>Ga0272448_1001897_pt1 | contig 27379 bp, 30 predicted proteins | sample YNPCB0191_FD_202220 | JGI IMG/M metagenome (GOLD analysis project Ga0272448, IMG submission 202220) | Hot spring sediment microbial communities from Yellowstone National Park, WY, United States - YNP-CB-019-1 | ecosystem: Environmental > Aquatic > Thermal springs > Hot (42-90C) > Sediment... | reverse complement strand
CATTTCCCGGTGATTTGAGCGGAGGGACCCCACCGCTTCCCATTCCGAACAGCCCCGTGACCCCCTCCAGCGCCAATGGTACTGGGCGCCCACGCGCCTGGGAGAGTCGGCCATCGCCGGGAATACTAATTAACCACCCTGTAAGCAATTACAGGGTGGTTTTTTATTTGGTTGCTGTGAATTTTCGTGATACCGAAATAAGTACGAACAATAGCCTGGCAGTCGCCAGTTAGAGCAGGAAAATCGATGACTGACAGAGAAATGTAAGACCGATTCATGCTATAAGATGTTATACCTTGTCTTATCGCTACCACCATCTTACGATACGAGGTTTCTACGCTCATGTTCCCACCACGCTATACCGGCACGCGCTGGGCTATTGTTTATGGCTCGTATTCCGGCATTGAACAAACCGCGCTCGATACATTACAACGCTCTGTGCAGCAGTATTTCCCGTATGTAATCGCCATTCACCCCTCCAATGCTCCGTTACCGGAAGAAGATACCAACATTATCCTTCTCGGCACTCCACAATCCAACCCGATGATCGCTGAATTACTCGCACGTGGATTGCTGTCTGCCCCCACTGCGCCGGAAGGATATTCGTTATGCTGCGCTGATTCCCCCTGGCATGAGGGCACCCGTATGCTGATCATTGCCGGCGCTGATGCTAAAGGCGTGCTGAATGGTGTACATGACCTGGACGCGCGCGTTCTTTCCGTTGAGGTGACACCGCTAAGCCCTACGAAAACTGCTCGCGAAACGTTCGACACGATGACCGATTTTACAATCAACGAGGCGCCGGCAGTGCAAAACCGTGGTATCTGGACATGGGGATACGTGATCTACGATTACCGCGGCTTTCTGGAGAATATGGCACGGTTGAAGATGAATACGCTGGTGGTGTGGAACGATATCCCACCCGTGAATATCGTACAGATTCTTGAGTATGCTCACTCGCGCGGTATTAAAATCATCATGGGCTTCCCCTGGGGATGGGGCGATTTTGAACTGCCGCAACTGCTTGAGCCGGAAACTCGCTCAAAGATTAAAGCGGATATTCTCAAACACTACCAGGAATACTACCGCCACCTGGACATCGACGGCATCTACTTCCAGACTTGCACTGAGCATTATGAGAAATTCCTCGATGGGCGCAGCACAGCGGCTATCACCTGCGAGTGGGTAAATGAAGTCGCACACGAATTTTACGCCATCCAGCCCGACCTCGATATCGTCTTTGGCTTGCACGCCACCTCAATCAGTGAGCGCTATGTGGATTACGGCGATCTAGACCCACGGGTAACGATCATGTGGGAAGATGCCGGTACGCTGCCGTATACCTATGGCCCAGAGATCACGCGGCCCGGTAATTTTGAGCGTAATACGTTCTCCGACACCCTCGCCTATTCAAAACAATTGGTGAATTTTCGTGCAGCGAATACCCACTTCGCCATTGTGCCCAAAGGGTGGATGTGCCTGCGCTGGGATACGGAATTTGAACACCACGGGCCGTTCATTCTTGGTGAGCGCTCTCAGGAATTCATCAAGGCGCGCCTGGCCGAGCGCCAGCCAAACTGGGATCGGCACAATAACCTTTGGCTATCGCTATACCCTTATGCCGCCCAGTTCTATCGTGAGATCCTCGCTGAGCATCCATCGCAGATGACTGTAACCGGATTAGTTGAGGATGCCATGTTTGAAGCGCGAATCCAGCCCAGCGTTGCTATCTTTGCCGAGACGTTATGGAATCCGCTGCAGTCTGATGCGGAGATCCTCCGTCAGGCGTTGAGTCCGTATTATCAGCGTACGTAACCAGAATGTGAGGAAATCATTATGGGAGCATGGGGAACGGCGATTCTTTCCGATGATCTTGCGCGTGATGTCTATGATGAATACATGGATAAATACGACGAGGGGATAGACCATTCGGCAATCTACGAACTTCTTTTAAAATCATTCGCTGAAGCTCTCTATGATGCTGACGAAGGGCCGGTGTTTTGGCTGGCCCTTGCAAAAGCGCAGTGGGAGTGTGGTGTTTTGCAGGATGATGTCTTCGAGCGAGTCACGAGAATAATTGAAAGTAATGATGGTATGGCACGTTTGGAAGAAGAGGGGCAACGCATGCTCAAAAAACGAAAGCAAGTCCTTGATTCTTTTCTTACCATTATAAGCACACCAAAAGAAAAGCCACGCAAACGTCATCGTATAGTCAGATATGAAGCAATATTTGAGCCAGGTGTCTGCCTTGCCGTCCGATTACCGGATGGTGATTATGGTGCCGCTATTGTTCTTGCAGCAGATAACAGCCATAAAACGGAAGGTATGAATCTCATCGGACTGCTTCACTATAAGAATAGTGAAAAGCCGAGATTGGAAGTATTCCAATCCAGGAAATGGCTGAAGAATGTTCATTATGGAGGACGTGGTGAGCTCGCAATTTATTGGTGTCAAGCTCGTCTTTTTAAGAGTGCTGCAACGCTCTTTGAGCCCATTGGTACAGTTCACTTGACTATTTCTGATCCAAAGCAGACCTCAGTCTATACCTCGTGGGACACTTTAACTGAATACATCATGAATCAAATCACCTGGATATTTCGTAAGAAGTAACGGCTGGCAAAGATAGACAAATCGATATATAATAATCATGCGGCTTGTTAAAAGTCCGAAGGACGGCATTGCTAACCCGTTCTTCCGATAAGTGAACCGGGAAAGCCGTAGAGGTAGGTGCATGAGTACCAGGCAATTCTTCGTGCGTTTTGCACTGATGGCACCCTCGATACTCTTGATGCTGCTGTTCCTCCCCATCAAGGGAGGCGGGTATCAATACGCCGGCATCCTCGATCCCGATTTCCTCACTTCCGGTAGCCTTGATTATTCACTCCTCGCCGTGGAGGTCATTGTACTTCTCGTGCTCGCCGCTGTGTTGGAGCAGTTCGCCAGGCCAAATTCCGGACCCGTGTAATCGCGCCGACACTGTTTCCCTTGTGCGGAGGTAATGGTATGATCTGCCGAAAATGTGGTTACCAATTACTGCTCTTCGAGAAAGAGTGCCCACGCTGCGCACAGAATGCGAAGGCGTCGCCTGCACAGTCTTCCTCATCCTATTCACCAATGGCGAAATCCGCGCAGGAGGCCATGGCACGCGAGATGAAATGCCTGGAGAAACGGCAGGCGCGTTCGATCAGCACGCCGGTTTCGATTGCATTCTCCGTCCTGTTCTGCATAATTTGCGTGGTGGTGCCCATTTGTTTCAGTCAGTATGTCTGGAAGAACTCAACGATCAGCCGGATAGGGCTGGCGGCAAAACAGGGTGATCTGGCGAAAGTAAAGGAGATGGTCAGCATCGACCCAACTTTGGTGAACACGCGCGGGTACCTGGGGCGCCCCCCGCTCTTCTGGGCTGCCACTGCGGGACGCAGAGAGATGGTATCGTATCTGCTGGATAAGAAAGCCAAACTCGACAATCCCGACCAGCGCGGCTGGACCCCGCTGCATGCTGCCGCCTACTCTCATCAATTGGCGATGGTGCAGTACCTGGTCTCGCTGAAGGCGGATTACCACCTGAAAGATGCCACCGGGCGAAGTGCTTTTCAGATCGCGACCGCCGGGGGAAGTATTGAGGTGGCGGATTATCTGCGTCAGAAAGGCCTGCCAGTCAATGAGAAGGATGATAAAGGCGAGACCGCGCTCCATATCGCTGTTCACGGCAAGCAACTTGCCATGGTCAACTATCTGCTGGCCAATGGCGCGAACGTGAACGAGAAAAATAACGATAACGAAACACCGCTGGCGCTGGCCAACAAGCTCAAGCAAAGCGATGCCATCGTGACGGCGCTGATGGATCACGGGGCATCGGAATAGCGATTATTTCGCCGGTGGCTCGAACCGCTCGTAATATCCGAGCAATCTCCCCTCCGCATCGCGCACGGCGCGCATGAAGAGGCGGCGTTTGGCGTTCTCGTTGAGGAATCGTTCATCTTCGCCTGCCTGAAAAGCTTCCACAACTTCCATGATTATCTTATTCGATTTCGCGTTGTGGCAGTCGAGCAAAGAGCGGCCAAGCAAATTGGCGCCACCGCGTTTCTGGTATTGGGCGATGGCCGCTTTGTTCATGTAACGGATGATGTGCTCGGTATCCACGAAGGTTACTGGCTCAACCAGGCTGTCGAGCAGTGCAGCTAACAGTGAAATGTTAAGTGTTTCGTTCTGGATCATTGATCTCCCCTTGTTTCTTCCGGTTTGGCAAAGATGCTGCCATCGAAGAATTGAATTTGCAGGCGGTCTTCCTGCGCGGCGAGTGCGGCGGAGGGGATGAGTGTGCCGTCCGTCGGGTCCAATACCAGTGTGTAGCCGCGCAACAGCACACCGCGCGGATCTAGTGCGGTGATGCGGGCTTCGAGAGTATCCAGCCGTTGGGCGGAGGACTTGATGCGCGTTTGCAGCCGTGAGTAAATACGCTCGGTGAGCAGGTCGAGATCCTGCTGGCGGTCGCGGATCAGTGTCAGCGGATTGCGCAGGGCAGGATGCGCCGTGAGGCGATTGAGATCGCGCGTCTCCCGTGCCAGGCGATAACGCATGCGGTCGAAGATGCGTTGTTCCGTGCGCTGCAGGTAGTCGACGACGCCTTGGGTATCCGGCACCACCAACTCGGCGGCGGCGCTCGGGGTGGGGGCGCGCAGGTCGGCGATGAAATCGGCAATGGTGAAGTCCGTCTCGTGGCCGATGGCGCTGACCACCGGCACCGGCGAGGCGGCGATGGCGCGCGCGACCCCCTCATCGTTGAAACAGGCCAGTTCCTCGAAGGAGCCGCCACCGCGCGCCAGTACGATGACATCCACCTTGGGGATATGCGCGGCCAAGCGCAGGGAGCGCACAATGCTCCCCGGCGCCGTCGCTCCCTGGACTGCGGTGGGCACCAGCACGATATTACGCCCAGGCCAGCGCCGGGTGCTGATGGTGATGAAATCATGCGCCACCGCGCCGGTAGGCGAAGTCAACAGGGCGATACGCCGTGGGAGGGAAGGCAGCGGGCGTTTCCGCCCCGGCGCGAACAGACCTTCTGCCTCCAATTTCCGCTTTAACTGCTCGAAGGCGAGGTAGAGGTTGCCGACACCGTCCGCCTGCAATGTGAAGACCGATAACTGGTATTGCCCGCTGCGCTCGTAGACGGTGACGCTGCCTTCGGCAATGACGCGCATGCCATCCGAACAACGAAAGTTCTGCTCATACACCCTGTCCCGCCACATCACACAGCGTAACTCGCTGGCGTCATCCTTCAGCGTGAAATAGAGATGGCCGGAGGAGTGGTATTTGCAATTGCTGATCTCCCCGCGCACCAGCACCCCCTGCAGCGTGCGTTCGCGCTCCAGCACGGTCTTGATGTACCGCGTGATCTCGCGGACGGAAAAGATATACGGCCCTTGTTGCATGCCGCTATTGTGCGGTGAGCAGGCTTACCTGTCAAGGGTGGGATGAAATTGAACCACGCAGACATAAAGTTCACGCAGAGAATTATCGCTGCGATTTTGCGTCTCTGCGGTGAAAGGGACGCTCTTTCCATGCTGCGACGATGAAGCGGGGGAGGACGGCGGCGCGGGGGAGGCGGGCGGGTTCCTGGATGAGGCGATACAGCCATTCCAGCCCGAGGCGCTGCATCCAGTGCGGGGCACGCTGCAGGCGGCCGGAGATCACGTCGAAGCTGCCGCCCACGCCGATCATCACCGGTACGCCCAGCGCGGCGAAATGCCGGCGAATGAACATTTCCTGCTTGGGGATGCCCAGCGCGACGAACAGGATATCCGGCTTCGCGGCAGCGATCTCACGCACGATAGTCTCTTCGTCATCCGCGGAGAAAAAGCCGTTGCGCGTGCCGGCGATGACCAGTTGGGGATAGCGGGATTTGAGCACTTCTGCTGCGGCATCGGCCACCTCCTCGGCGGCGCCGAAGAGGTAGATGCGGTATCCTTTTTCTGCCGACAGCCGGCTTAACCGGTCAACCAGGTCCACCCCGGAGACACGTTCCGGCAGCCGCACGCCTTGCAGGTTGGCGGCGATCAGGGCTCCGGCACCGTCAGGCGTGACCAGGTCGGCCTGGCGCACGATGGCGAGCAACTCCGGCTCTTCCTGCGTACGCATGATGCCCGAGGCGTCTGCGGTGAAAATGTGGTGCGGCATGCGCGAGTGGATGAACTCCTCCATGCGCGCCAGCGCTTCCGGCATGGTGAGGGTATCGACCGGCACACCGAGCAACTTCAGCCGTTCGGTCGCGACCGGGATCCGTTTCCACCTTCGCGAGAGGGTAGTCCAGAAAACGATACCGGTTGCGGCAAACAGCGTAAAGGGTAGGCATCCTGTTGAAGATTTCTTCATATCTGTCTACATGATAAACGGAATGATGGGGCGCGGCAACCGCGCCCCATCATTCCCTAATCCGAAATCCGCACTATGATGTGCCGCTCTGCCAGGAGGCCAGATAGGTTTCCTGTTCCGGGGTGAGGGCGTCGATGGTGATGCCCATGGCGGCCAGCTTCAGGCGGGCGATGTCCTCATCGATCGCTTTAGGCACCGGATATACGCCTGTCTTCAGGTTGGCATGCTCACGCACCAGGTATTCCGCGCAGAGCGCCTGGTTGGCAAAGCTCATGTCCATCACCGCTGCCGGGTGGCCTTCCGCCGCCGCCAGGTTGATCAGGCGGCCATCCGCCAACAGGTAGAGCCGGCGGCCATCCGGCAGGGTGTATTCCACCACCATCGGGCGTACTTCGCGCTTGGCGACGCTCATCGCTTCCAGCGCGGCAATGTCCAACTCATCGTTGAAGTGGCCGGAGTTGCAGAGGATCGCCCCGTCCGGCATCACTTCGAAATGCTCACGGCGGAAGACGTTGATGTCGCCGGTGAGCGTGCAGAAGATGAACCCGAGGCGCGCGGCCTCCAGATGGCTCATCACCTGGTAGCCGTCCATGGTGGCTTCCAGCGCCTTCAGCGGGTCAACCTCGACGACGATGACATGGGCACCCAGCCCGGCCGCGCGCGAGGCCAGCCCGCGCCCGCACCAGCCGTAGCCGGCGACCACGAAATTCCGCCCGGCCAGCAGGCGGTTGGTGGCGCGGATGATGCCGTCGATGGTGCTCTGCCCGGTGCCATAGCGGTTATCGAACATGTGCTTCGTGAGCGCATCGTTCACCGCGATGATCGGATAGGCTAGCACGCCTTCCCGGGCCATGCTGTGCAGGCGGATCACACCGGTGGTCGTCTCCTCGGTGCCGCCGATGACGCCGTCCAGCAGATCACGGCGCTGCGTGTGCAGAATGGTCACCAGGTCGGCGCCGTCGTCCATGGTCATGGACGGCTTGCTATCCAACACGGCGTTGATATGCTTGTAGTAGGTTTCGCTGTCCTCGCCTTTGATGGCGAAGGTCGGGATGCCTTCCTCTACCGCCAGGTACGCGGCCACTTCATCCTGCGTGGACAGCGGGTTCGAGGCGCACAGATAGCAGTTCGCCCCGCCGGCCTTCAGTGTGAGCATGAGATTGGCCGTCTCTGTGGTGACATGCAGGCACGCCCCGAGCGTCAAGCCCTTCAACGGCTGCTCCTGCGCAAACCGCGCGCGGATCTGCCGCAACACCGGCATCTCCTGCTCCGCCCACTCTACCCGCAACCGCCCCGCGGCAGCGAACGAGGGATCTTTCACATCAAAATTAGCCATATACTCCTCATTCTATGCAAAGTCTTCTATTACTTCCAGAGGACGGGCACGAATTCCTGCAGTGGGGCTTTGACAGGATTTACAGGATTAACAGGATTTTGGGCAACAATATTACGATGAACTGATCTGTTACACGTTCTGGAAAGGCCGGAAAGCTCATATTGCGCATACACGCGTAGAGATACAGTTACACACCAAAACAAATAATAATCCTGAAAATCCTGTGAATCCTGTCGAAAAATGAAATCACCACTATCTCGCTTTATGGGCCGTTAAGACTTTGATCGTTTCCGCATCTTTTTGCACTTTGGCCAGTACCAGCGGCGTTTGGCCGTCGTTGTCTTTGGCATTCACATCTGCGCCCTTCGCGATGAGGGCTGCGGCGATTTTCGATTTTCCCTGCAGGGCGGCAAGGTGCAGCGGGGTGTATTGATCGTCGCTCACGGCATTCACATCCGCCCCTTTGCTGAGCAGCAGGTTGACTACATCCTCGCGTCCCTCGCGCGCGGCAGCATGCAGTGGGGTGATGCCGAACGGGCCTTTCGCATTGAGCAAATCCGGGTTGCCGGCAAGGAGCGTCTTGACTTTCGTGAGGTTCCCCTCTTCCGCCGCCGCACAGAGTTCTTCCGCCTGCGTCACCGGCTTCAACGCTGATTTCGTCGGCAGCGGCGGCACCGGAGCGGTGAACGGCGTCGCCGGCTTGCGGATCACCTGCGGCTTGGGGAGGGGCTGTGGTTGCTGTACAACCTTCTTCTGCACCACCGGGCGCGGCTGCACCGACTGCGGCTGCATCGGTTGCAGCAGTGGGGTGGGGGTTACGGTTTTACGCGGCGATGTCGAAAATGGGAGGGTGGATGACGTCTGTGTTCGAACAGGTTGCCCCTTGGCGGTATTGGCATTGTTTGTCGAAGAGGTGCCCCGAGTCATAGCAAGAACCGCCACGCCCACGATGATGGCACCGATGACAATCGCCGGTACCAGGGAGGGCCCAGCCCCCGCCTTCACCTCCGGACGGCTGTCCCGCTCCCAGTTGCACCGCGAGCAGCGTTTGCTGTTGGAATGAATCACACGTCCGCACGTCGGACACCGCATCGTTCGCTCTCCTTTCGTGTTATGCAGTATGAAGTAACCTGATAAGTACCCGCCTAGCTTGGCTAGTAAGCAATTATTCGATGGAAAGGTGATAAATCCTACAGTAGTTTGTTGTTAACCCGGATTATTCATGCACCGTTTCAGGAATAATACATCGCTAACCTGGGTGATGAAGGTGATGAATAATCCGGGTTAGTACAAGGGATGGCATTCGGTATGCCCAAATAGCTGCTATCCCATCCTGCACAGGGTAGGAAAGCAATGGAGGTTAATGCTGCTCGGTTGTTTCAATCACGGACTCAGCCCAATGTACTGCCAGAGTTGCCAGGCGAACTGCATCCTGGTAATCACTTTCCGTAACGGGTTCGGTTTCTCCAGGATATCTGGTACTGACCGCATAGGGGGTCAAGTCTACGACATCTCGCAGTTCATCCGGGAGTAACAGGTGGCATCCGGATAAAAGATTCAGCAGTACTTGCAGATTATGCGTAAATGGTGCATCAATATGGCATTCCAATAACACGGCCTTCAGGCTTTTTTCTGCGGCCTGCTGTGCATGGAAGCAAAGCTGCTCGTATTGTACACCTTCCGGCAGAGGAATGCGTGCGAGCGACAGATCGGCACGTGCATTATCCATCCATCGAGAAGGCGCGCCGGCATCTTGAGCTTCAGGCGGCATACAACTCCCTGCCTTCCCGCAAGGCTTCCCGATAGATGAGACCGGGGGAGTCCTTGTACTTCTCAATATCAGATGGGGTCGCAACGACGATATCGACCGGAATGGCGAAACCCAGCAGGTGGCGGTAGATACATTGTGCCGTCTTCCGCCGATGGCTGCCGTCGGCAACAATCACCAGTAGATCGACATCGCTGAAGCGTCCGGCCTCCCCACGTGCGGTAGAGCCAAAGAGGAGAATCCGCAACGGATGCACGGCTGTGATCACCCGTTCGATTAAATCATCCAGTTGTTCTTGGGAAGGCTGCATGCTTATCCGCCGGGAACAGATTTGACGTCGTTCACTCCTGCAATATTATGCGCGAAGCGCTGATGCAGGTCAAGTACACAAGACCGCGACTTTGCGCCAACCCGACGACGCGTTCGACTCACGTAATTTTATTCACCCCGCACCACCAGCAACGCATTGCTCACCGCCCGCCCGGGTTTGGTGAGGTATTTACCCTGGAGCCAGAGACCGCTGGAGGCGCCGCCGTCGAGGTTCATGCCTTCCGTGCAGCCCAGCGCTTTGAGGATGGGGCCCAGGTCGGAGACGCGGGCGCCTTTGACGGTGATGAGGTAGAGGAGGCGGTCCGGCGTATACCCGACTCCCGAGCGCATGCCACTCAGTTGCAGTACCTTCGGGTCGTTGAAGCCTTCCTCGCGCGGGGCGAAGACGGGGGTGCCGTTGGCCAGCACGCGCGGGCCGCAGCCCAGCGCTTCCTGCACGTGCGTCCAGGTGTCAGCGTCGCCCATCTGCACCTTCGGGGAGAAGGTGACCGGCGTGCCCACGCTGAAGCGCGCCCGCATGCTCGCCTCGCCGCGGAAGTGGATGATGAATCCACGCACGGGGATGGGGGCGGCTTCCGCGGTAATCGCCGTCACCACACCGTCCTGCACCACCACCAGCGTGCCGCCCATTGCCTCCACGCGCGGCCCCCAGTGCGGGGTGAAGATGGTAATGCAGGCGGCTGACGTCGGTTTGCGATTGAGCCAGTAGGCATACCAGCCATTGCGATAATCATCTTTGCCATGGGTGGTGCCGGTGAGTTTGTAGCGAATACTGCCCAGGTGCGGCGTGTTATCCGCGTCAAAGCCCAGCAGGCAGCCGAGATCGCTCTTATATGCAAGCTGCCCATGGGTGATCCGCGTCATGTCCGGATTCTTCAGCGCGTCGCGGCAATAGGCATCGAAGAACGAGCCATTGATGGCGGCGACGGCATGGTAGCGCCCGGCAATCCCCGCCAACTGCTCCGTCCGCCCTACCATCCCCAGCGCCAGCCCCACGCGCATCTTCACCGATGGATCATGCAAATCCACCCGCACCCCTTGCACGGCGAATTTGTGCCCATTGATTGTCACAGTGCGGCTGAACGAAGATACCGCATCGGCACAGGCGATGCAGCAGCAGAGCGAGCCGAGGAGGGCTAAAAGAAGGTATCGCATACCCTACACATTCAGCGTTATTGATGAGAGTCCTGCCACCACGCATAATACCATCTACCCTCGCCCCGGTAATAAAACTCCCCTGGCTTACCGGTCCAGCCGAGGTGCGCCACGAGACGGTGGAGGCCGGTGCTGTTTGTATTGATGCTCCACAAGCTGGCGTTGTACTGCTTGTCAATGCGGGTGAAGAGGAGGGTGCGGCCGTCGTGTGACCATTGGGGGGCTTCCTCGCGGTAGCGCCGTCCGGTGGTTAAGGCGCGGTGGCGGCTGGGACGGCCCAGGGTGGCGAGCCAGAGGTGGATGCCGGGCAGCTTCTCAGTTTCGTAAAAGATGCCCTCGGAGTTCCCGGCTGTGTGGGTGCGGAGATACGCGATCTGCTGTCCGGTGGGCGACCAAACAGGGTCGACAGCCACTGCGGCCATGCCGGTGAGGAATACTTGATGCTGGTTGTTGAGGGAGAGGATGGCAAGTCGCCAGGTGCCGGTGTCCAGCGGCCCGACATTTTCCGGTAGCACGATCCGGCGATGGTCCGGCGCGAAGGAGAAGGCGTCCGCGTAGACCGGGGTATTCTCCGTCAGCACGCGCATCTTCCCGCCCGTCGCCGGCAGCGCCACCAGGGGGCGCCCGTAGCGCATCCCGGACGCAGCGCGGCCCAGTTGCTGGTGGAAGAGGATAGCGGCACCGTCAGGCGTCCACGCCGCCAGCAAGGCACGATAATCGTCATCCACGCTGATGGCGAGCAGACGACGGGGAGCTTTGCCGGCCAGATCAATGCTCCACACCGCGCTGCTTTCATCATACAGGGTACGGCCATCCTTGGTGACCCATTTGGCCAGGTGCACATCGACATACGCCAGCCGCTTACCGTCCGGGCTCCAGAGGAAATCATCCTGCACGCCGGCGTGCATCCTCGTCGGATCGATTTCTTCCGCGGGGATCGGCGCCCGCAGCATGCGCGCATGAGCTTCTCCGGGGCGCGTGACATACAGTCCGCCATTGTACTCATAGGCGAGCACATCCTCCACCGGCGACCAGGCCACACGTTCAGCTTCATCGATGTCAGGCACAATGACCCTCCGGGGCTTGTTGCTGGAGCAGTCGAATATATGCTGTCCGGCGAGCAACCATCTCCCCGATGGTGACCACGCTAATGGCCTACCGGAACTTTTATGCATCAGCACTACTGGCTTGCCTGCCGGTAGTGTCTGCAGCAGCAGTTTTCCGTGGTCGGTATACGCCAACTTGCCAGTCAATTTTGCCTGTGCACTGCTCAGTAGACAGCAAAGCAATAAGGCATAGATTGCCATTCTCGGCAGACAAGATGAGGAGGATCGTTTCATTGCGTATCTCCCGTGGATTATGCATTCGTTATTCTATCACTCGCTTACCCAGGGGTGATGACGGAGCGATGAATGCGGAATGAAATGAGGATGAAATTACTCTGCCGTGCGGTCAGGCCGGTAGAAGAACACCACCACGGTGATGTTATCATACCCGCCTTCATCGTCCGCAGCGGCGATGAGGGCGTAGACGGCTTCGTGCGGGGTGGCGGAGAAGTGGACGATCTGGGCGATGTCATGTTCGTCGAGCATGTCCCACAGACCGTCGGTGCAGAGGAGCAGGCGGTCGCCGGATTGCAGCTCGTGAACGGCGAAGGCGGGGTCCAGCTCCTGGGCGATGCCGAGGGTCATCGTCAGTTCGTTGCGGTGGGGATGCTCGCGCACGGCGTCGGGGGTAATCACGCCCTCCTGCACCAGCATGCCGGCAATGGAGTGGTCCTGGGTGAGCAGGGTGGGGCGGCTGCCGCGCAGCAGGTAGGCGCGGCTGTCCCCGACATTGGCGATATAGAGCCGGTTGCCATCGAGGTAGGCGATGACCGCGGTGGTGCCCATCCCTTTCCATTTCGGGTGCTCTTCGGTGGCGTGCAGGATGGCAGCATCCGCCGCCGTCAGCGCTGTGTAAAAGAGCGCCTTCATTGCCTCTTCGCCCTCCGCGACAGCAGCAGTGAGCTTCTCGCAGCTCAGCTCCTCATGCAAGACGCGAATGGCGATGGCGCTGGCCTGCTCGCCGGCGGCGTGGCCACCCATGCCGTCCGCGACCACGAAGAGGCCGCGGCCATGATCGCATAGCCAGGCGTCTTCGTTGTCGGGCCGTTCCTGCCCGATATCGCTGCCCCCTGCCGCCCAGCGACACTTGCCGAAATCGACAGTCGGCCCGTTCATCGCGTGGATCCTCGCTTCCGCTGCTCCTGCGGCTTGGTCAACTGGCGCATGCGCTCGTTGAGCGTCCAGCGATAGGCGGAGAGGGAAACGCGCAAGCCGTGGGCCGCGTGCAGCGCTTCCAGCACCTGCGGCGCCGTCCAGCGCAAGGCGCGCTTTTGAATGAGGCAGCCGCGAATGATCTCCAGGAACGGCATCGGCAGGTCCGGGGGCAACTGCGGCTTCAACTGGCTGATGGCGTAGACGATATGCCGGTCGGACTCGAAGGGGTGGTGTCCGGTGAGCGCTTCCGTGAGCATCACGCCGAAGGCCCACATATCCCATGCCGGGGTGATCTTCCCTTCAAATCCTTCCGGCGGCATATATTTATCGGTGCCGGACGGCTGGTTCTCGTTGTTGCGCATGCGTTCCATGGCGAAGGCCAACCCGAAATCCGCCAGCTTCCATCCTTCCTTGAAGCGCAGGATATTGGCGGGCTTCACATCGCGGTGCACCAGCCGGTCGGGATCTTTGTGCAGGTAGGCCAGCGCCGAAGCGATGTGCTCGGTGAACTCCCCGGCCTCGCGTGGGTCCAGCGTACTGTGGCGGATGTGATCTTCCAACGATTCCTCCGCCAGTTCCATCACCAGGTACAGCCAGGTGACGTTGCACAGCTTGCAGATGCCGGCACTGTAGGCGCTGACAATGTTGGGATGCGACATGCGCAGCACGGCGGCCAGTTCCTCGGGTGGGGTCGCCGTGCGCGGGGTCTGCGGGTCGGGGTAGATGAGCTTCACCGCGACGGGACGTACCACCTGTCCCGTCGCGATTTCCTCCGCACGGTATACCAGTGCGAAGCCGCCTTCGCGCAATAGCTCGCGAAGATGATATTTTCCTTCGATTACCTGCCCAATTAGTTGTTTTTTTACTTCCAGCGCCGCTTTCACCGAAAAGGTCTGCTTGCATCGCGGGCAGAGCACTGAGCGCTGATAATACGACGCATCGACGTTGCGATTTTTACCACAGTGGGGGCACCGAACATCAAGTATGCCCATGAGCGTTTTGAATGAGCCTCCATAACCCTGGCGTGTTCACGATGAACACACCTTACTCACTTATAATCTTAAACATTCGCCTGATATACCGCGTATACCTCTAAAGTCAGGCAATTCTTAGTAAACAAATCAGTGATCCGTTTAAGTCGGCAGCATCACATAATTCTATGCGGGAAACATGGGAACTGCTATTGGGGTACGAAGGGATTCAGTACGTCCTTACGATCAATCTGTAGAGAATCCCGTTGCGAGATATCCCATGCCAGGCAGTTGGATTCTGGATTCGACAGCAAATATCGCCCGAGAATCTTCAGAAATTGTCACCGTGAATCTTGCCGTTCCCCGAGTAAGCATTTACACTGAGCATACAATATTCGGTTTCTCTCATCTCATCCCCTCTCACAGGGGCGGGGTGAGGGGCACCGATCAAGGGAAATCAGCATGCGATACAAACCTGATTGGGATGAAGCGCGCGAGCGGCTGGCAGCATTGTGGGAGGGGCGGTGTCTTGATCGCCCATGCCTGGCGGTGATGGCACCGCGTGAACCGGTACATACGGTGCCGGTGCCGGAGACGCCGGAGCAGTTCTGGACCGACCCGGCGTATCTGGCACAAGCGGCGCTGGCCAACGCGGCGAATGTCTACTGGGGTGGGGAAGCCATGCCGTCCATGCTGTTGATGGGCGGCTGGACAGTCTGCTACGGGGCGACACCACACTTCAACTGGGGTACGATCTGGCATGACCCCATAGCCATCGACTGGAACAACCCGCCCACGTTCGAGTTGAACTGGCAGGATCCCTGGCTAGTGCGCTATCTGGCGACCTACCAGACGGTGTTGCAGGCGGCCGGCTGGGATGACTTCCTGGTGGGGCAGCCTTGCCTGTTGCCCGGCAATGATCTGCTGCCGGCGATCATGGGTAATAACGAGTTCCTGGTGAACCTGCTGGACCGTCCCGAGTGGATGAAGCAAGCCATTCTCGCCATCGCCAAGAATCAGGCGACGTTGTTCCATCATTTCCGCAAACTCGCCAGTGCGCATGCCTTCCCCTACAGCAACGCGGGGTGGATGCCGCTCTGGGTGCCCGAGTCGTATATTACCACCCAGTCCGATGTCTCCTGCATGCTGTCGGCGGAGATGTTCGACGAATTTGTCCTGCCGGAGTTGGATGCGCTCGGGCGCGAGTTCAACTATGTCTGGTATCACCTCGATGGCTCTCGCGCCTTCCAGCACCTGCCGCGCCTGCTTTCCCTGCCATACCTGCGCTTCATGCAATTCATGCCCGAGCCGGATCAACCGCCCAATGGGCCTGCTTGGCTGGACCTGTACCGCCGCATTCAGCACGCCGGCAAGATCGTGCATATCCAGGTGTTCCCCGGTGATGTCGAAGAACTCGTACGCCATCTCGATCCCGGACTGTTATGCCTGGAGACTTCCTGCAGCAGCGTAGCAGAGGCGGATGAATTGCTGGCAGCGGCGAAACGGTGGGTATAAAGCCGTGATCTCGGAAGGTTTTCCTATCGTCATCCCTCACCCCCGGCCCCTCTCCCAGTGGTAGAGGGGAGTCCAACAACGTGACCGGAGTGAGGGACGACGACAGGAGAGCTTATCATTTCACCGAAACCTTACCCGGTTCGGGACTCAATTCCCGCATCTCGGCAAACGTCCCATACAACGCGTCCACATTCTCCATCGGGCAGTTCTGCGGGGTGCCGCCGCCGGCCATGAAGCAGAGGGATTTGGCGCGGCGGGCGATGGCCATCTTGCTGCGTACATCCGCCTCAACATCTGCCGGAGTGCCGGTGGTGAGGACGCGCGTGTCGGCGCCGCTGACGAGGATTTTGTCCTCGCCGAATTTGTCGACCAGCATACCGATGTCTACCAGCGGTTCGGAGAAGCAGCCGTCCGCTCCGGCGGCGAAGATATCATCCACGATAGCCGAGTAGTCGCCGTCGGAGACCAGGATCACCTTGATGCCGCGCTGTTTTAACGGCGCCCAGATTTCCTTGTACCACGGGATGATATACTCACGATACCAATCCGGGTGGAAGACGGTGCCGCGGGTCATCGCCAGGTCGTCATGGCTCCAGAACATCTCGATATCCGTCTGCGCCCAGGCAGTGGTGACTTTGATGGAGATCTCGGCGAACTGGTCGAGAAGCGCCTTGTACTCCTTCGGATAACAGCCCGCCGTTTCCAGGAAGGCTTCCCAACCGAAGATGGCGATGCCGTACTGGAAGAGGGTGGTGCCGAACCCGCCGAAGGTGAGCGCGACATCGCCGATGCGCTCCTGGCTGCGGCGGTGTGCCTCGCCGAACTCCTCCGCCAGCTCCGCCACGCTCCGTCGGTGTTTGAGTTCGCCGTAGACGGTATCGAAATCATTTTCCAGCGGCTTGAAATTTAATACGTCCTCAGGAGAATTGAACCCGGCGGGATTGTGCCAGACCGTGCCGCCAATGCCCCATTCGGCGGCTGACCAGCCTTCTCGCACCTCTTTCACCTCACCAGGCGCATAGTGGTCAGATCCGCCAGGCACGCCGCCGATGATATCGATATCCAGACGCCGGCAATATTCCAGGTAGGCCTCTCCCGGATATTTATAAGCGTCAATGCCGGTGACCTTCGTTGTATGCGCTGGATGATCCAGCCCGCCGAGGAAGAACGGGATTTTATCCAGCGGTTCTCCCCGCAATAATTTACGTGCGCGCTCTCGTGCCATCAAAACCCCCTGAATGAATGCGGATTGCGGACTGCGGAGTGCGGAAGGATGGGCGGGCACTCATGTGTCCACAGGCTCTGGTATGCTCATGCTCAAATGCAGATGCAGATGAGTTATTGTTCACCTTCGCCGTCATTCTTCCTGCTGCGGGACATCTGGTTTCTCGGATTTCTTGCCGATGGTTCCAGCGGGAGAGGGATTGACGGAGGTGGCCTGCGGACTTTTTCGGAAATTTTGAGTGATTTTTGCTCGGAGCACGCGGTTTGGTATTTGACATCTCCCGGCTGAGGCGCTATACTCTCAACGCCATCAGTCAGGGGCGCTTAGTTCAGTAGTAGAACACTTCGTTGACACCGAAGAGGTCATAGGTGCGATCCCTATAGCGCCCACCACGACCCTACCCACGCGTTGATCTGATACGGGAATAGTATGTCTCCAGTGCTCTGATGTTGCACGGCTTTCCACAACTGTTGATAAAAACTGTTAGTAACTTATTTGAACGATTTGGAGCGTAAATGAGACAAATAATTGTCGATTTTTCGCATTCTCCCTGCAACTTTTCCACAGACCCTGCAAGTTTTCCACAGTTATGCACAGTTCTGCATACAAAGAGTCATGCCGAAAAATCGGGGTGAAAAATAACCCGACTCGCCAGGCTATTTTTCCATAAATCGCCCGTATTCCCCATAAAGGTCGTGAGAAAATGCATGGCTGCCGCTGGAACAGTCGGCAGTGGCTTATCCGGTATATTGGTGCCGCGCCAGGTCGTATCGCCCTTCCTCGTCAGGATGAATGCCTTCGCGGGCGAGCAGCGCACGCTGCGTCGTCGCGCCGTGCCGCACGCGCAGCACCCCGTACCGGCCTTCTTTGCCGATGACCCGCCACCAGGGGATATCCGGTGCAGAACGTTCCCCGGCAGCCATGGCCCGCCCAACCTGCACGGCAGGCGCCGCCAGATGAAACTCCGTCAACATCTCGGCAATTTGCCCATATGTCATCACCTTGCCAAAGGGAATTTCCTGCACGATCGCATAGATGCGCTGATAACAGGCATTCAACGATGTGGATGAATCGGTCATGATATCTTCCCCCCTGAATACTGTATCACAAAGAACCTGCGACATAAATGGCAGGCATGGTTTGCCAGGAATTTCACCCGCGCATCGCGAATTGCACAGGAGGTGAAGATGAAATTGCCACTCGATTGCACAAACGGCAATTTCACGGGAGAAGTTATGGCAAGTTTGATTTATAAAGCTGAAGACTGGGATCGGTACCTGATGGATTACGCCAATCCGCATCGCGAAATAGAGCCGGAAGCGCAGGAGACCGCGGTGGTGGGGCAGGCGCTGGACGTATTATGCGAGGCTGGAGTGTTGCCACATACGCAGTATGACACCGCAAAGATGCTGGCACACCGTAACGCCGTGCGCGAGCTATTCGAAATCCCCTGGACGGCGATCACCCCACGTATGCAGCGCCTCATTTACGCCATCAATGCCATCGTGCAGCCGAAGACGATGATCGCCGCCGGCATCTTTTGCGGCAACACCTTCATCTCCAATGCCGGTGCAGCGGTCGGCCCGGGGGCCTGTTATACAGCCCGGCAATTGCTCGGGGTGGAGATCGTGCCGGAGGAGGCCGCCCGCGCTGAACGCAACGTGCGCCGTATCGATCCCAGCGGCACGGCGCGTATCGTCGCCGCCGATGCTGTGCCACTGGTGCGTGAGTTCACCGAACCCATCGATCTACTCTACCTGGACGCCGACGGCGCCGGCGGGCGCGGCAAGAGCATCTACCAGGACATCCTGGAAGCCGGCTACTCCCGCATCCCCCACGGGGGCGTCATCCTTGCCCACAACAGCGTCAATGCTGCCGAGCACCTGTCCGACTACCTCGCCTACGTGCGCGATTCCGCGTACTTCCGCGCGAGCGTGAACGTGATTATCGACGGTGAGGGGCTGGAAGTGACGGTGAAGTAAGCGGTGTGGGAGTGTGGGCGTTTGGGGGTGTGGGAGTATTGGACGGGCATGATTCGGGCATTCCATAGCCGCATCCCGTTATGGGTGCGCCGAATCTAGGCAAGGCCAGGTGAATGATTCTGGTCATTGCTCACGGCCACAATCAACGGCGCACCCATAACGGGATGCGGTTACGGCACGATGAATACAACCTCATCTTATCGACTATGATCATGGCGCCTGTATCCGCATATCAAGCCCGCCGAATACCCCCACACTCCCACACCCCCAAACACCCAGACATTATTCGATGATGCCGATCAGCCCCAGGTGGAAATTCGTGCCGGTGCATTCCGGGCGGTTACCGTGGATGACCTCGATCTCAACCTCGTGGTTCTGGATGGGTAGGTCGTCGGCGAGGATGCTGAGGCGGTACCAGCCGGCGGTGCCGCACCAGGACGGACGCTCGCGGGTGACGGTGACCCAGCCGGCGCCATCCAGCCGGTAGCGGAACTCAGCGGAGGTGGTGCCGAAATCGAACCCCAAGGCCAGCCCGCGGCCTTCAAAATTGAAGGTGAGGCGGGCGCCGGGCGCCGCGGTGACCAGCGCATACTCAATCCAAGGCATGCCCAGCCAGCGGCGGATGGTCCACGGGCCGTGGAACTGCACCTGGTCGAACGGCAGCGCGTGTGCGCTCTCCCAGTGCTTCGGGTCCAGTGCAGGAGGCCGGCTCTCGCCTGCCGGGATAACCCCCGCGCTGGGAGCGATGATGAGCTCGCGCTCCAGGAAGGCCGTCACGCTGTTGGCATAGCTCAAACTGCCGCGGAACTGCGGATGCACGCCATCCGGCAGCCATTCTTCCCAGCGCATATGCCCGGCGCGCACTTCATTCAGCGCATACAAACCCATCCACACCGAGGGCAGGCCATAGTGCTCGCCCAGGATTTCGAAGTCGGCGATGGTAGCGGGCACGCGGTCATGCATCATGTCGGTGTACATGTCCTGCCCGAAGGTATAAGCCAGCACAACATCGCGTCCCTCATCGGCGAGCAATTTGCGCAACAACCCCTCGCGCGTACGACGGCGCAACTCTGCGGGCGTGCCGGCGTCGTTGACGGCAAATTCTACGAAGACGAGATCGCAGCCACGATCGATAAGATCACGCTGTGCACGAAAGACCGCCAGGTCACTGCCGGTGGCGCCAATGGCCGCGTTCTCCACCGTGATGCGCGCGCCGGGGAATCGGTCCACCAGCCAACTGATCACCGGTTCCGGCCAGGTATACCCCGTGCGCCCATCGGTGATGGACCCGCCGATAAACCCGACTGTCAGCGCCCCCTCCTGCAACCGCTGCCGTGTGCGCTGTAGGCCCTTGCGATGATGAAATACATTCATAAACGGTTACCTGCTTAGCATAAGTTCGCAAGTAGAATTCCACACAGGAAGGGTAGGCACCTGCCGGCATGAGACTGGGAAAGCAGAGGGTATGGCTTTTCAGAGCAGTTTACATACCTCATCGAACGCACAACGGGGATTGCGCGGGTAGATGCCGGCCGGATCGCCATAACCAATATTGCACAAGAAATTCGAGCGGATATGTCCTCTGGTGAAATATTCCTGCTCATTCGGATCGAGGGTCTTTCCGGCACCGAAGAATTCTTCATCGACCTTAGCATTATCAAAGCCGGACATTGGACCGCAGTCCAACCCCACGGCACGGGCGGCAAGGATAAAGTAGGCGCCTTGGAGGCTGCTATTCCGCCGTGCGGTGGTCTCGGCGATCTCCGGGGCGTTGGCGAACATGTCACGCGCAGTCGGTGCCGGGGGAAATAAGCGCGGCAGGTACTCGAAGAACTCAAGGTCATAGGCGAGGATCGCCGTCACCGGGGCGGACATCGTTTTCTCGATGTTCCCCTCCGCCAGCGCAGGCAGCAGGCGCTGCTTGGCCTCGGGGGTGCGCAGGAACAGGATGCGAATTGGATTGCAGTTCATGCTGGTGGGCGCCCATTTCATCAGATCATACAGCTCACGCAGCGTGTCGTCACTGACAGGTTTCTCCTGCCAGCGGATATAGGTATGCGCATCATTGAACAGCAGATTCCGGCCGTCCGCATTTAATGGGTGGTTCATCGATATATCCCCTTTCCTCACCCACCATTGTCGCGATAATCGGCCCCATCGGCAATAGGCATGCTGTGACATCCATACGCTTTGTGTGTGTTTGACGCTGCTCGTTATCGAAGTAGATGCAGCCGATACTGCCGGTAGAAAAAATAGAGATCCGAGTATCCCAGTTGTTGGGCAATCGCTTTGATGGGAGCGTGCTGTTGCGCAGCAGGTCGCCCGCCAGCGCCATCTTTTTCTGCAGCACAAAGGTGTGGATGGGGATGCCGAGCTGTGCCTTGAACTGCCGGCGCAGAGTCGCCTCGGTCACGCCCAGCGCCGCCCGGCAATTCGGCATCCGCACGTCCGTCTGGAGGAGGAAACGCTGCCGCGGGGGCGGTTCTTTCTCAACGGACGGGAGGTGCGCCTGCGCGGCGCCAATACAATGGGCTTGAGCAGTAGGACGTCATGAAGGGCGATTGGTCGCAGCTCATCGATGACATTCTGCTGGCGAAGATTGGCCATCTGAACTTCTGGCGGCTTACCCAGCGCCCGGTGCAACCGGAAGTGTATGACTATTGTGATCGGTTGGGGCTGATGACGCAGACGGACCTGCCCCTCTTCGGCTGCCTGCGCCGCAACCAGTTTTGCGAGGCAATCCGGCAGGCGGAGGAGATGGAACGGCTGGTCCGCGCCCACCCCTGTAATGTCCTGGTCAGCTATATCAATGAACCTTTCGGCGGGGCCATGGGCAAGCCGCACCGGGGATACTGGCAACCGGTGAAGCCGGGCTGGCATTATGGCTGCGGCGAGTTCGGCGCCGAAGGCCTGGACCCGGTCGCCACCATGCGCAAGCTGCACCGGGGCTACTGGCTGCCGCAATCCGTCGAAGAGGAGGCTGCCTGGACCCCCGACCGCATTCGCCAGGCGCAAACCGGACGCTTTCACTACTGCTGGCTTGAGACGCCGTCAACGCTGGACGAGTGGGTCACGGAAAGCCTGTGTCACCAGGCGTGGGTCACCCGCCTGATGACGGAAGCCTTCCGGCGCGATCAGCGCATGACGTCGTGCGCCATCCACCTGTTTATCGACGCCTTCCCCGCCGGATGGATGAAAGCCATCATGGACGTCGACCGCACCCCGAAGCCCGCCTATTTTCCCTACCGGGAGGCGCTCACCCCGCTGATGGCCAACCTGTGCACGGATCGCTTTACCTACTGGGCGGAGGAGCCGTTCATTATCGAGGCGTGGGTATGTAACGACCAGTATGAGGCACCGGAGTTCCTGACGCTGCGCTACCAACTCGAAGCGAATGGGCAGGTGCTGGCAGCGCACAAGGCGCCGGCACAGGTGCCCGCCGGTGGCGGGGTGTGCCAGGGCCTGCTACAGGGTCGGATGCCGGCCGTATCAGTACGCACGGCGGTGATCGTGCGCCTGGCGCTGGCGGATGCCGCCGGTGTGGTTCTGCATGAGACGGCCATCACACTCCAGGTCTTCCCGGCGTTGTCGGTAGGGCCTGTTCCCCGCGCCTGTGTCATCGGCACACCGGATGGACCCGCTGCACGTCTGACGGCTACCTTCGGGCTGCCGACGGTCGACAGTGCGGCGATCAGCGCGGTAGATGTCATCCTCGTCGATGATCCCGAGGCGTTTGCCCGGATGGAACCGGCGATCCGTGCTGCCGTGCAGGCGGGTGCCCATGCCCTGCTGCTGGAATGGCCGGCGGGTCGGTATCACGTCGCCGGCAAAGAGATCGAGATCACCCCCTGCGGCCTTGGGGAGCGCCATGTCGTCTCGCGCGCGACCGGCCATCCGCTGGTCGCCGACCTGATGCCGGAGGACCTGCGCTGCTGGTATGATGCCGCGGCAGGCTATATCACCCCGCTGCTCCCGACCACAGTGGCAGCACCAGGATGGGCTCCCATCCTGACCTCGGGCAACGGGACCTGGGAAGGCACCTGGGCACCAGCGCTTGCTGCCGCGGAGTATGCCGATGGCGCACCTGGCGCATCTGCCAGGTGCGCCTGGCTGGCCGCACGCAGGAGAATCCCGCCGCGGCTATGCTGGCCTGGCGGCTGATCACGGCGTGGTGAAGGTCCAGAGAGGCGCATCCAGTGTACCGGAAGGCGCTCAACTTGCTCGTTCCGAGCGTAGAAGAAGACCAAAATGTAGTGCCCGTCCCGATGCATCGGGACGGACACTACATTTGCCAAATTGGTGTATTGGTATTGGTGGTCTCACGTGTCGGTTTCGCCCTCGCAGGCTATTTGCTCAAGCATTGAATTGGCCCACTGCACAGTTTCATTGGCGATCTGGAGAGCCTGACGATATTCACCTTCAGTTACCGGATCCGCTTCACCAGGGTAACGATAACCAACCGCATACTCCGTCAGCGTTGCGGCTTCCACGAGCACTGACGGTTTGAGCAGTGTCGACGGCAATAGACCAACGAGGACATCAATATTATGTGCTTTTGGCGCCGGAATCTGATAAGCGATCAGTACTGCCTTGATCGCTTTTTCAACAGCTTGCTGCAGATGGAAACAAAGCGTCTCGTACAAAACGCCAGGATTGGTGCCTATATGAGCAAGCTGCAAATCGCTCTGTGCATATTGCATCCATGTCGCTGGAAACCCGGGTCAAGCGGCATAGAGTTCTCTCCCCTCACTAAGAATTGTACGATAAATCAGGCCGATATTGTTCCGATGCTGTTCCAATTGTGCAGGCGTGGTCACGATGACATCGACCGGGAACGGCAACCCGATGAAGTGGCGATGCAACTCCTGCGCTGTAGGACGCCGGGGTGTGCCTTCCGGCATGACCACCAGCACATCGAAGTCACTATCCGGTGTCATCTCGCCGCGAGCGGCTGAGCCAAAGAGGATAATGCGCAACGGATGCACAGTGTCTACAATGCGTTGAACGAGTTCATCAAGTTGTGCCTGGGTCGGTTGCATCACTGAGAGTATACCACAGATGCCAAATCACGTAATGTCTTAAGAATAAAGCCTGCTGCCACCAGGATGTCATGACCCGCACTGCAGACTGAAGATGGGGCAAATTTCAAAGGGGTTCGGGCGCTGTATGCTCGGGTGGAGGACGAATGCTCGTGATCGTTGCGAAAACACGGTCCAACCTGGGGTAGGTGGTTCACCTTGATGGACGCGTTTGGCAACGAACTGCTCGCTCCCAGCGCTGAAACACTGGGCACACTTGCTGCAGTACGCGAATTCCAGGAGTGGCGAGAGCAACAGATGCCGGGTTAAACAGCAGCGAACGATTTTACTTTCGAACTCCTCTTTCGGCGTACTCCGGTAGATGGTTTAGGTCTCCTACCGGCGTGAGCTTTACCGCAATTTCCATCCCCGACACTGTGATGAACTCGCCTAGCCCCGCGAGCTGATGTGGCGGGGCAGGCAGCCACCGCCGGCAGTATTTGGATCTGTCAAAAAATTGACAGACAAGTCCCCTTGCGATCGTTATGCTAGCAGTGAGGAGGATCAAATGAGCGCTACATCATCCGATAAATTGGTCATTGGCGTTTCAGGATCGAGTGTACCGCATAGCAATACCGATGCGGCGGTGCAGGCGGTGCTGGCAGCGACGGGATGTCGTACGGAGTTTGTAAAACTGAGCGAGTATACTATCGCCCCCTGCCGGGCCTGCCTGGGGTGTGTGAAGACGAATCGGTGCGTGATTCCGGATGACGGCACCGTTTTGGCGGAACGAGTGAAACAGGCAGATGCGCTGGTAATCGGTGGATATACTTCCTATTCGTCGCTGGATGCTCGGACTAAGGCTTTCATCGAGCGATTATATGCGTTGCGACACTTGAACGGCTTTATGCGCGGCAAGCCAGGTGTGGCAGTGATTACCCATGCCATTCCGAATGGAAGTGAGCAATTACCTCCGGCGGCAGAGATGGGGACGAATGCCATCATGTTCTATATGATGGAAGAAGGAATGAACTACCTGGGCGTCGTGCAGGTGCCGGGCATTGTCCCGTGCCTTACTTGCGGTTTCGGCGACCCGTGCGAAATGTCCGGGTTGAAGTTGATGTATGGCCCGGAGATGACTGTCGCCTCAATGGCTATCCACTGCTTTGCGGACCACGTTGAGGTATTGGCGAAAGCAGAGGCGCTGGGCCGAAGCCTCGGACAGGCGGTAAACGTAGTGCCAGTCAGTTAACGGCTGATCGCCACAACAAACTCACAGGGAACTATACCCGACGATGCATCTTCGCGAGTTGCTTTGCCGGTGGTTTGACCAAGGCCGTCCGGCCCTCAATATCATACAAAGGAGCATATCTTATGGCACATCTACCGGAAAACGTCAAAACGGACTTAGCGTCACTGAAAGCCCCCGTGGTCTTCTCCACGGTCGATGCAGCAGGCATGCCGAACTCAGTCTACTGCATGCTGTCCAAAGTAACGGACGATACCGTTATCATCTGTGATAATTATTTCGCCAAAACGCGGGCGAACATTGCCAGCGGCAGCGCCGGCACGGTGCTCTTTCTCACCCCCGAAATGAAGGCGTACCAGATCAAAGGATCGCTGGAATACCTGACCAGTGGACCACTTTACGAGGAAATCCGCGACAGCGTCGATCCGAAACACCCGCGTGTAGCGGCTGTGGTACTGCATGTCCAGACTGTCTATAGCGGCGCTGAACAGCTTGTATAACCTCCATACACTGGAATCTTCAGGATGATTTGCGAGGCGCGAGTATGAATGAGCAACTTCAGGAAAAACTGCTGATCGTGTGGAGCAGCGCCGACCGTGAAGTGGCGTTGAATATGCTGTTGATGTATACCGGCAATGCACAGCGTAACCACTGGTGGGAACATATCACCCTGTTGATCTGGGGCCCTTCACAACGGTTAGTTATGGATGACGACGAGATCCGCGGAACAATCAGCGAGTTGCGCCAACTCGGCATCCGCATTATTGCCTGCAAGGCCTGCGCCGATAAATACGGCTATGCCGGCACACTCACCGACCTCGGGATTGAAGTATTCGGCACCGGGCCAACGCTCACGAGTTGGCTTAAGTCGTCCAGTCGGGTCATAACGTTTTAGTTGGGCATGGATAACCTGATCAAAACGCTAGCAGCCTGACGCGTAACCGAATGGTGCCCTCGTGGTTACGCGACAGGCTGGATGGCGCCGGAGTGCCTGTCAATTAACTGTGGGTAGCATCGAAGCAGGGGCAGGCTGGAGGAGCAGGTGTGATATCCTCCTGGGGCAAATTAGCCAGCTCCGGTGTGACAATCAGGTGATGGGCGTCGTCTTCCCAAACCTGCTTAGTCCGGCGCAGATCGCCGAGTGCGTAGGTAATCATAACACGCGATGCCCCCACCAGCGCGCCTAATTCTTCGTGGGTCAAGCGGAATCCAAGGCGAATGCCTGCCGGCGTCACCTCGCCATATTTCCGCGCGAGATGACTCAAAGTATACTGGAGCCGATCACGCACCGGAGCGCTGGTCCCGGAGGCCCATTGTTCGGTAGTCTCGCGCAACTTTTCCCCCAGCACGCGTATTACCGCCAGTGCGACATCGGGCTGACTGCGCAACAGCGTCTCGAAATCCGCCTTATGGCAGACGCAGAGTGCCCCGGATTCTACCGCGACGGCAGATAGGGCCTGCGGGACAATTTCAAAGAGTGATTCCTCGCCGAATAGATCATGCGAGGTCAAGTAGCCAAGCACGACCTCGCGACCATCTTCAGTCGTCTTAAACAAGCGAATGCGTCCGGCGGTCACCAGGAAGATCGCTGTAGCCTGATCGCCCTGCCAGAACAACGTTTCGCCGGCCACGAATTTGCGGCGATCAACATTGGCCATGATCATCTGCCTGTCAGAGGAGTTCAGATAGCGGAAAATCCAATGATCGGCCATACACCCCAAACGTTCCATTGATGTTCCTTCTTCAGCCCGAGTTGGCGCAGCTGTACAACGCGATGCACCAATACATACTCCCCATTCTTTTTCGCCGGCAATGATGTGACCCCTGCCATCACTCCTCAGCTTTCGACGGTGCCATAGACCGGAAGCCCTCCAACCCGCTCGTTTCGAGCTGACCAAAACGAAGTACCCGCCAGTGTATCTGGCGGGTACGATAAAAATCTGGTACGCCGGGAGGGATTCGAACCCCCGACCCTCAGATCCGAAGTCTGATGCTCTATCCAGCTGAGCTACCGGCGCACGGCGGATGTTATATTAGCAGATATCCGGCAGTTCGGCAATGTTCACCGCCAACCCAAATCCTCCAGCTAATTTCGAGCCGTTCTCGATTGCCGGTTCTCTCTCGGGAAATCGGTCACATTTTTCTGGCACAGACCATACCTTTTGGTATCCCTTTCCCCGATTCGTAACAGGAAGCG
>Ga0272448_1001895_pt1 | contig 27381 bp, 33 predicted proteins | sample YNPCB0191_FD_202220 | JGI IMG/M metagenome (GOLD analysis project Ga0272448, IMG submission 202220) | Hot spring sediment microbial communities from Yellowstone National Park, WY, United States - YNP-CB-019-1 | ecosystem: Environmental > Aquatic > Thermal springs > Hot (42-90C) > Sediment... | reverse complement strand
TAGAGGGGAGATTCAATGTATTGGCGCAACAACTCTTGATGAGTACCGTAAGCATATTGAAAAAGATGCGGCTTTGGAGAGAAGATTCCAGACAATTATGGTAGATCCTCCGACAGTTGAGGAGACAGTAGAAATATTGAAAGGTTTACGTGATAAGTATGAGGCTCATCACAGAGTAAAATTCTTAGATGAGGCATTGGAGGCTGCAGCAAAATTATCAGACCGTTATATCAGTGGTAGATTTTTGCCTGATAAAGCAATTGATTTGATTGATGAGGCAGGTGCAAGGGCAAGGTTACAGATTTTGACTGAACCTCCGGAATTAAGTAAGTTAGAAAAAGAAATTGAAAGTGTAAAAAAGGAAAAAGAGGCATATATTAAAAGTCAAGATTTTGAAAGGGCTGCATCCTTACGTGACGAAGAGAGGCGTTTGCGCACTCAGTTAGAAGAAAACAGAAAGAAGTGGATTGTGGAAAGAGAAAAGACCTTGCCGCAAGTGACTGCGGAGAATATAGCCGATATTGTTTCAAAATGGACCGGCGTTCCAATAACAAGGCTTGAACAGAAGGATTCTGAAAGATTTCTTAAGATTGAAGAGGAGTTAAAAAAGAGAATAGTTGGACAAGATGAAGCAATCAAAACTATCTCGCAGGCGGTAAGACGTTCTCGAGCAGGCATTAAGGATCCCCGAAGGCCGATCGGCTCATTTATCTTCTTGGGTCCTACAGGCGTAGGAAAAACATTGTTGGGGAGGGTACTGGCAGAATTTATGTTTGGTGACGAGAACGCCTTAGTGCAATTAGATATGTCTGAATATATGGAGAAATTTAATGTATCTAGATTAGTAGGTGCTCCCCCTGGTTACGTCGGATATGAAGAGGGCGGTCAATTAACTGAAAAAATAAGAAGGCGACCATATTCAGTTATTCTCTTGGATGAAATTGAAAAGGCGCATCCAGATGTATTTAATATTCTTTTACAGGTTTTAGAGGATGGGCGTTTAACCGACAGTTTTGGGAGAAAGGTAGATTTTAGAAATACAATTTTGATTATGACATCGAATGTGGGAGCTCAAGTAATTCGTAAACAGGGTTCTTTAGGTTTTCGGACACAGACCGAAGAAGCCGGATATGAAGATATGAAGAATAAGCTTTTAGATGAGGTTAAAACTACTTTTAAACCAGAATTTCTTAATAGGGTTGATGGTATTGTAGTATTTAGACCATTAGCGAAAGAAGATTTGGAAAAAATTGTTGAGATTGAGATTTCCTATGTGGCTCAGCGCTTAAAAGAACAGAATATTACTTTAGAATTAGACAAGGACGCAAAGGAACTTTTGATTGAAAAAGGTTTCGATCCCGTATTTGGCGCTAGACCATTAAAGAGAACTATTCAGAGACTTTTGGAGGACCCATTAGCAGAGGCAATTATTTCAGGTAGCGTAAAAGAAAATTCCCACTTAGTTGTGAAGAGAAAAAATGATGTCTTAATATTTGAATGAGAAAGATTTTTCAAATAATTTTTTTTATAATTTTTTTGGTATGTTGCGGAAAATATCAGAGCTATGCTAATAATTCCTCTGCCTCTTTTAATGGGCAACTAGATACGATTAAGAAGAAGTTATCCTGCGTTCTAAATTTTAGCGAAAATAGTTTTCTATCTATGAAAGCCGAGTTGGTTGATAATGAGAATTTTTTTATTAATGTAAAAATAAATCACTTAAAATTTTTAGGGCTCGATATGCTATTAAGTTTTAATACAGATGGTAAGATTACTAGAGAACAGAACAGCTCAGCTATTTTATTAGAGGGGAGGGCCCATTTAGATGATTCTGTAATTAATTTTAAACCCGCTCATGATTTAGACATGTATTATGAGATATCTATTAAGAAAGATAATGATAATAATGAGAATAGGATTATTTTTTGGTTACCTTTTTTAAAATGGGGAGAGATTATTTCCTACGGTAAAATAGAGTTGCTTCCAGGTGGAGAAATTGAACTCAATATATATGCATGCGAGGCCCAGCTGGAAGATTTTATGAATATAATAGGAAAATATTTTGATTTCTCTAATTTAGGCGCCATGCCGACAGGAAAAGTTTGGGCAAGGATTTTAATTAAAGGCCAAATTTTTGACCCGCGTATTACTGGAAGAATTGAGTTGGCATTTGATGATAACGACAAAAGCTATACAAAAGGATATATTAATTTTGATGGGAAATACCCAATAATAAATTTTAGTAATTGCTATTTTGTGCGACAAAATGGAAGCAAGATAAAGATGGATGGCTATATAGATTTAGCTCATTTAGATAAATTAAGTTCGCCTCGACATAATCTTGTTTTTTATCCAGCGGAAAGTAATTATAGGTTGGATTCGACAGTTATCAGCACAGATGTATTTAGTTCTTCTAAGATTTTAATCTCAAGAGATTATTTTCTGAACAAGGTAAGATATCCGAGTTCGTTATCCGATGATTATTTGCCAGCACAAAACAATAGCGATTTTATAGAAATGAATGCCGACCTTAAGAATAAGAAATTTCTGAGAATGTATTTTAAAGAAGGAGAAGAGATTATTGGTTTTGGTCGCGCAATAAAATTTTAGTTTATGAATAATCAGATAAGAAATTTAGGACAAAGATTAATTGCTTTTATAAAGTTTATTGATGGGGTAAGTAGGTTAGCCCTAGAAACTACTTTCTGGATATTTCTACCTCCATTTAAAAAACAAAGATTTTTTTATCAATGTAAGAAGATAGGTGTAGATAGTCTACCAATTGTTTCTTTGGTAGGATTATTTACGGGAATGATTTTAGCGCTGCAGACAGCTTATTTAATGAAGAAATTGTCTTCGGAAATTTATATTGCCAGCATAGTGGCTCTATCTTTGACAAGAGAATTAGGGCCGGTGCTTACCGCTTTGATTGTTGCAGGTAGATCGGGCGCAGCAATTACAGCCGAAATCGGCACAATGACAGTCACAGAACAGGTGGATGCTTTAAGGACATTAGGGACCAATCCTGTTAAATATTTGGTGGTGCCGAGATTTTTGAGTTTAACATTTATGTTGCCGATTCTTACAATTTATTCTGATTTGGTTGGAATGTTTGGAGGATATTTGATTTGTGTGAATAGACTGGCTATTCAACCTAATATGTATATCTATACTACTTTTGATACCCTTGTTAATAAAGATGTTTTCACTGGATTAATAAAGACAATATTTTTCGGCATGATAATAGCTCTGGTGGCCTGTTATGAGGGTTTAAATGTTGAAGGTGGAGCAGAGGGTGTAGGAAAATCTACTACCTCATCGGTTGTTAAGACATTTATTCTTATTATAATAGCTGATTGTTTCTTTACCGCGCTATTTTATTTCTTCTGGCATTAAATATGATTGAGATTGTTGGTTTGACTAAAAAATTTGGTGATAACGTAGTCCTTGACGAACTAAATCTATCTATAGAAAAAGGGGAGACTAAAGTTATTATAGGTCGTTCGGGATGCGGCAAGAGTGTTTTGTTAAAACATATAGTAGGCATTCTAAAACCTGACAAAGGAACCATCTATATTGATGGTCAAGATATATATAAATTGAATGAAAAAGAATTTAATAAATTGAGGCTAAAGATTGGAATGGTTTTTCAAGGAGGTGCCTTGTTTGATTCTCTCTCAGTTTGGGAGAATGTAGGTTTTATATTAAAAGAGTATTCCAGTCTTTCTGATAAAGAAATTAGGGAACGCGTGAAGGAGTCACTTGCTTTAGTAAATCTATACGGCATTGAGGATAAAATGCCTTCAGAATTAAGTGGCGGCATGAAAAAAAGAGTTGCATTGGCTAGGGCATTATGCATCCGTCCTCAAATAATTCTCTATGATGAGCCAACAACTGGTGTTGACCCAATTACTGCTGATATTATAAATGAGCTCATAGACGAGTTACATGATAGGTTAAATGTTACTTCGATAGTTGTAACTCACGATATGAAGAGCGCCTATAAGGTTGCTGATAAGATAGCGATGTTATATCAGGGTAAGATTATTGCCGAAGGAACCCCCGATGAAATTCGTTATACGCACGACCCAATCGTTCATCAGTTTATAACTGGAGCAGCCAAGGGTCCAATTACTAGTATTTTAAAGACGTAAAATTTTTTGTTAAAAGTTGGAGGAGTATATGGCAGACAAATCAGGATTTGAGTTTAAAGTGGGAATTTTTGTGTTTATTGGCCTAATAATATTAGTTATTTTTGTGTTGATGATAGGAGACTTTCGGTTAATTAATATAGGATACAACTTCAAAGTGAAGTTTAAATTTGCAAATGGGGTAAAAGTAAGTGCGCCGGTGAGATTATCAGGAGTAGAAGTGGGTGAGGTTAGAAAAATCACAGTAGGATATAATGTGCAAACGAAAGAGCCGGAAGTTATAATTAGTGTGTGGGTCAAAAAAGATGCAATGATACCTTCGGATTCGAGAGTTTGGGTTAACATGTTAGGTCTCTTGGGTGAAAAATATATCGAGATCATACCCGGCAGTAACTACACCTCTTTATTAAAGGAAGGTTCTTTAATTCGAGGAGAAGATCCTATCTCAATTCAAGAGCTAACTGATTTAAGTCGTCAGATTGCCTTAGAGGCGCAAGGGGTGATAAAGAACGTAGCAGTTACACTGGATAAGCTCAATGATTCTTTAGATTCCCTCAATACTATTCTTTTGAATGCTAAAGAAGGAAAGGGGAATTTGGGAAAGTTATTCTTTGATGACGCTTTATATAATAATATTGAGGAGATGTTTAGTGAATTAAAGAAGCATCCGTGGAAACTTTTATATAGACCGAAGAGCGATCGATAAGTTTATGAAGGCAACGAAGACAAAAACAATTTTTGTTTGTCAGAATTGCGGAGCGCAATCACCAAAATGGCTAGGCAGGTGTCTAGAGTGTAATAGTTGGAATTCATTGGTAGAGGAGGTAGTTTTTTTAGAGAAAAACAAATTACTAGAAGAAGGCAGAGTAAATGAGTCAGCTGTTTTATTAAAGAACATTAAGATTGAACAAGAAGATAGAATCAAGACAGGTATTGAAGAATTCGATAGGGTATTAGGCGGTGGGATTGTTGTTGGTTCGGTCGTATTGATAGGTGGAGATCCAGGAATTGGAAAATCTACAATTGCCCTCCAAGCCACTGCAAATTTAAATAAAGATATTCCCATTCTATATATTAGTGCAGAAGAGTCTTCTAAACAGACTAAGATGCGAGCCGACCGTTTAAATATAAGTCTAGGAGAGAATTTCTTTATAGCCAATTTAACTAATCTAGAGGCAATTATTGAAGCTATAAAAAAGGTACAAGCAAAGGTAGTAATAATTGATTCGATTCAGGTTATTTATTCAGACCAAATTTCATCTAGTCCCGGTAGTGTCTCCCAAGTAAGAGAATGTGCAAACATACTGACGCAGTTAGCAAAACTATCAAATATTTCTTTATTTATTATCGGTCATGTGACGAAGGATGGTTTGATTGCCGGTCCTAGAGTTTTAGAACACATTGTTGATACCGTATTATATTTTGAGGGTGAGAGTTTTTCCACTTATCGAATTTTGAGGGCGGTAAAGAATCGTTTCGGCTCTACTAATGAGATAGGGGTTTTTGAGATGCAGGAGGTAGGATTAATTGAGGTTAGGAATCCATCGGAGTACTTTCTCAACCAGAAACGATTGGATATATCTGGAAGTGTTATTTGCGCTGCTTTAGAAGGCACCAGACCATTTTTGGTTGAAGTTCAGGCATTGGTTTCAAAGGCTGGTTTTGGAATGGTTCGTCGTAGGGCAGAAGGATTAGATCAAAATAGATTAAGTTTATTAGTGGCAGTTTTAGAAAAAAGACTAGGCATGAGGCTTGAGGATAGAGACATTTTTGTAAATATTGTCGGTGGTCTTAAGATTGACGATCCGGCTTCTGATTTAGCTACTATAACCGCAATCGCTTCTGCATATTTTGATAAACTTGTAGCGAAAGATTGCGTTGTTATAGGTGAGGTAGGTTTAGGTGGAGAAATTAGGATGGTAAATAATATAGCCTCTCGCTTAAAAGAAGCTGAAAAGTTAGGTTTTAAAAAGGCAATTGTCCCGACCTTTAATAAAAATTCACAACCTATAATTGCTGTCCAAATTGAATTAGTCACATTTAATAATATAAAGGAATTATTTAGATTCCTTTGGAAAGGAGCATCTGAATGAAGTTTACTTTATTATTTGTAAGATTATTTTTTATTGTTGCGAGTGTTTTTATTGGCTATAACGTTGGCTTGCAGGCGGATGCTGGATTAGCAGGTTTTTTTATTGGGTTAGGTTTTAGTCTAATAATTATTACTTTGGAATTGTTAATGCGTCGAGTTTCTCTGAGGGGGCTGTCAAGCATGGTTTTTGGACTTATCTTAGGGTTACTAATGGCAAAGATTGTATCGGATACATTTAATCTTTTTCCTATGGATAAATCCGTTAGAGATATGACCAATATTATTCTCACTCTATCTTTCTGTTATTTAGGAATGTCTTTAGGGTTAAGTGGCAGAGATGAATTCAATATTATTATTCCTTATATAAAACTGAAAAGACAAGACGAGGTCTCTGATGTAGTAATATTAGATACGAGTGCAATAATTGATGGTAGAATTATAGATATATGCAAGACAAATTTTATCGAGGCAAAGATTATTATTCCCAGATTTGTTTTAAGGGAGCTTCAGACAATTGCTGATTCTGCAGATGCAATAAAGCGTCAGCGAGGTAGAAGGGGGTTAGATATTCTTCATATGCTGCAACGCGAATTTAATATTTTGATTCAAGATGAGGATTTTCCTGAGATTCAAGAGGTTGATTCAAAGCTTGTAAAATTGGCCAAACTTTTGCAAGCAAAAATTTTTACTGTTGACTATAATCTTAATCGTATAGCCGAATTGCAAGGCGTCAAGATCTTAAACATAAATGAATTAGCTAATGCTTTGAAAGCGGTGGTCTTACCCGGAGAGACTTTAGAAATTAAAATATTAAAAGAAGGAAAAGAATACAATCAAGGGGTAGGTTATTTAGACGATGGAACTATGGTTGTTATAGAAGATGGTAGAAAACTTATAGGCCATACCTTAAAGGTTAATGTTACTTCTGTTTTACAGACCCAAGCTGGAAGAATGATTTTTGCAAAAGTAGAAGGGGCAAAGTAAATTTGTCTTTTTCTCCCCCACGGATTTTTGAATATTATCTTGGATAAGATATATTTTCTTTAATTTAACAGCTTACTTATATGAAAATAACTGCTATTGTTCCATCTGCGGGTTTAGGTTTGAGATTAAAGTCAAAGGTTGCAAAACCTTTGGTAGTTATTGATAAGAAACCAATTTTTATTCATACGTTAGAAAAACTTTCTTCCGTAGGTATTTTTGAGCAGATAATAGTAGGATTTAATGAAAAAGATTTAGAGAAAGCCGAAGAGTTGATAAATAAAGGTAGACTCAGTAAAGTCAAAGTTGTTAGTGGTGGCAGCAGTAGAAAAGAGACCGTCAAGAATTGTCTAGAGTTTGTATCGGATGATACTGATTTAGTATTGATTCACGATGGGGTGAGGCCATTTATTGACCAAAAAATCATAAATAGTGTCATCGAGGCAGCCTATAAGTATAAAGCGGCTGTGGTTGGGGTGCCGATGAAATCAACAGTTAAGAAAATAAATTTAAATGAATTAGAGATAGAGGCTACTTTGCGTCGACAGGAAATCTGGGAAATTCAAACGCCTCAAGTATTTGAAAGAAAATTAATAATGCGCGCTTATTATCAGGATATCAATAACATTGAGGCGCCAGATGATTCTTTTCTTGTCGAACGTCTAGGGCATAAGGTGGTATTAGTTTTAGGCTCCTACTTTAATATCAAGATTACTACCTTTGAGGATCTTATTCTTGCTGAGGCGATAAATAGATTTCTAAAAAGGAAAGATGAAAGCTATAAGAGTTGGATTAGGGTTTGATATCCATCGTTTAGAGAGAAATAAGGAATTATTTCTTGGTGGGGTCAAGATTGATTTTCCGTTTGGTTTAGCAGCCCATTCAGATGGAGATGTTGTTTTGCATGCGGTTTGTGATTCAATCTTAGGCGCACTTGGGAAGAAAGATATAGGTCATTTTTTTCCAAATACCTCTAAATATCTTAGAGGTGTCTGTAGCCTGAAATTACTAAACAAGGTTTCCAAGATAATGAATGATTCAGGATTTATGATAGTCAATCTAGACTGTGTTATTATTTGCGATGAACCAAAAATATCACCTTATATAGACGAAATGAAAAAAAATATAGGTCACATTCTTAAAATAGGTAAAGAATTAGTAGCTATTAAGTCTACAACTACTGAAGGTGCGCTATTATTTTCCAAAAGGGCAATTGCAGCATATAGCGTTTGTTTGTTGAAAGAAAAATAGTAAATTTATATCTAAGGAGGTGTTATTATGAGTTTTGCAGATTTTTTATTTTTAGGATTAGGCATTATCATTTTGGCATATTTAATTGTTCTTTTTTTATTTTTCCGTCGAGAAATCGTAGCTGCTTATGAACGCGACCCAGCAGCTAAAGGAATATTAGAGATAATTTTGTTATATTCAGGATTACATGCTATAGTTTTTTATCGAATTGCAAATCTTTTGTGGAGAATAAGAATTCCGCTAATCCCAAGAGCAATTTCCCAATTTGCCCGTTTTCTTACAGGAATTGAGATACACCCAGCAGCTACTATTGGGAGGGGGCTATTTATCGATCATGGCATGGGAGTGGTAATTGGAGAGACTGCTATTATTGGAGACGATGTTACTTTATATCAAGGGGTTACTTTAGGCGGAACAGGAAAAGAAAAAAACAAACGACATCCAACTATTGGTAATAATGTTGTTATTGGAGCAGGTGCAAAAATTTTGGGCAATATCACTATAGGGGATGATTCATATGTTGGTGCGAATGCTGTGGTAATAAAGGATGTGCCTGCAAATTCTACAGTTGTAGGCGTCCCTGGTCGATTAACTCGACAAGACGGTAAGAAAATTGAAGAGACATTAGATCATATTCATATTTTAGATCCTCTTTATCAGAAAATAGAAGAATTAAAAAAACGAATTGACGAATTAGAAAAACATAGATGACGTTATTTATCTATAATACTCTTACCCGAAAGAAGGAGGAATTTAATCCTCTTAAAAAGGGCGAGGTTTCGATTTATAGCTGCGGTGTAACTGTTTATGATGATTGTCATATAGGCCATGCTCGAAGTTTGTATATTTATGATATTTTTTGTAGATATCTAAAATATCTGGGTTATAAGGTAAGATTTGTTAGGAATATAACTGATATCGACGATAAAATAATTAAGCGCGCCCAAGAATTGAAAATTGAATTTGATGAATTATCAAAGAAATTTATTGAGAAATACTATGAGGACCTCAAAAGACTCGGTATCGCTAAAGCCGATAAAGAGCCCCGTGCAACTAGACATATCAAAGATATTATTAAAGGTATTACAGTCTTGATGGAGAAAGGTTATGCCTATGAGGTCGGCGGAGATGTTTACTTTAGAGTTAGAAAATTCAAAGATTATGGTAAGCTTTCTGGGCAGTCTATCGAGGCAATGCTCGAGGCTGTTCGTATCGAAAGAGACGAAAATAAACAGGATCCTTTGGATTTTGCATTATGGAAGAAATCCAAAGAGAGAGAACCCAAATATGAGAGTCCTTGGTCAGACGGTCGTCCTGGATGGCATATCGAGTGCTCAATAATGAGCATTAAATATTTAGGGCAAACATTTGATATTCATGCCGGTGGCAGAGATCTTATCTTTCCTCATCACGAAAATGAGATTGCCCAGTCTGAGGCTTTAACTGGTAAGCCCTTTGCTCGATATTGGATGCATAATGGACTTTTGACAGTAGCGGGGCAAAAGATGTCGAAATCACTCGGAAACTTTATTACGATTAGGGATTTCTTGGCTAAACATTCAGCTGATGTGCTTAAATTATTTTTTCTCACTACCCATTATCGTTCTCCCATTGATTATACAGAAGATAAAATAGAGAATGCAAATAAAAATAAACACCAGATCGAACAATTTTTATCACAACATTTAAAAGGAAGAATTTCAGATATTACAGATGAAGATAAAAAAACAGTGGATGCTATTATTGAACAATTCAACCAGGCTTTAGCAGATGATTTTAATACCCCTAAGGCGTTGGGGTTTGTTTTTGAGGCAATAAATTTAGGTAGTAAATACAGGGCCGAAGATAAAAAGGGCGCCTACGAGTATCTTCGCAGAAATTTAATTAGACTATTGAAGATTTTTGGGTTTTCTTTTACTCAGCATCACCAGCAATCTTTAAATAGTCGTGTATATAGATTAGCGGAACGGAGACTCAAGGCACGCAAAGATAAAGATTATAAACTTGCCGATGACTTGAGGTTAGAAATTGAAAAATTGGGATTTACAATAGTCGACACCAGTAGTGGTTATAGTCTTATACCTAAAGGGAAATAGTAATGTCTGGTTTTTTTATTACATTTGAAGGTTCTGAGAAAAGCGGAAAGAGTACCCAAGCCAAACTTCTCTTGGATTATCTTAACGAAAATGGCTACAAATGTGTTTTTGTCCGAGAGCCGGGAGGCGTAAGAATTAGCGAAAAGATTAGAAAAATTCTTCTTGATGTAAAGAATAAAGATATTTCCCCTCGAACAGAAATGCTTTTATATATGGCAGCTCGAGCCCAACTTGTAGCAGAGATAATAAAACCTGCTCTAGAAGCTGGCAAGTTAGTTATTTGTGATCGTTTCCTCGATTCTACTATTGTCTATCAAGGATATGGCCTGGGGATAGATATTTCTATAATAAAATATATAGGTAGATTTGTTACTGAATCAATAGTACCAAATCTTACTATTTTGCTAAATTTAGGAAAAAAAGATAGCCTGTATAAAATCAATCATAAAAAAGATAGAATTGAACTTAGGTCAAGCAGTTTTCATAATAAGGTTTGGCTGGGATATTTAGAATTAGCAAAAAAAGAACCGAGAAGAATCAGGATTGTTTCTGTCGAAGATGATAAATTTAAAACGCAGCAAAAAATACGAAATATTGTTGATAGATGTCTTTTAAGAATATAATTAATCAAGATAGCGCGATTGAATTTTTGTTGGCAGCTTATCGTGCCAATAGAATAGCCAGTTCTTATTTATTTATTGGCAAAGAAGGAAGTGGCACTGTTGAGGTTGCAAAAGAATTTGCTAAACTTTTGAATTGTAAAAGTCCCGTAGAAAACCCTTGCGATAATTGTCAATCATGTCATCAGATAGACAAGGGTATCCATCCAGATGTCCATTGGTATTTTGGAACAGGAAGGGTTATACCAATTTCTGCTGTGAGGGATATCGAAAAATATATTAATCTTAAACCATATGAGGCTAAAAAAAAGATTTTTATTATAACAGAGGCACAATATTTGAATGAAGAGTCATCCAATGCCCTTCTTAAAACATTAGAAGAGCCGCCCGTTGATTCGTTACTAATTCTTATTACTACTGATTCCAAGAATTTGTTGCCAACAATAACTTCACGTTGTCAACGGATTATATTCAATTCATTAGATGATAAAGAAATTAAAGGGATTTTGATGAAGGATTATCGATTGCCTTTATTTCAGGCCAACTTTATAAGCTATTTGGCAGAAGGTAGTCTCGGCAAAGCCCTTGAGTTTAATAATAGAAAGGAAGAGATTTTAGAAAAAAGAGATTGTATAATTAATTCCATCCTTTTTAAGAAATTTTCTCTTTTTAAAATGGAGGAATTTTCTTCCCATCAAGCTAATCAAAAACGAAATAATTTATTTCTTTTGCTTGATTTATTATTATCTTGGTTAATGGATTTGCTTAGGATTAAAATTGGATTGACTGAAAAAATAATTAATTTAGATAAGTTAGATTCTTTGGAGAAGATTTCTAAAAATTATTCTTTTGAGGAATTACTAAAGAACATAAATATTGTGGCAAATACTAAATATTTTATTTCTAAAAATACCAATGTAAAACTTAGCTTTGGTCGATTAAGGGCAGAGCTTTGGAACGAATAAATATTTGCAAGGCCAGACGATGGAGAAAATAGTTCAGGTTAAATTAAGAAGGTCAAATCAGATTGTGTGTTTTTCTGTAAAAGACATAGACTTAAAATGTGGTGATATCGTAATAGTGGAAGCAGAGAGAGGTATTGATTACGGTTATATTGTTTCCGAACCTGTTGCCAGCGAAATTATTGATAGTTCGATAAAGAAGGCGATACGGAAGGCGACGTCAGACGATTTGAAACAGATTGAGGCAAACAGAGAAAAAGAAAAAGAAGCATATTCTATCTGTTCTGAAAAGATACAGCAGCATAAGCTTAAAATTAATTTAGTTGAGGTTGAATATTCTTTTGATCGGAGTAAAATATTTTTTTATTTTACAGCTGATGGGAGAATAGATTTTCGAAACATTGTCAAAGATTTAGCAAAGGTTTTTAAGGCTCGGATAGAAATGCGCCAGATCGGCGTTCGCGACGAGGCTAAATTTTTTGGTGGATTTGGTCCATGTGGGAGAGTACTCTGTTGCAGTTCTTTTTTGAAGGATTTTGAACCAGTAACCATTAAAATGGCGAAAGAACAAGGGTTACCACTTAATCCTCCCAAGATTTCTGGGATATGCGGTAGATTGATGTGTTGCCTTTCTTACGAACATCATTGTTACAAGGAACTTTCCAAAGGTTTGCCGAAAGAAGGAGATAGGGTAGATACCCCGCAGGGAAGAGGTAAGGTTATTAGTATAAATGTATTGCGTAGGAGTGCGATAGTTGAGCTTGAAGAAAGTAGACAGATAGAGATTATTTATAAATAATAATGGAAAATAAATTTTTTATCACAACACCACTATATTATGTAAATGCCGATCCACACATAGGCCACTCTTATACTAATATTGCTGCAGATACATTGTCGCGTTTCTACAGAAGTAGAAAAAGGGAAGTTTATTTTTTGACCGGTAGTGATGAGCATGGTCAAAAAATTGCCAAGTCCGCTGCAGCCGAAAACTTAGAGCCATTAGATTTTTGTAATAAAATGGTTGTTCGTTTCAAGTCCGTCTGGGAAAAGCTTAATGTCAGATTCGATGATTTTATCCGTACGACTGAACCTCGCCACGAAAATACTGTTAAGTGGGTTCTTAGTTTTCTCTATAAGAATGGTGATATCTATTTAGATCAGTATTCTGGTTGGTACTGTTTGCCGTGCGAATCTTTTTGGACAAAAGACCAATTAATTGACGATAAGTGCCCCGATTGTAAAAGGGAAGTAGAATACATTTCAGAAAAAAATTATTTTTTTAGATTATCTAAGTACCAAGATTGGCTGATTGAATATATTAAAGCAAACACCGATTTTATAATGCCACAATCAAGAAGAAATGAGGTATTGTCTTTTTTGGAAAAAAATAGGCTTCAAGATTTATGTATAACTCGACCTAAGGAAAGATTAAAGTGGGGCATAACGACGCCTTTTTCTGAAGACTACGTTACCTATGTATGGTTTGATGCTTTGATCAATTATATCAGTGCGGTAGGCTTTTCTTATGATGAAAAAAAATTTAAAAGGTGGTGGCCAGCAGATGTCCATTTGATTGGAAAGGATATATTAAGACAACACGCTATATATTGGCCGATTATGTTACGCGCCTTAAAGATAGATATGCCTAAAGTTATCTTTGCCCATGGCTGGTGGCTTTCATCAGCCAAAGTAGATGGCCAGAAAATCTCAAAATCAAAAGGCAATATTATCAACCCTCTGGATATTATTCAGAGATACGGAGTTGATGTCTATCGTTATTTTTTATTAAGAGAGGTACCCTTCGGGTTAGATGGGGTATTTGATGAGAGCGCCCTACGAAAGAGGTATAATTCAGATTTGGCAAATGATTTGGGAAATTTAGTCCATAGGACATTTACTATGATAGAAAAATATTTTTCTGGAAATATTCCTATTGTAAGTGATATTAGCAAGATATCCGATAATCCTTTAATGAAACAGACCGCAGAATTGTTTTCTAAGTTAGACGTGGCTATGCAGAGGCTTGATTTTTCTTCAGCCCTGAGTGAGATTTGGTTAGTTATTAACAAGGCAAATAAATATATCGAAGATACAAAACCCTGGCTATTATTAAAAGAAGGAAAATCTGAGCAATTAAAAGAATTTATTTTGGTTTTGATTGAAGTGATAAAGAAAGTTTCTGAAGAGATTTCTTGTTTTATGCCTCAAACAGCCGAGCGAATCCTTGCCTGTATACACTCTGACAAGATAGAGAGTAAAGGGCCTTTGTTCCCTCGTTTAGTGTTGTAGCTATCTCATTGATACACATTGTCATTTAGATTTTCAGCAATTTGATAAAGACCGCAATCAGGTAATTGAGAGGGTGCATGGGAATAAGATTGAATATATAATAAATGTTGCCTCTGATGTTGGTTCGCTGGAGAATATAATAAAGATTGTTGAGGATAACGTTAATATTTATTTTACAATAGGTCACCTCCACACTATGCCGATAATTCTGACTTTGACATTTTAGAAAAAATAAAGCCATATTTAAACCACAATAAACTTGTTGCCATAGGAGAAGTAGGTTTAGATTATTATAGAAATCTTTCAAAGAGAAGTAATCAAAAGATACTTTTTGAAAGATTTATTAATCTAGCAAAGGAATTGTCTCTTCCTTTAATTATTCATTGCCGCGATAGTCAAGACGATACGTTAGAAATTTTAAGTAGAGAATTCGAAAGTTTTAAAAATATATTCTTCCATTTGAAAAAATTATGTTAGAGACTGACGAGCCATTTTTGTCACCGCAGCAGATGCATGGAAAGTGCAACGAACCATCATATCTTCCTTTTATTGTTACTGACATTAGCGAGATTAAGAAAATGACTTTTGAAGAGGTTACTAAACAGACAACCATTAACGCTAAAAATTTTTTTTAAAATTGGCTAATTTTGATATGGGCTCAAAAGTTTCTCTAGTAGGTTGCCATAGTTATAATAGGGATAGTGTATTTAAGGCAGTAGAAAAATCTATTGATTTACTTGGTGGAATCGATTCTATTATTAAACCAAAATCTAAAGTACTGGTTAAGCCAAATTTGCTGACGGATGCGAGGGCAGAAGATTGTATAACTACTCACCCTCAGGTTGTTGAGGCAGTGATTGAAATTTTAAAAAAGATATCCGCAAGGATAATAGTGGGCGATTCTCCAAGTGTTTTTGGAGAAAGAAAAGATATAGAAAAAGTCTACGAAACTACTGGTATGAGACAGGTGTGTCAAAGACAAAGAGTAGAGCTAGTATATTTTGATAAAGCTGTGGTGAAAAAGGGATTTCCTTTGACTGAATGGATAGATAAATGTGACTACATTGTTAATGTTCCAAAATTTAAAACCCACAATTTTACAGTCCTGACAGCTTCAATTAAAAATCTATTTGGTCTGGTTTTGGGTTTCTATAAAGCAAGGTTACACAAAGAAAGTTTAAATCCAGAAGATTTTTCAAAATATCTGGTTGATATATTTGAGTTGACAAGGCCGGTCTTAAATATTGTTGATGCAGTAGTTGGTTTAGAAGGTGACGGACCCGGTTCCTCTGGCATAAAGGTAGATATAGGGTTAATTGTTTCAGGCCAGGATGCAGTCGCTGTTGATAGTATTTTTGCAACAATAATGGGTTTATTTCCACATGATATACCTATGATAAAGCAAGCAAGCAGTCGTAATTTAGGAATAGCCAATTTAGAAGAAATCGAAATTGTCGGAGAAAATTTGGGCGAATATATACGAGATAATTTTAAGTTGCCTACGATCTGGTTTTATCATAAATTACCGTCGATATTACTTTATTTTGCTAAAAGATTGATTAAATTTAAGATGGTGATTTTACCATCTCGATGTCAGTCGTGTAGAAAATGCATTGAAATTTGCCCTATGTGTGCTATATCCTTAAGAGATGATAAGGCATACATCGATTCTAAAAAATGTATTTTGTGTTCTTGTTGTCAAGAGATATGTCCTTATAGAGCTATCGAAATTAAAAAGAGCTTACTACTTAAACTATTGGAGATATAGAAATGAACATTTGCCCCTTGTTATATTTTAGTGATCACATCAAGATTGTAGATCAGAGGAGGCTTCCCTCAAAGTTTGTTTATGTAAGATGCAATAACGAGAGAGATGTTTATAAGGCAATTAAAGAAATGAAAATCAGAGGGGCTCCAGCGATAGGTATTGCTGCAGCTTTTGGGTTATGGCTAGGGCTAAGGAGGATTAAAACAACAAATAAAGCTGTTTTTTTAAAGCATTTAAATAGCTTAGTTGATTTTTTTTCTTCTTGCAGGCCGACCGCCGTTAATCTGTTTTGGGCTCTTGAAAGAATAAAAAATATAGTTTTAGAGAAAAAAGATTTACCAATTCCAAAAATAAAAGATTTAGTTTACAGAAGTGCTATAGATATTCTAAAAGACGACTATTATAGATGTAGGAGAATGGGCCATTTAGGGGCAAGATTAATAAAAGATAAAGATTGTTGTTTAACGATATGTAATGCTGGTGGTTTGGCTACCTCTGGTTTTGGAACAGTGCTGGGTTTATTCTTTGAGGCCAAAAATGAAAGAAAGAAATTTAAGGTTATTGCTTGCGAAACTAGGCCTTTAATGCAAGGGGCAAGAATTACGCTATGGGAATTAAAACAAAATAAGATAGACGCTACTCTTATATGCGATAGTGCAGCGGCATATTTGATGGCTCAAAAAAAGATTTCAAAGGTTTTTGTTGGGGCAGATAGGATTGCTTTAAATGGAGATGTGGCAAATAAGATTGGAACTTATAATTTGGCTGTATTGGCAAATTTTCACAATATTCCTTTTTATGTTGTAGCTCCGCTTTCAACATTTGACAAAAATATAAAGAGGGGAGAAGATATTAAAATAGAATATAGGGATGAAAAAGAAATAACCTCATTTTATTTTAAAAGAAAAATGGCGCCTTCGGGTGTTAAGGTATTAAATCCAGCATTTGATGTAACAAAAAACAATTTAATTAGCGCCATTATTACCGAAGTAGGCATAATTAGACCACCTTTTATTGACAATATTAGAAAAATTATTTTATCAAGAAATGAGATATAATTTTTTTGGTGAATTGGAGATTATTGATTATTTGGAAGATATTTTAAGCTTTAGAAAAAATTTTTCTATCGTAAAAGGAGCGGGTGATGACGCCGCAGTTATAAAAACCAAAAAGGAAGAGTTTTTTTTGTTTACTTGCGATATGCTGATTGAAGGTAAACATTTTCAAAGAAACGATAGCCCTTTTTGGATAGGGAGCAAGGCAATAAATTGTTCTATTAGCGATATTGTTGCTATGGGGGGGTTGCCAAAATATGCGTTGGTATCTTTAGGGATACCAAATTATTTTCTTCAACATAAAGCCTTTAACTTTAAATTGCTTTATCAAGGAATAAAGAAGGCCGCAGACAAAGCTAAGGTTGCAATTATAGGCGGCGATATTAATTCGTCTGAAAAGTTAATCGTTGATGTGATGATGGTGGGTAAGGCCGAATCCAATAAAATTGTTTTTCGAGATAAAGCGAAAATCGGAGACTATTTATTTGTAACAGGTAAATTAGGTGGCTCTATAAGAGGTAGGCATCTTCATTTTACTCCAAGAATTAAAGAGTCTCAATATTTAGTTAATAATTTTAAGATAAACTCTATGATTGATATTTCCGATGGTTTATTAATAGATTTATGGAGGATTTTGAAAAAGAGTGCTGTTTCAGCAGTTATTTTTGAGGAGCTCATTCCGATTCATAAAGATGCAAAAAATATAGAAGAAGCCCTTTCTATGGGTGAAGATTTTGAACTTTTGTTTTCTGTAACAAAAGATACCGCAGAAGAAATTTTCAATATGATTTTATCAGCAAAATTAGATTTCCAATTAAGTTTTATTGGAAAGATTATCGAAGGAAATTCTCAGATTTTTTTCGTTGATAAAGATAATCGCGCATCAATTATTCAACCAAAGGGTTTTGTTCATTTTTAATGAAGAACAAAAGATTAGTCTTTATTTCTGATTCAGATAAGAAAACGATTGCTTTCGGTAAAATGTTATCCCGTTTCTTAAAAAAAGGTGATATTATTGCTTTATGCGGACAATTAGGTTCTGGTAAAACTACGCTTGTAAAAGGGCTAGCCAAAGGTCTTAGAATAAAAAAACAAATAAATAGTCCCAGCTTTGTTATTTTGAATTTATATAAAGGTAAGACAATATTACAGCATTTTGATCTATACAGAGTAGATTATTTGAAGGAAGTAGAGAGTGTTGGTTTTAATGATTTTATTTCGCTTCAAGCCATTAGTGTCATCGAATGGGCAGATAAAATAAAATCTCTGTTGCCATTTGAACATTTGAGAATAAATATCACGACAAGATTTGATAAAAAACGGGTCCTTCAATTATATTCTCGTGGGAGAAGATATGATTTGCTTCTTCAAAAATTAGAGACCCATCTTAAGAGGACAAAAAATTGGTGAGATTATGAATGTTGGTTATTTAATAATATTGCTTATTTTATCCGTAGTCGGTTTTTGCGCGATAGTAATAGGATATGGCTGGTTTTATCGAGTTAGACGCTTGGTAAACTTATATCTGCAAAATTTCTCCGAAATTATAGGAAGCAAACCATTAAGAAAGAATAGATTTTTGCCGTTTTATTCAAAGTATGAAATAGCCGGTGTATATAAAGGTCGTCAGATTATAGGCGGTATACAGTATTCAGGACTTGGTATTGAATTTATGCCGTTGCCTTATTTGAAATTGAGATTGAAGGAAGTAATTAGATATAATATCGAACGCCTTCCTGAATTTGCATATATTGAAAAAGGGTGGCTGGTCTTTAAACACAAACACAGATTAGTCTGGGGTATTTTTGACAAGGAGTATGAGCGGTTATTTACTAGAGAATTTATTTTGATTACTTTGGCGAGATTATTGGCTGTTGCTGAGGATTTAGAAAGGGGCAAGACAATAGAGGAAATTTTTAAATAGTTTATGAATGTATTAGCCATAAATTCAACAACAAGTACTTTTTTAGAAGTAGCAGTATTAAGAAATAATAAAATTTTTTACTTAATCAAAAAAGTAGATACGGCGTATTATGAAGATTTAATTTTATTAATAAAAAAATTACTTTATAATTGCAGGTTAAATATTAGAGATTTAGACTATCTGGGAGTTTGTATTGGGCCCGGTTCTTTTACCGGTATTCGTTTAGGATTGGCCACAATGCAGGCATTGGCTTATTCAATTAAAAAAGCACTTATTGGTTTTAAGAGTTTAGAACTATTGGCATGGTCAGTTACGGACAATCTAGATAATCGCAATATATTATTTGTGATTAAAGATGCTAAGCGGGATAATTTTTATTCCGCAATATTTTTTAAAGATAAGAAGATGAAGGAAATAAAAGGCTGTCGATTAATTAATAAAAATGATTTCCTTGATGAATTAAAACGAATATCGAAGAATAGAGTTGTATATGTAGTTTCAGATGTCGTTGAGGGCAATGAAAATAAACAGTGGCGTGATTTTGGCAATATAATTTATTTAAACCCTTCTTCCGACGACAACAGGGCTAAGGCATTAATTGGATTGACCAATTTTTATTTTAATAAAAATAAAAGAAGAAATATTTTAAATGTTCAGCCACTTTATTTATATTCTAGATACTGTCAGGTTCATTCTTTCCAAAAATAAAATTAGAAATGCAGAAAGATTTTTTATTAAAAAATTTTTATAGACCTACGTGGGTTGAAATAGACCTTTCTGCTTTGGAACATAATTTTTTTCAAATAAAAAATACTGTAGGGCGCAATGTCAAAACACTTTTAGTTTTAAAAGCAGATGCCTATGGACATGGTGCAGTGCCGTTGGCAAAAAGATTGATAAAATGTAAGGCAGATTTTTTTGGCTTAGCAAGCATAGAAGAGGCAATAATTTTTAGAAACAATAATATACATACTCCTATTTTGTTAATGGGGGTATTGCTTAAAAGTTTTTTTCCAGCCATTCTAAAATACAACATTATCCCCACTATTTGCGACGCTACTGTAGCATATGAGTTAAATCAATATTTAAAGCGAGTAGGAAAAGTAATACCTGTCCATTTAAAGATTGATACAGGGATGAATAGGATTGGCGTCTGGCATAATGATTTTTTTGAATTTGTAAAATCAATAAAAAAGAATGACCGCTTATTGATAGAAGGTGTTTATACCCATTTAGCAAGTGCAGATAGTGATAAGAATTTTACCATAAAGCAACTCAATATTTTTAGAGAAACAATTAAGGTTTTAGAATCTTTTAATATAAAACCTAAATATATACATGCTGCCAATAGCGCCGCAATAATAGGATATAAAAATTCATATTTTAATTTGGTAAGACCTGGTTTAATGATTTATGGATTATATCCAGATAACAATTCCAATAGAATATTATCTCTTAAGCCACTTATGACTTTTAAGACCAGAGTTATTTCTATACGGCAAGTCTTAAGGGGGGCTTCGATTGGTTATGGTCGAACCTATATCGCAAAGAAGGATATGAAGATAGCAGTTTTGCCAGTTGGTTATGCCGATGGCTACAACCGTTTACTTTCAAATAGAGGGTTTGTGTTAATTAGAGGGCAATATTGCCCTATAGTTGGCAGGATATGTATGGATTACACGATGGTGGATATAAGCAAGGTAGAGGCAAGATTGGGAGACGAAGTAGTCTTGTTTGGCAGACAAAGAGGGGCGGAGATTAGAATTGAAGAAATAGCTACGCTTTGTTCGACTATCTCTTATGAAGTAACTTGTTGGATTTCGCCTCGCGTAAACCGGATTTATATAAATTAAAATTCATAGCGAGAATACAATAAGATAGATTGATATAAACAGAAAAATAAGCGGCGTAATTAAGGCTGAGGCCAGTGGCGGTAAAATACCATTTTTGCCTAAAGCCAAACTCATTGTCTGAATAAGAAAATACATTAGCGCTCCAACAATACTTATTCCTATTGAAGAGAATCCCACCATTTTTCTACTCAGGATAAATGACGCTGGTATACCAATAAACAACATAATAATACAGGTGAAAGGCATAACCATTTTATGATAAAGCTCAACCCATAAGTTCCTGATTGCTGCCTCTGCGCTGCTATTAGATAATTTTAAAATGTAATCAAGAAGTTCTCGAGAATTCATATATTCTATCTTCTGGACCTGCGTTAGAATATCTTGTGGCTTCTCGGAAATTTCTAATTTTATATTCTCAAAATATCTTGAACCAATGACACTGCCCTGATGATCAAAATTATACCTCCAGCATTCATACGCCTGCCAGTAGTCTTTTTTCCAGATTACCTTTTTAGCAAATAGTTTCGAAATAACATTTTGTTTTTTATCTTGTTCTAAAATAGTCAATCCATCAATTTCATTTTCTTTTGTTCTAAAAGTATTAATAAATAATTGCCTATTTTGAAAGCCATATATTGCCAGATTAGTTAAAATGGCGGCAGCGGGGAAGTTTTTTTTCTCTATATATTGACTTTTTATTTGATCTGCTATCCTTTGATTTTCTGAGACTACTTTTTCTGAAAAGATGAAATTAATAAATACAATAATTAACCCAAAAAGAATTATAGGAAAGGAAATTCTGAATGTACTTAATCCGCCGACTCTCATAGCAATAAGTTCATTGTGGTAGTTAATTTTACCCAGAGTATACATAATGCTTATCAGACAACTAAAGGGAGAAATCTGGATAAAAATACGCGGTAAAAATGCCAGATAGTACCTAAAGATTATTATTAGAGGAACCTTATTCTTGAGGATATCCTCAAGTAAACAAAATAAATCTACAATTACATATAGAAAGACAAAGACAAATAAACAACAAAATAAGCTCGTTAAGAAGTTCACTAAAATATATTTATCTAAAATACGCATAATTTGAAAATTAAATAAAGTCCTAAGAAAGTAAATATAATGTTAGGAATCCAGACGCCAGAAGAGGCAGCTAATTTTCCTTCGATACATAAACCTTTTATTGCAAGGCTAAGAATAAAGTAAACACCCACGATTAAGATGGCCATAGTAATATTTGTGCTTTTCTCTCTTCTTCTGGTAATAATACCTAAGGGCATCCCTAAGATGAAAAATACCAGACTAGAAAAAGAAAGGGCAATTTTGCTATGGAGTTCTGTGGTCAGAGGCTCTTCGTTAATTTTTTGTTTTCTAAGTTGTTTTATTTCTTCTCTTAATTCTTTAAAAGTCATATCCTTTGCTTTTTTATTAAGCTCCCCTTTATTTTGGTTTTCATCGAGCATAATTGTTTTATAGTTTTTCTGAAAATTGACCTTATAATATGTATTTGGAGAATCAGGATTTATTTCATCGAATGTCCCATCGATGAGCTTAAGTTTTAATATATTTTCCTCAGGGATGCTTATGAATTCACCGCGCTTGGCGATTATTGTTCGAGGTGGTTTACCGTCTTCTTGAGGTTCATATATTCTTATATTTCGGAATTCCTGACCGTTGATACTATAAACGAAAATTATAAATTTGCCAAAACGGTTAAAGGTTCCGGCTTCCAAAGTAGCAGTGGGATTTTCTTGTCCTATTTTATACATAATCTCTCTAAATTTAAAATGGGCATAAGGTATTAAGCGATTATTTATAATAAGGGAAAAAAAACTAAAGATTAGGCCTAAAATAAAAAAATTTAAAATAATTTTTTTTAGTTGGATTCCACTGGTTTTTATAGCCATAATTTCATTATCCGATGACAATCTTCCTAGAGACAAAAGCAGCCCTGCCATAATTGAGATAGGCAAAATATAAGGCAAGAGGTAGGGTAGTGTGTAGAAAAGCAACTGAAAAATTATAATTGCTGAAATTCCTTTTGTTATTATTAACTCAATAAAACGCATAGAGTTTCCTATTGTCATCACAACGACCAATATCACAAAGGATATAAAGAAGGCTAAAAAAAACTCTTTGACAATATATCTATCGATTATTCTCATATTAACTGGCTAAAGTAAATACAATGATTTTCTTTACATAAAAAGATTTTAGGGCCTTTGCAGCTTCAGAGGCAGTAGCGCCTGTAGTGAGAACGTCGTCTACAAGCAGGATGTTTTTTTGGGATATTTGCGAAAAGTTTCTTATAGTAAAACAACCATTGAGATTATCTTGTCTTTGCTGTTCATTAAGATAAGCCTGGGGCTTTGTATTTTTTGTCCGACATAGAATATTTACCAACACTGGCTTAGCTAAAATTTGGCCTATAGTTTCGGCAAAAATTTGAGCCTGATTAAATTCTCTTTCTCTATATCTAGCCGAAGAGAGAGGAATAGGAATAATACAATCAACCTCAGCAAAACACATTTTAAAAGAGTCAAAGAATTCTTTTATTAATTCCTCAAAGATATCTTTAACATAAATTTTTCTTTGATATTTGAACATATGGATAAGTTCTTTTATGATATCTTCATATTTACACGCTGACCAGACTCGATCAAAGATATAATTTTTATTTTTGCATGCTGAGCATATTATACTGCTAGCGCAGCCGCTATCTATAAGACTGCGACCACATTTAACGCAAAAGGGTGGTATGTTTCTTTTTATAAGCGCAAAACAACTTTGGCATATATGGGAAGGTTTGGTTTGAGGTTCCAAACGGCAACCGCAGTTAACACATACCAATGGATATATTAAATTGATAAGAGATTGTTTAAGTGTTTTAAGTAACATATGATAATATTAACATTAAGTGATTTTATTGTCAATCGATGTCTAAGGGTAATAGGCCTTTTTTATTTACTTGGCAATATGAAAGAGTGAAATATTTTACCTTATTCGTAAAGACCCGCCGCCATCGGCACTATGGCCGCTGGAATATATCATGAGATAGGCAACCCCTTGAACATCATCAACACCAAGATACAGGTATTTCTTACTGGTATTGCGCGGGGGTTTTATAAAGAGAAGTCCAAAGAAGAGATAATCCAGGAATGCGAAACTATTTTAAATGAGACCATAAAGCAGACTAACCGCATTGCCGAGATTACACGGAAACTCTCTAATTTCGCTAAGCCGAGTAAGGAATTTAAGCCGCAATTACTTGATATCTCCCAAGAAATAGAGGAGACCTTAGGGATTGTTGGCCATGAGTTAGAATTAGAGAAGATAGAGATAAAAAAAGAATTTTCCCAAGATACACTAAAAGTTCTGGCAGACAAGCAACAGATGCAACAGATACTCTTTAATCTTATAAGAAATGCTGCCCAGGCAATTGAGGAAAGAGGAACCATCACCCTCAGGATTATTTCTACCACTGATAATAAAGTCCACATTGAAATCCAAGATACGGGTAAAGGCATACCAGAGGATAAGAAAAACAGAATCTTTGAGCCGTTCTTTACCACCAAAGGCACCCGTGGTACAGGCCTGGGGCTTTCCATTGTCAGGCAACTAGTTTGGAGGAATAAGGGAGAAATTTCTTTTAGAAGTCAAGTGGGAGTCGGCACAACCTTTATTTTAGAGTTTCCTAAGGGAATATAAGAGAGGTTTAGCATGCAGATAAAAGAAGAAATATTTAAAAAAATACAAAAGCATAGAGAAGAGATTATAAAATTTGGAGTAAAGAGTTTAGGGCTGTTTGGCTCTTGTGTAAGGAATGATGCACGGAAAAAAAGTGATATTGACTTTTTAGTAGAATTCGAAGAGGGTAAGAAGACCTTTGATAATTATATGGGTTTGATGTTTTTTCTTGAAGATTTATTTAAAAGTAAGGTTGATTTGGTCATTCGTGAAGACATAAAGCCTTTGCTTAAGCCTTACATATTAAAGGAGGTTGAGTATGCGCAGGGACTATAAAGTGTATTTTAAGGATATAGTTGAGGCTATTCAGAAATATAGAAGAATATACTAAAGATATGAATTTAGTGGTAATGAAAGAAAATAAGTTAATAAGAGATGCAGTTATCAGAAACTTAGAGGTAATTGGTGAAGCGGTTAAGAATATACCCAAAACAGTTAAGGATAAATACCCTCAGATAGAATGGAGAGAGATTGCTGGCTTAAGAGATATACTTGCTCACCGGTATTTTGAGGTTGATTTGGAAATCATTGGGGATATAATAAAGAACAAATTGCCGGGTCTTAAAGACAAAGTTTCTGTAATACTTAAATAAAGTTTTGTTATGAAAAAGGTTCTAATTGTTGATGATGAATTAGAATTTGTAAACGATTTTGCCAAGGCGCTGGAGATGTTTGGTTATGAAGTTTACAAAGCAGGAGATGGAGAGAGCGCCTTAAATATAATAGAGCGTCGGCAGCCGGATATTGTGCTTTGCGATTATCGGCTTCCGGATATAGATGGAGATGCAATATTAGAAAAGATCAAAAAGGTTCATCCCCAGATAAAATTTGTAATGATAACCGCCTATTATGATGAAGTTATGGAGAAGCGTTTCCGGAATTTAGGGGCGGATGAGGTAGTCTTTAAACCCATAGTCTTAACCGAGATTGAGACGCTCCTGGCGCGATTATAAATCAAATGAAGACGAGACTTACGGAACGGAGTGAACGTAAGTCTCTGTCTGAATTTGACCACCACACCAATTATTTGAAGATGTTTTATATTTATATACTCAAAAGCAGCAAAGATAAAGATTTATATATAGGATTTACCAATAACTTGGACCGAAGAGTTAAAGAACATAATAATGGTTTGGTTCCTTCAACTGAATCAAGGAGGCCATTTGAATTGATATATTGCGAAGGCTATAAATCAGAGAAAGATGCACACAAGAGAGAAGAAAACTTAAAATTGCGCTCAAGAGCCTTCGCTCAATTAAAAAAGCGTATTATGGATAGTTTGGAGTAATTGGTGTGGGGGATTCAATTCGCAGACGCCCCCATACCAATTTGGTGTGATAGGGCGTCTAATGGAAATTGGTGTGGGGGCTACAACTTATGTCGTCCTGCGGACTCCATAAGTTGTCTGCTCATTGAAGAAAGGAAGGCTGCTTATGGCTACCATAAGAGAATTATTTCATAGAATAGGAAATGGACACAATAAAATAAGTGTGGCTGCAGGAGTGGGCAAGGAATTACTTAAGCGCAAATCTAAAGATACCATCCTTGAAGAATTAAAAGATACACTGATTAAGAAATTCTCGGAATTAGAACAGCATGCAATTGAGACAGATAAGGTCTTAAATCAACTCAAGGATATAGTCTACAAGATAATCGATCCTGATACAGGAAAGAAAAAAGATTAGTGAATAAAATTATCCTAACCCAAAATACCCTTTACCTACTTCGAGAAGATGTGCAAAACTCATATTTAATAGAAAGGAGAAGTGGTAGATGACTACACAAAAAATAAAACTATTAGTGGTCGATGATGAAAGGGATATATGTAGATTCGTGAAACAATTATTTGAAAAGAAAGGTTTTTTAGTTTCCACCGCACTTTCAGGCCAAGGGGCATTAAAAATCGCCAAAAGGCTAAAACCAGATATTGCCCTTTTAGATATTTATCTTAAAAAGGGTTGGGATGGGATGGAAACGTTAAAGAGGATTCGTCGGATTTTACCTCGTTGTCGATGTCTTATGGTTACTTGGGATAAGACTAAAGATAAGAAAGAGGGGGCAAAAAAATTAGGGGCGGTATCTTATCTTACTAAACCCTTAACAGTAACTCGGCTTTATCGTATAGTAAACCGCTTGGTCAAAGATAGGTGAAGGAAAGGAAGGTAATATGGCAAATCCCCTACCTAATGAACAAGAGATTTTTGAAAAAATAAAAAAAGAAAATATCACTATTCATCCCTTGATTTGGGAGTTGATAAACCATCATATTGGTAATGACCTATATATGATTAATTTGATTGTTGGTTTAACTATTTTAGATGGTGAGCCTCTAACTGAAGAAAATGCCAACAAAATCATAAAACACAGCAAAGAGATACAGAGTTTTTTAGATAAATTAGCCCAGGCAACCAAGCCAAAATAAAATGTTTAAAAGGAAAGAATAAGATTCCCCAATTTTCTTCTTTTTCCTTCAACTAATAATAAGTCAGCTTTTTCCAACGTAGAAAAATCTAGTAAGTTTAAATAAAAACAAGCTTAAGGTTTAAATCTTTTGTAAATTTTCTACTACAAACATTATAG
>Ga0272448_1001894_pt1 | contig 27384 bp, 19 predicted proteins | sample YNPCB0191_FD_202220 | JGI IMG/M metagenome (GOLD analysis project Ga0272448, IMG submission 202220) | Hot spring sediment microbial communities from Yellowstone National Park, WY, United States - YNP-CB-019-1 | ecosystem: Environmental > Aquatic > Thermal springs > Hot (42-90C) > Sediment... | reverse complement strand
TGAGATTGCCATGAGCCTACTTAAGTAAATATTCAATATATCTTAACTTAAATTTATATTCTGCAATAATAAATATAGTTGAGTAAAGATATTTACAATCTTAAATTCAAAGACAGAGCCAGTTTTATTAAATTTTTACCTTTTTGACTAAACAATTTCTATACCCATACTTTTTGCTGTTCCTTCAACAATTCTTTTTGCTGCTTCTAAATCAGTAGTATTTAAATCCGGTAACTTCTGTTTTGCTATTTCTTCAATTTGTTTTTTTGTAACTTTACCTACTTTTTCTTTGTTTGGTTTTGCACTTGCTTTTGCAAGTCCTGCTGCTTTTTTTAATAAAGCAGAAACAGGAGGCATTTTTAAAATAAAACTAAAACTCCTATCTTCATAAATGGTTATAACTGCTGGTATAACCATTCCCGGTTCAAATGATTTTGTTTTTGAGTTAAATTGATTACAGAATTCCATTATATTCACACCATGTTGTCCTAATGCAGGTCCAACAGGTGGTGCTGGAGTTGCTGAATTAGCAGGAATTTGTAATTTAATCTGTGTTTTTATTTTTTTCTTTAATACAGCCATATTTTTTACTCCTTTATATTTTTTCTACTTGAAAAAAATCAAGTTCAACAGGTGTTTGTCTGCTGAATACTGTTACCATAACTTTTATTTTTCCTCTTTCTTCATTTATTTCTTCAACCACACCAATAAAATGTCTGAAAGGTCCTTCTATAATTCTGACTGATTCGTTTTTTTCAAAAGATATTGCTGGTTTTGACTCAACAGGTTTTTGAAGTGCATCAAGTAATTGTTTTTTTTCTTCCTCCTGTAATGGGACAGGAATATGTCCACCCAAAAATCCACTTACTCCCTGAGTATTTTTTACAAACCAGTATGTTTCTTGATCCAGTATCATATTTATAAAAACATATCCGGGAAAAAATGGTTTTTGAATAACAGTTTTCTTTTTATTTTTTATTTTAACTATTTCTTCATAAGGAACAACAACCTGAAATATTTTATTTTCTAAGTTCAAACTTTTTATTTTTTGTAAAAAATTTTCTTTAACTTTTTTCTCATATTGAGAATATGTTTTTACAACATACCAGTTACCTTTAACATTATTATTGTCTTTAAAATTATTATTGTCGGTCATCTTCTTCCTCCTAAAAATATTCCTATTACCCAACCTAATATAAAGTCAACTAAACCAACATAAACTGCTACTATTAAAATAAAAACAATAACTACCAAGGTTGATGCGAATACTTCTTTTTTAGTTAACCAACTTACTTTTTGTAATTCAATATATGCCTCTTTTAAAAATTGTATAAATTGTTGTAATTTGTTTTTCATTTTTAATTATTAGTTTATATTCTGTTGAATTTCCCAATTAAACTTACCTGCTTATGCACTTTGACTGGACCAAACACTATAGATTGTGTTTAATATGCCAAAATTCTACTGTATTTTGGAGTTAGTCCAGTCAAGTAGATATGCATATAAACTTATTTATGTGGCTAATATCCACACAAATTGGTTATTTGTAAACTTGCTAAAATTTGATGCAAGTTATTTGAAAATAGCCAACAGATTATAAAGACCTTTCTGTTTTACATTAAACTGAATAGTTACGGGGGTGGCAGGAGTTGAACCCACAGTGCCGGTTTTGGAGACCGGTGGTTTGCCAATTAACCGACACCCCCTAATTTTATTTTATTAGCTTATCCACATGACATAGGTTAATACAATATTTTGTGGTTTACAAGTGTATATTTCGTATTTACCTGTGTCAAGTGAATATTCCATTTATTTTATTTCTTTATGTAAAGTGTGTTTTTTACACTTAGGACAAAATTTTTTAATTTCTAATTTATAGTCCTTTTTTTTATTTCTTGCAAAATGATAATTTCTGTTTTTGCAAACACTACAAGCAAGTGTAATAATAATTCTATTAGCCATTATTTTTTAATCCTTTTTTAGAATAAGAAATTTCCTGTTTAATTTAGTCCAGTAATACCTCACTCTATAATTTCAGTTACAACACCAGCACCTACTGTGTGGCCTCCCTCTCTTATTGCAAATCTTAAACCTTTTTCCATAGCTATCGGAGTTATTAACTCTATCTCCATATCTATATTATCACCAGGCATTACCATCTCTACACCAGAAGGTAATTTTACTGTGCCTGTAACATCACAAGTCCTAAAATAAAATTGTGGCCTGTAGCCTTGAAAAAATGGTGTGTGCCTGCCACCTTCTTCCTTCTTTAATACATATACCTGACTTTTAAATTTTTTGTGCGGCGTTATTGAACCTACTGCTGCTATTACCTGTCCCCTCTCTATCTGGTCCTTCTCTATACCCCTTAATAATACTCCTATGTTATCACCTGCTTCTGCTTCATCTAATATTTTCCTGAACATCTCTATCGATGTCACTACTGTCTTCTGCGTCGGCTTTATACCTACTATCTCTACTGTATCTCCTGTCTTTATTTTCCCCCTCTCTACCCTGCCAGTACCTACTGTCCCTCTGCCTGTTATACTGAATACATCCTCTACACTCATTAAAAATGGTTTGTCTATGTCTCTCTTGGGTAATGGTATATATTCATCAACCGCTTTCATCAATTCATGAATACTTCCACACCACTGACACTCCTTCTTGCCACATCCACACTCAAGCGCTTTTAATGCACTGCCTTTAACAACAGGAACTTTATCTCCAGCAAATTCATACTTCTTTAATAAATCCCTTACCTCCATCTCAACTAACTCTAATAACTCTTTGTCTGTCATCATATCTATTTTGTTTATAAAAACAACTATACTCGGAACATTTACCTGCCTTGCAAGCAGTATGTGTTCCCTTGTCTGTGGCATAGGACCATCAGGTGCACTAACAACTAATATCGCTCCATCCATCTGGGCTGTACCAGTTATCATGTTCTTTATATAGTCAGCATGACCAGGACAATCAATATGTGCATAATGCCTGGTTTCTGTCTCATATTCAATATGCGCTATGTTTATTGTTACTCCTCTGGCTTTCTCCTCAGGAGCATTGTCTATGTCCCATACACCTTTTGCCTGTGCTAAATTATATTTTGATAAAACTGTTGTTATAGCCGCTGATAGCGTTGTCTTACCATGATCTACATGACCTATTGTTCCTATGTTTACATGGGGTTTCTTCCTTTCAAATTTCTCTTTTGCCATTTCTAAAATACCTCCTATTTTGTTTTTATTGCTAATATTTCTTCCATTATTTCTTTTGGAACCTCTTCATAATGTGAAGGTTCCATAATATATGTTCCTCTACCCTGAGTTAATGAACGTAAAACAGTTGCATAACCAAACATCTCTGATAAAGGAACCATTCCTGTTATATAATATAAATTATTTTTTGGATTCATTTCTTCTATCTTACATCTTCTTTTATTCAAATCACCAAGAACATCACCTAAAAATTCTTCAGGAGTAATAGTTTGTATTTTCATAAATGGTTCCAATAAAACTGGGTCTGCTTTTTTAACTCCATTTCTTAAAGCAATAGAAGATGCTAATTTGTAAGCAATATCAGACGAATCAACTTCATGATAAGAACCATCAATAAGTGAAACTTGAATATTAACTAAAGGAAAACCATTCAATGGTCCTGATAACATAGATTCTTTTATTCCCTGTTCTATTGCCGGAATATAATCCTTAGGAATAATTCCTCCTTTAATTTTATTAATAAACTTAAATCCATCATTGAAAGGTTCTATTTCTAACCATACATGACCATACTGTCCTTTTCCTCCTGTTTGTTTTATATATCTACCTTCTTCAATTACTTTTGTTTTAATTGTTTCTCTGTAAGCAACTTGAGGTTTACTTGTATTTATCATAACTCCAAATTCTCTTTTTATTCTATCAACAATAATATCAAGATGCAATTCTCCCATACCAGAAATAATTGTTTGATTTGTTTCTTCATTATAACTCACTTTAAATGTTGGATCTTCTTCTGTCATTTTTCTAAGTGCAAGAGATAATTTTTCCTGGTCCTGAGTGGTTTTTGGTTCAATTGCTATCCATAGCACAGGCTCTGGATAATTTATTGATTCCAAAATTATTGGATATTTCCTGTCACACAATGTATCACCGGTAGATGTATTTCTAAAACCAATAATTCCAACTATATCACCGGCAAAAGCTTCTTTTATTTCTTCTCTGTTATTTGCATGCATTCTTAATATCCGTGATATTCTTTCAAATTTTTGTTTACAGGAATTATATACAGAATTACCAATTGCTATTTTCCCGGAATATATTCTTATATATGTAAGTTTATTAACAAAACTATCTGTTTGAATCTTGAAAGCCAGAGCAGATAAAGGTTCTTCATCTTCAGAAAATCTTATTTCTGATTTTAAGGTATTTGGATTTTTACCTTCAACAGGAGGCAAATCTACAGGAGAAGGTAAATAATCAACTATTCCATCTAATAAAAGTTGAATACCTTTATTTTTAAATGCACTTCCACAGAATACAGGAAAATATTTTGATAATATAGTTGCTTTTCTTATAACACTTTTTATATCATTTGCTGTAATATCTTGTGAATGAACATATTTTTGCATAAAATTATCATCAAATTCAGATAAAAGTTCTAATATTTTTTCTCTATATTCTCTTACTGTTTTCTCATATGTATCAGGAATATTCATAATTTTATATTCCCTGTTATTTTTATCTTCTGTTTCCCATAAATACAGTTTTTTATCTATTAAATCAATAACTCCAAGAAATTTACCTGCTTCAAAATAAGGTAATTGAATAACCAAAGGAATTGCAGAAAGACGTTTTTCTACCTGTTTAACTGTATCAAAAAAATCAGCATTTGGTCTATCCATTTTATTTACAAATATTATTCTTGAAACCTTGTATTTATCAGATTGTCGCCAAACTGTTTCTGACTGTGCTTCAACACCATTAACTGCATCAAATATTATTATACATCCATCAAGAACTCTTAAAGATCTTTCCACTTCTATAGTAAAATCAATATGACCCGGCGTATCTATTATATTTATATTACAATCCTTCCATTTACAATATGTGGCAGCACTTGTAATGGTTATTCCTCTTTCTTTTTCCTGAATCATCCAGTCTGTTATAGTTGTTCCATCATCAACATCACCCATACGATGTGTTCTGCCTGTATAATAAAGTATTCTTTCTGTAGTTGTTGTTTTACCTGCATCAATATGTGCAACCAATCCAATATTTCTAATTTTATTTTTTTGTAATTTCATTGTTCAATCACCATCTATAATGTGCAAATGCTTTATTTGCCTCTGCCATTTTATGCGTATCTTCTCGCTTTTTAATACTTGGACCTTCTTTTTTATATGCTTGAATTAATTCTTCTGATAATCTTTTTTCCATAGGAATACCTTTTCGTAACCTGGCATACTGCAAAATCCATCTCATTGCCAAAGATTCACCTCTTATCTGAGGAATTTCTATTGGAACCTGATATGTAGCACCACCTATTCTTCGCGGTTTAACTGCAACTAAAGGCCTTACATTCTCTATTGCCTGACAAAATATTTTATAAGGATCTTCTTTTAATTTTTCCTTTATTATTTCTAATGCATTATAAACAATTCGTCGTGCCAAATTTTTCTTTCCTCTAAAATTTACTTTATTAATAAATCTTGCTAATAATACACTGTTATATTTCAAATCAGGAGCCGGTAATCCTCTTTTCTGTCTTGGTTTAAGTTTTTTCCTTGCCATATTTATACTTTTTGTAATTTTGCTCCATATTTTGACCTACCCTGTTTTCTTCCTTCCACTCCAAGTGCATCAAATGCACCTCTGATTATATGATACCTAACTCCAGGCAGGTCTTTTACTCTTCCACCTCTCACAAGAACAATTGAATGTTCCTGAAGATTATGACCTATTCCAGGTATATAAGCAGTAATCTCTATTCCAGAAGTCAATTTTACTCTTGCAACTTTTCTCAATGCTGAATTTGGTTTTTTAGGTGTAACAACATATACTCTTGTACAAACACCCCTTCTTTGCGGTGAATTCAACAAAGCAGGAACTTTTGTTTTTCTGAACGCTTTTTGTCTTCCATATTTTATTAATTGATTAATTGTTGTCATATTTTTAATCTAAATTTAAACCTGTACCAGCAGGTATTAAATGTCCTACGATTACATTTTCTTTTAAACCTCTCAAATAATCAATCTGACCTGTAACTGCTGCATCAGTAAGGGTTTTTGTTGTTTCCTGAAAACTTGCAGCAGAAATAAATGATTCAGAAGATAAAGATGCCTTTGTTATTCCAAGCAATATTGGTTGCATTTCAGGAATTTTTATTTTATTGGCTTCTTCTTTTCCTTTTTCCTTTCGTATTTTCTTTTTTAATGAGAGAATTCTCTCTTTTTCTTTTTCATAATCCTGTCTGGAAACAATTTCTCCATATATAAATTTACTGCTTCCAGAATTAACTATTCTTACATTTGTCAACATCTGTCTAACTATTATCTCTATATGTTTATCATTAATATTAACTCCCTGTAATCTGTAAACCTGCTGAATTTCATTCACTAAAAATTCTTGAACTTCTTTTGGTCCCTTAACTCTCAATATATCATGCGGGTCAATAGAACCATCTGTTAATGGCTCTCCTGCTCCAACTTTATCACCAGCATATATAACAAGATGTCTACCATGTGGAATAATATATTCTCTTGACATTTTTGTTTGTTCATTAACAATAGTAACTTTTTGTGCTCCTTTAGGAGTCATTCCTAATTCAACAATACCATCAATTTCTGATATTATAGCAGAATTCTTTGAATGTCTTGCTTCAAATAATTCTACAATTCTTGGCAGACCTCCTGTAATATCTTTTGTTTTTATTATTTCCTGTGGAATTTTAGCAAGAATATCTCCCTGATAAACATCTTGATTATTTTCAACAACAATTATAGTATCAACAGGTAAAGGATAAGAAACTAATTTTTTGCCTGCTTTATCAACAATAGAGATCTGCGGAATGAGTTTTTTCTCTACACGATGTTCAATAATAACTTTTTCAGCAAGTCCTGTTATTTTACTTTTTTCAATATGTACTGTTTTACCTTCAATAATATTTTCATATTTAACCTTTCCTTCAAATTCATTTACAATTGGTAATGAATAGGGATCCCATTCTGCAATAAGTTGTCCTCTTAAAACCTCTTGTTGATCCTTAACCATAAGTTTTGCTCCATAAGGTAAACGATGTATCTCCCTTCGTTTTGTCTGTATTTTATTAATTACAATATCACTATTTCTTGTAATAGCAATTAAATTGCCTTCTTTAGTTTTAACTGCTTTTAAATTATAGTATTTAACAACAGAATTTTCATCTGCATAGATTTTTGAACGTATTATTACTCTACTTGCAGTACCACCTATATGAAATGTTCTTAAAGTCAATTGTGTTCCCGGTTCACCTATACTCTGAGCTGCCATTATTCCTACTGTTTCTCCAACTTCCACCAATCTTCCAGTTGCAAGATTCATACCATAACATTTTGCACAGATACCATACTTTGCTTCACAGGTTAAAACAGACCTTATTCTAATTGATGAAATATCTGCTGATGCAATTCTTTTTGCCTGTTCCGGAGTAATCATTTCATTTTCTTTAATAACTATTTCAACTCCTGATTCTGTATCTATTGCAATATTATCTAAGGCAACTCTTCCAATAATCCTTTCTTCAAAACTTTCAATTATCTCTTCACCACTCACCAATGCACTTATTCTTATACCATTAATTGTTCCACAGTCCTGTTCTGTTACAACAACATTATGGCTAACATCTATCAAACGTCTTGTTAAATAACCGGCATCAGATGTTTTTAAAGCAGTATCAGCAAGACCTTTTCTTCCACCATGAGTTGACACAAAATATTCAAGAACAGATAAACCTTCACGAAAATTTGATAGAATAGGTGTTTCAATTATTTCTCCTCCTATCTGACCTGTAAGCCTTTTCTGTGGTCTTGCCATTAAACCTCTCATTCCAGCCAACTGTCTAACCTGCTGTTGATTTCCTCTGGCTCCAGAGTGTGCCATTAAATATACTGAGTTAAATCTTGGTTTATCAGGACTATATTTTTCAGTAGAATCCATCTTCATCTCCTCAAACATTAAATCAGTAATTTCATCTGTCACATGTGTCCATATATCAATTATTTTATTATATCTTTCTGCTTCTGTAATTAATCCCTGTTTTGCCTGCTGTTCAATTAATTTTATTTCCTGATGTGCTTTTTTAATTTTTTCCTGTTTTAAAGTTGGCACTTTCATATCAGTAATTGAAATTGAAAGTCCAGAAATAGTAGCATATTCATAACCCAATTTCTTTAGATCATCAAGTAGAACTACTGTTCTATAATGTCCAAGTTTATTATAACATTTTTCAATTAATTCTAATAATTGTTTTTTACCTACAGGATAATTAACATATCTTAACTCAGGTGGTAAAATTTGATTAAACAAAACCCTGCCACATGTTGTGTAGTCCTTCCATTTATCAGGATTAGATAAATCCTGTCTTGATGTAAAGGATGATTCAAATATTTCATTTAAACCTAAAATTTTAATTCTCGCATGAAGTGAAATTTTTTTATTTTGATATGCAGAAATAACTTCATCAATATTACTAAATATCATTCCTTCAGAAAATACTCCTCTTTTTTCTTCTGTCATATACATACAACCTAATACCATATCCTGACTTGTAATTGTTATTGGTTTACCATTTGCAGGTGACAAAATATTATTTGATGCAAGCATTAAAAGCCTTGCTTCAATCTGTGCAGAAGGTAAAATAGGAATATGTACAGCCATTTGATCGCCATCAAAATCAGCATTAAATGCAGCACATGTTAATGGATGTAAAGTAATTGCTTTACCTTCTACAAGAACTGGTTCAAATGCCTGAATACTCATTCTGTGTAATGTTGGAGCACGATTTAATAATACAACATGTTTTTTTACTATTTTTTCTAATGCTTCTAATACTTCTGTACTATTTTTTTCAATCATTCGTTTAGCTGCTTTTAATGTCAAATTATATTGATTTATTAGTTCATGTAAAATAAATGGTTTAAACAGTTCTATTGCCATTTCTTTAGGTAAACCACACTGGTGTAGTTTAAGGTTAGGACCAACAACAATTACACTTCTTCCGGAATAATCAACTCTTTTTCCTAAAAGATTTTGTCTGAATCTTCCATGTTTACCTTTCATTATATCTGTAAATGACTTCAAAGGTCTACTACCAGCACCAACAACAGGATTTCCCCTAGCACCATTTTCAATCAATGCATCAACTGCTTCTTGTAAAAGACGTTTCTCATTGTTTACCATTATATCAGGTGCTTTTAAAGTATTTATATGTCTGAGACGGTTATTCCTGTTTATTATTCTTCTATATAAATCATTTAAATCACTTGAAGCAAATCTTCCACCTTCTAAAGGAACAAGGGGTCTTAAGTCAGGAGGTATAACAGGAAGAACTGTTAGTATTATCCATTCCGGTCTTGTATCTGATTGCTGGAAACCTTCAAGTAAACGTAATTTTCTTATTGCTCTTGCTCTTTCAAGATCTGAACGTATTTTTACCAATTCAGTATTTATTTTATCAATTTCTTTTTGAAGGTCTATTCTTTCTAATAATTTTCTTATAGCAGACGCTCCTATTTCTGCCTTTAATTTATCTTTATATTCCTGTTTATATTTATAATAGTTATCTATACTTAATAATGTTTTTGCTTTAATAATTATTTTTCCATCATCATCTTTTAAATCATCCATTACCAGATATTTTAAATAATATATAACTTTTTCCAGATCAATCAATGACATATCAAGTAGAATACCAATTTTTGAAGGTTGTTTTCTTAAAAACCATATATGAGCAACAGGTGAAGCCAATTCTATATGTCCCATTCTTTCCCTTCTAACTTTGGATTCTGTAACTTCTACACCACATCTATCGCATATTAAACCTTTATGTTTTATAAATTTATATTTACCACAATTACATTCCCAGTCCCTTATTGGACCAAATATCCTTTCACAAAACAAACCATCTCTTTCTGGTTTAAATGTTCTGTAATTTATTGTCTCTGGTTTTTTAACTTCTCCATAAGACCAAGACCTGATCTTATCCGGAGAAGCAATGGTAATCTTAATACTATCAAAATTTAAAAAATCAAAAACCGGATGAGATACTTTTTTGCTTGAAGCTAATAATGTATCTAGTTTTGTTGTCATAATTAAAATACCTCTATTTTACAGTAACAGGTTCTTTTGTAATTTTTATAAATTCTTTTTTCACTTCTTTTACTTTTTTCTGTTCTGATGGTGGTTCTTTTTCAGACGATAATAATTGAATATCCAAACAAACACCCTGCAATTCCCTTACAAGAACTTTAAATGATTCAGGAATTCCTGGTTGAGTCAATGGTTCTCCTTTTATTATTGACTCATAAATTTTTGTTCTACCTATAGTATCATCACTTTTAATTGTAAGAAATTCTTGTAAAATATGTGCAGCACCATATCCCTCTATTGCCCACACTTCCATTTCTCCAATTCTCTGTCCACCAAATTGTGCTTTTCCACCAAGTGGCTGTCTTGTAATAAGAGAGTATGGTCCTGTAGATCTTGCATGAATCTTTTCTTCAACTAAATGAACTAATTTCATTAAATACATATTACCAATAGTAACCTTTTCCATAAAAGGTTCGCCTGTTCTACCATCATATAGTGTTATACTACAATTATCTGTGGGTAAATATTTTTCTAAAACACCTTTTGATTTTAAATAGTCCTTTGCTTGCCGAACCATATCTATAATTTCTTGCTCACTTGCACTATCAAAAACAGGACATATCATTTGTATATTTAAAACACTTGCAGCCCAACCTAACATTGCTTCTAATATCTGTCCAACATTCATTCTTGATGGTACTGATAAAGGTGATAAAACAACATCCACAGGTGTTCCATCCGGTAAATAAGGCATATCTTCTACTGGTAAAATTTTAGCAATACAACCTTTATTACCATGTCTTCCAGCAAGTTTATCACCTATCTGCAGAACTCTTTTGGTTGCTATATATACTTTTACTACTTTATTAACAGTTATTGGCAAATCTTCTCCATATTTAGTTATTTCTTCTTCTTTTTGTTGTCTTTTTTTTAATTCTTTTTCTTTGTATTCATAAAATTTAATAATTTTTTCTTTCTTTATTTTTGTATCTGCCTGTGAAACTGCTTCTTCACATTCTTTTTTAAGTTCATTAAAATATTGTTTATATTTTGTTCTTATTTGTTCTATCTTCTGTTTTTCCACACTCTTATTTACTTTTTCTCTTCTAGTAAAAACTTTCACATCTATAACTTTACCTCTTATACCGGGACCAACTCTTAAAGATGCATCTATTACTTCTTCTGCCTTCTTACCAAAAATTGCTTTGAGCAATCGTTCCTCCATTGTAACCTGTTGCTCACCTTTTGGTGCTGTTTTTCCTACAAGAATATCACCCGGCTTTACCTCAGAACCAATCCTTATAATACCATTTTCATCTAAATTAAGTAAATCGTCCGGACCCACATTTGGAACATCTTTTGTTATTTCTTCAGGACCCAGCTTGGTATCTCTTGCTTCTACCTGAAATTCTTCTATATGAACTGATGTAAATATGTCTTCTCTTATTAATCTTTCACTTACTAATATTGCATCTTCAAAATTGTATCCTTCCCAGGACATAAATGCAATTAAAAGATTTTTACCAAGAGCAAGTTGTCCATCTTCAGTAGAAAAATTATCTGCTATTAAATCTCCTTTTTTAACTCTATCTCCTTTATTAACTTTTGGAATATGAGTAATACAGGTATTTTGATTGGTTCTTTCATATTTTTTTAAATAATATATATCTATCTCACCGCTATCATTATAAACACCAACTTCATCAGCAGACACAAAAATTACTTCTCCATCTTGCTTTGCAGTTATAACAGCACGAGAATCAATAGCAACTTTTTTCTCCAAACCAGTTGCAATAATTGGTTTTTCTGGAACCAATAAAGGAACTGCCTGTCTTTGCATATTAGAACCCATCAAAGCACGATTGGCATCATCATGTTCTAAAAATGGTATAAGACCAGAAGATACAGAAACCATCTGTAAAGGAGAAACATCTATATAATTTATATTCTTTGGTTCAACATATTTAATGTCACCTCTGTATCTACACTGTACTAAAGGACCTAATATTCTATTGTTTTCATCAATCAAAGAATTTGCCTGTGCAATAACATATTCATCTTCTCTATCAGCAGTCAAATATTCTACTTTATCTGTTATTTTCCCATCTATAACTTTTCTGTACGGTGTTTCTAATAATCCATATTCATTAACATTAGCAAAACAAGCCATTGAAACTATCAAACCTATGTTTGGTCCTTCCGGTGTTTCAATAGGGCATATTCTTCCATAATGTGTATAATGAACATCCCTAACCTCAAAACCTGCTCTCTTACGATGAAGTCCACCGGGCCCTAATGCAGAAAAACGTCTTTTATGAGTTAATTCTGCTAATGGATTTGTCTGATCTAAGAACTGAGATAATTGCGATGTAGCAAAAAATTTATGAATAGCAATAACAAGTGGAGTAATATTTATCAAATTTCTGGGAGTAAGAACTGAGTTTTTATCAGCAGTATTCATTCTGTCTCTGGTAAATCGTGCTGACATATATAAACCAATTCTAAATTGATTCTCTAAAAATTCACCAACAGACCTTATCCTTCTATTTCCAAGATGATCTATATCATCTGTTTTTTGTGCAATTCCATCATTCAAATCCAATAAATATTTAATTGTGGCAATTATATCTTCAGGAGTTAAAGTTCTTTTCCTGTCTGAAGGAAATTCAAATTTAAATTCTTTGTTTTCTACTAATTTTTCAAAAATGAATTTTAACTTCTTGTTAATTTTATATCTGCCAACTTTTGTTAAATCATATTTTCTGGTTTTGAAAAAAAGATTGTTAAAATATGCCTCTGCTATTTCTCCAACAAGAAAATCTGAAGTTCTCAAAATTTTATAAATAAGATTACATGCTTCTTTTTTTGTCTTTGTAAAATCAACCTTTAATGTAAGAATAATTGCTATGTTATTTAGTTCAGGAGCAATTTTAACAATTTTTATTTTCTCTGCTTTCTGGGTTAAAATTTTTAAATTATCTGTATTTATTTCTTGTAATGTTTCAAGAATAATTTCACCTGTTGTTTTATCTATCACATCTTCTGCTATGATTTTACCAATATGTTTTGAAAAATCTTTATTTTCAACTGTCTCTATTTCATAAAATAATTTCAATATTTGTTCATCTGTTTCAATACCTATTGCTCGTAAAAGTACAGTTGCAGGAATTTTCCTCTTTTTATCTATATGCACATATAAAACATTATTTAAATCAAATTCAAATTCAATCCATGAACCCCTGTAAGGAATTATTGCTGCTTTATAAAGTTTCTTGCCTATTTGAGAAACAAGTTTTTCTTCATCCTCTTCAAAAATAGACCCCGGGGAACGATGTATCTGAGTTACAATCACTCTTTCTGCACCATTTATTATAAATGAACCCGTATCATTCATTAAAGGAATATCACACAGATAAACATCCTGTTCTGGAAATTCTTTTATTTTACCTGATGGAAGTTTTTGCAATAAACGAAATGTTCCTTTTAAAGGTGCAGTATAACTTTGATTCCTTATTTTTACTTCTTCAATATCATATTTTGGTTCACCTATACTATAGTGTAAAAATTGCAAAATAAGATTTCCGTCAGAACTTGTTAAACCTTCACCTTTAGATGCATCACCAAATACATCTAAAAATACACCCTGTAAATAATGTGGTTTTCTTTTATCCGGTGGAATATCTTTCTGCAAAAATTCTAAGAAAGAATCTTTCTGTGATTTTAATAAATCTGGAATGTTTAAATTATACTTTAATTTAGCAAAATTTTTTTGTTTCATAGTTTTTAATTTTTAATAAGTTCTGTTCTTTTATTTTAGTTCAACTGTAGCACCTAATTCAGAAAATTTCTTTTTAAATTCTTCTGCCTGCTGTTTTGGAACATTTTCTTTTACTACTTTTGGTAAATTATCAACTAAATCTTTTGATTCTTTTAAACCCAGTCCTGTAATTTCTCGTACAAATTTTATTACAGGTATTTTATTCTGTCCTGAATTTGTCAAAACAACATTAAATTCTGTTTTTTCTTCCTGTACCTGAGCCCCAGGTTGAGTTCCAACCTGACTAACAACTCCTCCACCAACAGCAGGAACCGCTGCTTGCACTCCAAATTTCTCTTCAAGTAATTTTACTAATTCTGATAATTCTACTACTGTTAAATTACCAATTGCTTCTACAATAGATTCTTTTGTGTCAATTTTTGTGGTCATGTTTTATTTACCCCCGATATCTTTTTTTACATTAGACAACATATTCAACAAATATACCAGTTTATTAACAGGCGAATTTAAAGAATAAATTAATCTTATTAATAACATTTTTAATGAAACCACTGCCTGAATTAATAAAACTTCCCGTGATGGCAAATTCTGAATTTTGTAAATCCTGTTTTCATCAAATATTTCACCAAATAAATAAGCGGCTTTTATTTTTAATTTTTGATGTTCATTACAAAACTCAAATATCTTTTTTACAGGAATTACAGGATCCGGCATTTTTATAATAACCATTCCGGTTGGTCCAAAAAGATATTTTTTAAAATCAGGAATACCAATATTATCAAAAGCTATTTTACCACAGGTGTTTTTTATTACTAAAAACTCTGTTTGGTTTTTTTTCAAAGATCTTCGCAGTTCATTCATTTCCTGAACATTCAATCCATGATAATCTGTTAAAACAATTCCTGTAATTGATTTTAGTTTTTCAGTATATTCTTTTACTACTGTCTCATTTTTTCTGCTTGTCATAATTAATATCCAAAACCAAATCCAATTAAATAATACACATCATTTATTAAACTGCTTTCAAATAAAAACCATTCATATGTAAAAATTTTAAATTTCATACCAAAAGATAAATTAAAATTATCTATTATTCCATTTATTGAACTTAAATTATTTTTATCAATTAACTTATTATAAATTCTGTAAATATTAAAACCAATAAAAGGTTCTAAATTTTTAATAAATAAATTTCTTTTAGTCATAATAAAACTCAATTGAGTATTAATAGTTTCTATTTTATTGTTTATTATACCTTTTAAAACATCTTCTGTATACAATCTATCAAAATATTGCTGTGAATAATCTATTCCTAAATCAAAACATAAACCAGGACTTACTATTGTTTCTGGAAAAATCTGATATCTTGTTCCAAAACCAACTATATATCCCGGCTCAAATGCATCAAATTTATTATTCTGCGGTAATTCTATTCTTTGTCTCTCTGTTCCAAATTTCAACCACCAGTATAACTCATCGTAGGGATTATAAATAATTTTCAAAAAACTTCTATTACCTGAACCTACAAAATCAATATGTTTAGAAGTTTCACCAAAATATTGTTGCTGACCAACTTTAATAATTTCTTCTTTATTTAAATCAAATCTTCCAAGTTTATTAAAGAACGATTTGCAAATAGATAATTTAAATTCCTGTTTTGATAATTGAACACTATTAAATATTATTTCATTTGAATAAACATAACAACAACTAAAAAAAAACAAAATAATACTTGATATTTTAATTATTAACATAAATTTTACATAAAAAAACTTTGAAAATTTCTTTCTTTTAAAAATTGTTAAAAATACGGCAACGACCTACTCTCCCGACCGCGAATTAGCAGTCAGTACCATCGGCCCTGGTGAGCTTAACTTCTGTGTTCGGAATGGGAACAGGTGTTTCCCCACCGGTATAATCACCGTAATATATTTATCATTAATGTATCTCAGTATCCAAATTTTACTAAAAATATGGTTTTTCTATTTTTTAGAAACTAACTGCACAGATAGTTTCTTTATTTGATTACATTAATCCAATAATCAACATCAATTAGTTTTTTAGTTAAATATTGGTTTATTTTGGCAAGATAAAAAAACCATAAAGTATGTAAATCCTTATAGAAGATCAAATGATATGACCAAGTCACACAGTCAATTAGTCTGGGTTAGCTCAATCCATTACTGGACTTACACATCCCAGCTATTAAACCAGTAGTCTACTGGTGACTTTCAGGTCCTGATTATTCATCAGGAACGGGAAACCTTATCTTGAGGTGAGCTTCCCACTTAGATGCTTTCAGCGGTTATCTCATACATGCAATAGCTACCCTGCTAATACCGCTGGCGCGATAGCAGGCACACCAGAGGCATGTTCAACCTGGTCCTCTCGTACTAAGGTCAAAACCTCTCAAGTTTCCTACGCCCACGGTAGATAGAGACCGTACTGTCTCACGACGTACTGAACCCAGCTCACGTACCGCTTTAATTGGCGAACAGCCAAACCCTTGGGACCTGCTCCAGCCCCAGGATGCGATGAGCCGACATCGAGGTGCCAAACCGGACCGTCGATATGAACTCTCGAGTCCGATAAGCCTGTTATCCCCGGGGTAGCTTTTATTCGTTGAGCGATGGCACTTCCATGCGCAACCACCGGATCACTAGGTCCTACTTTCGTATCTGTTTGTCTTGTCAGACTCACAGTTAAGCACCCTTATGCCCTTACACTCAAGGCCCGATTTCTATTCGGGTTGAGGGTACCTTTGAACGCCTCCGTTACATTTTAGGAGGCAACCGCCCCAGTTAAACTGCCCACCTAGCACTGTTTTCTACCTGGTTTCACAGGCAAGAATTAGAACCACGAAGTAAAAAGGGTGGTATTTCACTTATGGCTCCACCCGGTCCACAAACCAGGCTTCAAAGCCTCCCACCTATTCTACGCATTTTACCCTATGACTCAATACTAAGTTACAGTAAAGCTCCACGGGGTCTTTTCGTCTAGCCGCGGGTAATCCGCGTCTTCACGGATATCACAAATTCACCGAGTCTGCCGCCGAGACAGTCCTCCTCTCGTTACGCCATTCGTGCAGGTCGGAACTTACCCGACAAGGAATTTCGCTACCATAGGACCGTTATAGTTACGGCCGCCGTTTACTGGGGCTTGAGTTCAATGCTTCTCCTGTACCTTGCGATACAAGATAACATCTCCTTTTAACCTTCCAGCACCGGGCAGGCGTCAGTCCCTATACATCAGCTTACGCTTTAAGCAGAGACATGTGTTTTTGTTAAACAGTCGTAGGAGGTTCTTAACTGCGACCCTTAAAATAGAAAATAAGTTCAACACTTATTCTCTAAAAAGGGCACCTCTTCTTCCGAAGTTACGAGGCTAATTTGCCTAGTTCCTTAGCGGCAGTTCTCTCGCGCGCCTTAGGTTATTCACCCTGTCCACCTGTGTTGGTTTGCGGTACGGTCACTTATGATACTCCTTAAACCGGCTTTTCTTGAAACCAGATTCAGTTACTTTGTCTGGTTTTCACCAAACTCGTATTCTTCTGGTTCACACCAGAATTAAACCTTGTAATCCAACACAAGGATAACTTTACTCTGATCTGCACCGGTTAAGTAATAACGTATCATAAATGGTTCCGGAATATTAACCGGATATCCATCATCTACGCCTTTCAGCCTCGACTTAGGACCGACTAACCCTGAGCTGACGAACATTGCTCAAGGAAACCTTGGACTTTTGGCGTTCTGGATTCTCACCAGAATTATCGCTACTTATTCCGACATCCTCACTTCTTAATACTTCAGTACTCTTTTCAGTGTACCTTTACAGTATTAAGAACGCTCCCCTACCATATAATAGAAAAAAATTCTATTATATCCGCAGTTTCGGTATAAAGTTTAAGCCCCGAGAATTTTTGGCGCAAAATTGCTCGAATAGTGAGCTATTACGCACTCTTTAAAAGATGGCTGCTTCTAAGCCAACTTCCTAACTGTCTAAGCAATTTTACAACCTTTACCACTTAACTTTAATTTAGGGACCTTAACTGACGGTCTGGGCTGTTCCCCTTTTGCGGTTAGAGCTTATCCCCTAACCACTGACTCCAGTGGTATACATTCAAGCATTCGGAGTTTGGTTAGATTCCCCTGAGTGGTAGCTCAGAGTACACTATCCAGTGCTCTACCTCTTGAATTTAAACCACCAGGCTAGCCCTAAAGCTATTTCGGGGAGAACCAGCTATCACCAAGTTAGATTGGCCTTTCACCCCTATCCCCAGTTCATCCAGTGGTTTTGCAACACCAAATGGTTCGGACCTCTGACCGGGATTAACCGATCTTCATCCTGACCAGGGATAGATCACTTGGATTCGGGTCCTGTATTAGCAACTTATCGCCCTATTAAGACTTGGTTTCCCTATGACTACTCTGTTATCTATTAAATAACAGATTAATCTTGCTACTAATACAGACTCGCCGGATCATTCTTCAACAGGCACGCCCTCACACATTTCTATAATAAATTTTCAGGAAACCCAAAAATTTATTAAAAGACATAGTGCTTGGACTGCTTGTGAGTATACAGTTTCAAGTTCTATTTCACTCCCCTTCCGGGGTTCTTTTCATCTTTCCCTCACGGTACTGGTACACTATCGGTCATGGATTAGTATTTAGCCTTGGAAGATGGTCCTCCCGGATTCCCACCAGATTTCACGTGTCTGGCAGTACTCAGAATATGTCCAAGAAAGTTGGTTATGTTTTCGCCTACAGGATTTTTACCTTCTATGATCAGCCGTTCCAGGACTGTTTGGCTAACACACCAATTTTTGACTTTCCTGTCTTACGACACAGACATATTCTACAACCCCATTAAAATTTAAGATTTCTCCAAAATTTTAATGGTTTAGGCTATTTCCCTTTCGCTCGCCACTACTCAGGAAATCTCTTTTGATTTCTTTTCCTCCGGGTACTAAGATGTTTCAGTTCCCCGGGTTTTGCTTCTAACCTTATTTATTCAGATTAGAATATCTCTGATATTACTCAGAGATAGGTTTCCCCATTCGGTAATCCTGGGATCACAGGATGCTAACTCCTTCCCCAGGCTTATCGCAGCTTGCCACGACCTTCATCCTCAATCCATGCCAAGATATTCACTGTATACCCTTAAACAACTTGGTCACATCATTTTATCTCCTATAAAAAATTGAGATAATTTTTTACTCGGTTTTTTATAATTTCAAAGAACACTAAAACGAGATTACAAATCTAAAAAAGACTATGTCAATTTCAAATTGTGGTATTTATGCTCATTATTTTTCAAATGGAGGTGACCCGATTTGAACGGGCGACCTTCCGGGTGCAAACCGGATGTTCTCCCAACTGAACTACACCCCCTTAAAACTAAATGTTAAAAAAACAGAATTTTTAATTTTATACAATCTATCTCAGGTTTTTGTTACTATTATTAAATTAATGTTTTAACTAATTCAACATTTTAAAACCTTAAATAATGGGCCCAAGTGGAGTTGAACCACTCACCTCACCCTTATCAGGGGTGCGCTCTAACCAACTGAGCTATGAGCCCTATTTCAAAAACCTATTTCAAAAAATAGTAAATATTCAGTCAACATACTCTCGGGTACAACTTAAACTCATTTTCTACGATAATAAATATAGTTGAGCGAAGATTTACAAAATATGCATATCTACTTGACTGGACTAACTCCAAAATACAGTAGAGTTTTGGCATATTAAACACAATCTATAGCGTTTGGTCCAGTTAAGTGCATAAGCAGGTTACAAAAAATATATTAATACAACCCAGTAAACATCCCATTAAAACAATTAACACTTCATCGACCTAGAATCTTTCCTATTTTTATTATAGGAAAAACTCCTTGAAAGGAGGTGATCCAGGCGCACGTTCTCGTACGCCTACCTTGTTACGACTTCACCCCAGTCATTTTACTCACCTTATTTCCTTTTATAAGGAAATTTGGGTGCTTAAAACTTCCATGGTGTGACGGGCGGTGTGTACAAGGCTCGGGAACGTATTCACCACTGCCTGCTGATCAGTGATTACTAGCGATTCCTCCTTCATGTGGGCGAATTGCAGCCCACAATCTGAACTGAGGCCGCTTTTTTGGGATTAGCTCCACCTTACGGTTTGGCAACCCTTTGTAGCGGCCATTGTAGCACGTGTGTGGCCCCGGACATAAAGGCCATGATGATTTGACGTCATCCTCACCTTCCTTCTCGTTAACCGAGACAGTCCCCTAAGAGTGCTCTATCATAAAAAGATAGATAGCAACATAGGGCAAGGGTTGCGCTCGTTATGGGACTTAACCATACACCTCACGGCACGAGCTGACGACAACCATGCAGCACCTCTACTAGCTCCCTTGCGGGTCTCCCAATTTTTCAATCGGGATACCACTAGCAGTTCAAGCCCGGGTAAGGTTCTTCGCGTTGCGTCGAATTAAACCACATGCTCCACCGCTTGTGCGAGCCCCCGTCAATTCTTTTGAGTTTTAACCTTGCGGCCGTACTTCCCAGGTAGCTCACTTAATGCGTTAGCTACGATACAGAAGGGGTCGACACCTCCCATATCTAGTGAGCATAGTTTACGGCTAGGACTACCAGGGTATCTAATCCTGTTTGCTCCCCTAGCTTTCGCAAATCAGTGTCAGCAATAAATCAGGAACCCGCCTTCGCCATCGGTATTCCTCCTGATATCTACGCATTTCACCGCTACACCAGGAATTCTGGTTCCCCATTTTATGCTCAAGTTCAACAGTATTAGAAGACCCTTACGATTTTAATCGTAAATTTCACCCCTAACTTATTGAACCACCTACTTGCGTTTTACACCTAGTAATTCCGAGTAACGCTTGCCACCTACGTATTACCGCGGCTGCTGGCACGTAGTTAGCCGTGGCTTATTCAGGAATTACTGTCAATCCTGATTCAACATCAGGATATTCCTCATCCCTAAAAGAAGTTTACAATCCGAAGACCTTCATCCTCCACGCGGCGTCGCTGGATCAGGCTTTCGCCCATTGTCCAATATTCCCCACTGCTGCCTCCCGTAGGAGTCTGGCCCGTGTCTCAGTGCCAATGTGGCTGACCATCCTTTCAGACCAGCTATCCGTCATAGCCTTGGTAAGCCATTACCTCACCAACTAGCTGATAGACCGCAGGCCCATCTTCAAGCGATCTAACTCATCATTAGACCTTTCATTTTAATCTAAGTAAGATTAAAATTATATAAGATATTAGCCCGGATTTCTCCGAGTTATTTCTTTCTTGAAGGTAGGTTACCTACGTGTTACTCACCCGTTTGCCGCTAATATATTATTCTGTGTTGCCACAGAACAATATATCCGCTCGACTTGCATGTGTTAGGCACGCCGCCAGCGTTCACTCTGAGCTAAGATCAAACTCTCCATTAAAAAATCAAGTTGTATCTTTAAGAAGTTGTTAATTGTTAAATGGAATGTTTACTCGGTCGTATTAATATATATGAGAAAGAACATTTTTAATTAAAGATAAAAAACCTCTTTTCTCTTTTTTATAAATTTTTTAGAGGTTAAACATTCAATAATATTTTTTTGCTACTATTTATAATTATACTCATTAAATTAATTTTTGTCAAGTATTTTATGAAAAAATTTTCTTTATTACACAAAATAAAAACATTTATTTAAATTTTTTTTAATTTTTTTTGACAATTAAAAAATATTTTATATAATAAAAATAAGGAGATCTAAAAGTGAAATTAATTGTTATTTTGTTTTTTTATTTTTTTATAAATAATTTGTATTGTTATGAATTTGATGAAGAAAAATTTTTAATGCAATATTTCTGGAGAGAAGTTATATCACTATCTCCTACTGAAAGACCCAAAATAGGACTTGTACTAAGTGGAGGAGGAGCAAGGGGCTTGGCACATATTGGTGTAATTAAAGTTCTGGAAGAAGAAGGAATTCCAATTGATATTATATCCGGAAATAGTGTTGGTGCTTTAATAGGAGCTCTTTACAGCAGTGGATTGAGTGTGGATATTATTGAAAAAATGGCTCAGGAAATTGGTTGGAATGATTTAACAAATATTTCTCCAGGTTCAGTGATAGGACTTGTTCTGGCAGATAAATTATTATCAACACAAAAAATGGAAAATTATATTTCACAAAAAATTGGTAATAAACAATTTTATGAATTAAAAATTCCTTTTGGCTGTGTTGCAACTGATTTAATAACAGGTGAAAAGATAATTTTTACTGAAGGAAATGTAAGTTTAGCAGCAAGAGCAAGTGCCTGTATTCCGGGAGTATTTCTGCCGGTTGAATACAGACATAGATTGTTAGTGGATGGTGGTTGTATTGATAATATACCAAATGATATAGCAAAATTATTAGGAGCGGATATAATAATCACTGTTGTGGTTGAATCAGATTACAGCAAGAATAGTTTATCAAATGTTTTATCAGTTCTTACACAGGTAATATCTATTCAACAGAAAATATTATCTCAACAGCAATTAAAACTTTCTGATATTATAATAACACCAAAATTAGATGATGTAAGTATATACGAATTATGGAAATCAAAAAAATGTATAGAAGAAGGAATAATAGCAACAAGGAAATTAATTCCAGAAATAAAAAAAACTATAATGAATAAAACATATCAATGGTTATTAAAACAAAAATGATAATTTTAATTATCTTGATTTTTTCTTTGAATACAAAAATTATTTACTCAGAAATGACCAGAGAAGAAATAAATCAACATTTAAATGCAGCTGAAATTTTTTACAGTTCTGGTAATTATACTTCTGCATTATATGAATTTAATCTAATTAAAGATATAGAAAATATGTCAAAAGAAAAACAAATAAATTACTATATAAAATTAGCCGTTTGCTATAAAAATTTAGATATATATGATAAATCTATTGAAAAATTAAATAATGCTTTAGAAATTGATAAATTCAATCCAGTGATTTATTTAAATTTAGCAGAAATTTTTGAAAAAACAGGACTGTACGAAGAAGCAATAAAAAATTATAATAAAGTTATTGAATTAAATTATAAAGATTTATTTTATGTTTATTATGGACTTGCAAAAATAAATCAAAAATCAGGACTGTTATCAAAAGCAATTGAGTATTATACAAAAGCATTAACAATAAAATTAGAACCTGAAATTTACAAAAAATTATCTGAGTGTTATGAAGCAATGCATAAATTTGAATTGTCAAGTTCAATGTTAGAAAAATATATTTTGACTAAACCAACAGTTGAAAATTATATGCATTTAAGTTTTCTGTTTATGATTCAAAAAAAATATGATAAGTCCATAGATTTACTTAATACTGCAAAAAATATTTCTTCAAACCAAGATGAAATTGATTTACATTTAGCAACTATACTTTTTAAAAAAGGAGATTTTGAAAAGTCAAAAAAAATATTAAATGAATTACTTAACAAAAATCCAGAAAGTGGTTTGCTGCATTTTTTAAAAGGATTTATGTTATATTTTGAAAATGAAAATAAAAATATTATAATAAAAGAAATGAATAAATCAATTAAATTTGCAAAATCTGAAATGTTAAAAAATTATGCAGAATATTTTTTGGATTTTATAAAAACAAAAAAATAGTCTACCGGATAAAAAATGTTTAAATATATAAAAAATAAACTTTACTGTGAAAATGTATCTGTTGAAGAAATAGTTAAAGAAACATTAACACCTGTATATATTTATTCAAAAAATCAGTTGATAAAAAATTTTAAAGAATTTGATAATGCATTTAAAAATAAAAAACATCTTATATGCTATGCAGTAAAAGCAAATACAAACAGAGAAATTTGCAAAATACTTTTCAAACTTGGAGCTGGTGCTGATATTACAAGTGGAGGAGAATTATACAGGGTAATTAAATCAGGGATAAACCCTGAAAAAATTGTATATGCAGGAACAGGAAAAACAAAAGATGAAATAATTTATGCAGTCAAAAATAAAATATTAATGTTTAATGTAGAATCTGTAGAAGAATTAAAACTGATTAATAAAATAGGTGCTGAATTTAATAAAAAAATCAATATTGCTTTACGGGTAAATCCAAATATTAATCCACATACACATAAATTTATTTCAACAGGTTTAAATATAACCAAATTTGGAATTCCAATAAAAGAAATTATTGATGTTTATAAATATGCAAAATTTAATTTAAAATATTTGAATATTCAGGGAATACACTGTCATATTGGTTCTCAAATTACTCAAATAAAACCTTTTGTTATAATGACAGAAAAAATTCTTGATATTGTAAAAAAATTAAAGAAGATAAATATTGATTTAAATTATATAAACTTTGGTGGTGGTCTTGGAATAAAGTATAATAATGAAATACCACCAACACCTAAAGAACTATCAAATAATATATTGAAATTTTTAAAAAATACACATCATATATTAATTTTTGAACCGGGAAGATATATTGTTGGAAATACAGGTATTCTTGTTACAAAAATTCTATATAAAAAACAGGCAAATAAAAAAAATTTTTTAATAGTGGATGCTGGAATGAATGATTTAATCAGACCTGCATTTTATTCTTCATTTCACAAAATAATAACTGTTAATTTAAAAAAAACAAAAAAAATAAAATATGATATAGTAGGACCAATATGTGAAACAAGTGATTTTCTTGGAAAAGATAGATATTTACCTGAACTTAATTCAGGTGATTTAATTGCTGTAAGTTCTACAGGTGCTTATGGTTTCAGTATGAGTTCCCAGTATAATTCCAGACCAAGACCACCGGAAATTATGGTGGATAACAATAACTGGTATATTACAAGAAAAAGAGAAAATTATATTGATTTAATAAAAAATGAAATATAATACAATAAATTTTGTTAAAATGCATGCTTCCGGAAATGATTTTATTATTATAAATAATCTTGATAAAACTTTTAATTTTAATTATTCAAAACTTGCAAAAAAACTATGTGAAAGAAAATTTTCTGTTGGTGCAGATGGTTTACTTGTGCTTGAAAAATCAAAATTATCTGATTTTAAAATGTTATATTTTAATTCTGATGGTTCAAAAGCAACAATGTGCGGAAATGGTGCAAGATGTATTGCATATTATTATTCACTGATTGTAAAGAATAAAACTGTAAGGACTCTAACAATAGAAACATTAGCAGGAATAATAAAAGCAGAGATTGATTATAGAAAAAATATAAATACAGCAAAAGTAAAAATTCAATTAACAGAACCAAAAGATATAAAATTAAACTTTATGTTAAAAGTTGCAGGAAAAAAATTTAATGCTTCATTCATTAATACCGGTGTCCCGCATACAGTAATATTTGTTAAAAATATAAGTAAAATAAACGTTGACAAACTTGGAAGAATAATAAGAAATAATATAATGTTTCAACCGGAAGGAACAAATGTAAATTTTGTTGAAGTGAAAAATAATAATACTCTGTTTGTTAGAACTTATGAAAGAGGAGTTGAATCTGAAACATATGCATGTGGAACAGGTATTACAGCAAGCAGTATAATTGCCGGTTTGAATAATTTTATAAAACCACCAGTAAAATGTATTACATCTATTGGAGAAATTTTAAAAGTTTATTATAATATATTAAAAGACAAAAATTTTCTGACAGTATCTAATGTGTATTTGGAAGGTATGGTTCATATAAGTTTTTCAGGGAGGGTAAAATAATGTTTTCAGGTTCAATAGTAGCAATAGTAACACCATTTAAAAATGGAAAAGTAGATTTTGATAAATTAAAAGAATTAATAGAGTTTCAAATTAACAATGGAACACATGGAATTGTACCCTGTGGAACCACAGGAGAATCAGCAACATTAAGTCATCAAGAACATGAAGAAGTAATTGAAGCGACAGTAAAATTTGTTAAAAAAAGAATAAAGGTAATTGCAGGAACAGGTTCAAATAACACCTTAGAAGCAATCTCATTAACAAAATCTGCTAAAAAATCAGGTGTGGATGGATGCCTGCTTGTATCACCATATTACAATAAACCAACACAGGAAGGACTCTATAAACATTTTAAAAAAATAGCAGATGAAGTTGATATACCCCTGATTTTATATAATATTCAGTCAAGAACAGGTGTTAATATAGAACCAGAAACAGTTTATCGGCTTGTAAATGACTGTAAGAATATAATTGGTATAAAAGAAGCAAGTGGGTCACTTGACCAAATGTCAAAAATAAAATATCTCTGCCCAAAAATTGACTTACTGTCTGGTGATGATTCTTTAACTTTACCTATATTATCAATAGGTGGTTGTGGTGTTATCTCGGTTGTAGCAAATATTGTTCCAAAAGATGTAAGTGAATTAGTAAATAATTATTTAAATAAAAATTTTGAAAAAGCATTAAAATTGCACTACAAATTATTTCCTCTTATCAAAGCAATGTTTATAGAAACAAATCCAATACCAGTAAAAACATCAATGGGTATTTTAGGAATGTGTTCATCTGAACTTCGTTTACCTTTAACTTCTATGTCTGAACAAAATTTAGAAAAATTAAAAAAATCTTTGATTGATTATGGATTATTATAATTTTTGTGGGTTTCAGGGGGTTACCCCTGACTATCTTATTGTAAAAAAAGCGTTAAAAAAGATATTGAAATAAGGAGAACCAAAATATGATAAAAATTATTGTATGTGGTGCAAGTGGTAAAATGGGATCAAGAATTCTTAATTTAGCATTACAGGATAAATCTTTTGAAATTATTGCTGGAATAGAAAAAAAGAATCATCAAGATATAAATCGTATAGTTAACGGTTATAAAATATTAGATAACCTTGAAGAAATAATAAACAAAACTGATGTTGTAATTGACTTTACTAATCCAGAAGCAACATTACAGAATTCAAAAATTGTTTCTGATGCAAAAAAATGTATGATTATTGGAACTACAGGATTTAGTGAACATGATTTTAATAATTTAAAAAATACAGTAAAAAACATTCCAACTGTTATTTCACCAAATATGAGTTTGGGTGTGAATCTATTATTTGATTTAGTAAAAAAGGTAGCAAGCATAATTCCTGACTATGATATTGAAATAATAGAATTACATCATAATCAGAAAAAAGATGCACCGTCAGGCACAGCAAACAAATTAGCAGAAATTATATGTAAACAAACTCACAGAGATATAAATAAAGATGGAGTATACGGTAGAGTTGG
>Ga0272448_1001893_pt1 | contig 27389 bp, 30 predicted proteins | sample YNPCB0191_FD_202220 | JGI IMG/M metagenome (GOLD analysis project Ga0272448, IMG submission 202220) | Hot spring sediment microbial communities from Yellowstone National Park, WY, United States - YNP-CB-019-1 | ecosystem: Environmental > Aquatic > Thermal springs > Hot (42-90C) > Sediment... | reverse complement strand
GATTCACAGTGGTGATCGAGCGAGATGAGGAGGGTTACTTCGCTTTTTGCCCTGAACTTCAGGGGTGCTATACCCAGGGTGAGACGTACGAAGAGGTCCTAAACAACATAAAAGATGCTATCCGCCTGCATATAGAGGATCGCCTGGAGAGTGGCGAGGGAATTCCGCAACCCGAGTCCGTCACCTTCACCACCTTAGAAGTGGCGGTTTGAACCATGGTAAGGTTACCCAGAATAACGGCCGAGGAAGTAATCAAGCTTCTGGAACGGGCTGGTTTCTCTCTTGTTCGTCAAAGTGGGAGTCACAAGATCTACAAGAATGCAAGGGGGAAGAGAGTTACTGTTCCTTATCATGCGGGGAGGACGCTTCATCCTAAAGTCTTACAAAGCATCCTGAGGGATGCAGAGCTTACAGTTGAACAGTTTGAAGAGTTGCTAAAATAAGGAGCGCTTTGTTTGAGGCTTGGAGAATTACAAACGCAGCCTCGGAGGCCCGGCCAGGAAGAGAGTCAGCCTGGCCCTATGGTGATGGCCGGGCGGCGGAACGGATCGTTGGATTATTGATAGGGAGTGGATGATGCGGGTTCTCCATGTAGTCGGAGCTCGACCGAATTTTATGAAGATAGCGCCTATCATGAAGGAGATGGCCAAACAGCCGGGTCGCTTCTATCAGGTCTTGGTACACACTGGGCAGCATTATGATTATGAAATGTCACAGGTGTTCTTTGATGATCTTGATCTCCCTTGCCCAGACGTGTATCTGGGAGTGGGTTCTGGGAGTCACGCTGAACAAACAGCCAAGGTTATGTTAGCCTTCCAACCTGTGCTATCGGAATATAAGCCCGATCTGGTTTTGATAGTGGGTGATGTGAATTCTACGCTCGCTTGTGCTTTAGTATGTGTCAAGTTAGGAGTACGGGTGGCTCACGTAGAGGCTGGGCTGCGTTCCTTTGATCGTACGATGCCGGAGGAGATCAACCGAATACTTACAGACCACATAGCCGATATACTCTTTACAACTGAGAGGTCTGCAAACGAGAATCTTCTGCGCGAAGGGATTGCGAAGGAGAAAATTCATTTCGTGGGAAACGTCATGATTGATACACTTATGGAGTACCATAAGCGAGCGTTGACACTGAATACTTTGGAAAAGTATGGACTGAAACCCCGAGGCTTCGCGCTGGTGACCATGCATCGCCCATCGAACGTTGACATACCAGAGACCCTGGCGGGCATTTTAGACGCGCTGGCACAAATTCAGACATGTCTGCCTATTATCTTTCCAGCCCACCCTCGTACAGTGAAGAAAATCCAAGAATTTGGCCTCCAAGAGCGGTTGGCTTTGCCTAACATTCGTGTTGTACAGCCATTGGGCTATTTGGAGTTCCTCAATCTGATGTCAAATGCACAGTTGGTGCTGACAGACTCCGGTGGGATTCAAGAAGAGACTACTATCCTGGGTGTGCCGTGCCTGACATTACGTGAGAATACAGAGCGTCCGGTGACGATTTCTCAAGGGACTAATACCTTAGTAGGCAACAACCCTGAACGCATCGTGGCTGAAGCTATGAACGTACTTGATGGGAAAGGGAAAGCTGGAGGGAAACCAGAATTGTGGGACGGTCATGCAGCGGAGCGGATCGTTGCCGTCCTGAGGAGGTTAGACACATGAATATCTGCATGTTGTTAGCAGGGCATGATTTTCCTCCCGATATTCGAGTTGAGAAAGAAGCAAAGGCGCTTAGCGCGGCTGGCCATAAAGTGGTGATAGTTTGTGATCGGTTGAAGGATCGCCCATTTGAGAGTGAATGGACTGGATGCCAGGTCAGGCGAATACGTCCATTGGAGTTCTGGCCACTCAGGAAGCTGAATTCTCTGATGAGCCTGGTTAGTTTTCACGATTGGTATTGGGACCGCATGGTCAGCAAATTGGTAAGGAGAGAGAAGATAGATGTACTGCATGTCCATGACCTGCCGCTGGTTGGAACAGCCCTTTCCATAGGAAAGCGTTACAACATTCCTGTAGTGGCGGATTTACACGAGAACTATCCTGCTGCATTGAAATACTGGCAGGTTGGGAATCCTTCTTGGTCTCAACAGGTGCGCAGTTCTCTCCAATCACCCTCACGGTGGGCGGACTATGAACGTCGCTGTGCCCTTGCCGCCGATCGTGTGCTGGTGGTGGTGGATGAAGCCAAAGCGCGCTTAATTGAAGCGGGCATCCCCGCCGAAAAGATTGTAGTGATCGAGAATACGGAAGATGTAAGCTTTCTAAACCTGCCACTGCATAAAGAAATCATCGCCCAATATGATAATGACTTTGTGATTTCATACATTGGTGGCTTTGGGGGTACACATCGCGGGTTAGATACGGCTATAGAGGCCATGCCTGCCATTCTCAAGGAGATCCCGAATGCCAGGTTGCTATTGGTAGGAGATGGACCGATTAAGCCGTCTTTGGAGAAGATGGTGACTGAGCTCTCCCTGGACGACAAAGTAACGTTTGTTGAATGGCAACCTTTCGATAAGGTTCCATCATTTATTGCCGCAAGCACGGTTTGTCTGGTGCCGCATCATTCCAATCCACACACCGAGGCAACCAGCCCGCATAAGCTCTTCCAGTATATGCTCATGGGTAAACCTGTAGTGGTCAGCACCTGCAAACCGCTGCGGCGAGTCGTTGAGGAAACTGGAAGTGGGGTGGTTTTTGAAGCAGGCAATAGCCACGCCCTGGCCCAGGCAGTGATCCAATTAAAAGATGAAAACCTGCGACGCCAGTTGGGCGAAGCTGGACGCCGTGCTGTACTTGAAAAGTACAACTGGGAGCGCACTTCAAAAGAACTGGTGAGAATGTATGAGCAATTGGGCCAAAGTCGACATTGAGCGTCTGTGGGACAGCATCTCCAGACTTGATCAATGGCTGGGACAAAACGGATGGGCAGGTTACGATCCTTACGATGTTAAGGGTACGCCGCTATTCCTCTCTCTGCAACGATTGGCGCCAAAAGCAGCACCGCCTTTAAGAGCAATTCGAAGAGCTTTATTTATACTTGAGGAATGCTATCCACTGCTGATGCGCCAGTTATTGGGTGTAAAGAAGCAGATTAATGCAAAGGCAATGGGATTATTCGCCAAAGGTTATCTGAATCTCTACGAGGCAACAGGGGAAGGTCGGTTCAAAAACAAGGCAACAGAATGTCTCAACTGGTTACTGGCGAATCCCTCACCAGGATACAGCGGTCTGTGTTGGGGATATCCCTTCCATTGGCAGTCAAAGATCCTCATCCCAGGAGGAACACCCTCAGCCGTGGTTACCAGTGTTGTTGGGGATGCTTTTTGGAAAGCATACGGGATTTATGGGGACAAAAGGTATCTTGAGATATGTGAAAGGATATGTCGTTTTTTCGTGAACGATTTGAACAAATATCAGATAGACAAGGAATGCATTTGTTTTAGTTACACTCCATTGGATGACTTCCATGTTCACAACGCAAACTTATTTGTAGCTGAATTTTTGACTCGTGTTGGGCAGGAAATTAGGCAAAATGAATATGTAGAACTCGGACGCCAAGCAGCAAACTATGCCCTTCGCGAACAAAATACCGACGGCTCTCTGTATTATTGGGGCAAAGTACAAAACAATTACAATCCCAACCATATCGATCATTATCACAGCGGCTTTGAGATCAGAATGCTTTATGGGATGTGGAGATCGACAGGTGATCCCCGCTTTCGAGAAGCAACACAGCGGTATTTTCGGTTCTACCTTGATAATCTGGTGACTAAAACCGACGGAAAAATTATTCCCAAGATGACACCGTATAGCGTGTACCCCATCAATATCCATTCCTGTGCCGAAGCCATTCTGTGTAATGCAACTCTGGCAAATGAATTTGAGGAAGCGCGGTCGCTTCTGCCAGGGCTGTGGGATTGGGTTATTACCAATATGCAGACCAATGCGGGGTGGTTCATATACATGATTCGAATGGAGCTTGGCCGAGAACGCCGCGTTGCAATTCCTTTTATTCGGTGGGGGCAGGCATGGATGTTCATCGCGCTATCCACGTTAGCCAAAGTTGGGGGTTCCTATGACTGGCCAAATTGACGACAATATGGACCAATATTATCGGTCTAATCCTTCCCACTACGACACAGGTTTGATGCGTATAGGCTGTACTGAGACACAGGCTAGGGCATACGCAGCATACTTCCGCCGAAATTTGCGATGGTACTATTACCGTAAAATTATATGTGTGTATGAGCTTCTTTTGAGCAGGTTCAACCGTCGAATCCGTATACTTGACGTGGGTTGTGGGTTGGGAGAAGACATCCATGCACTCAATAGGTTAATACCGAGTGCGGACTTTGTTGGTGTAGAAATCTCTCCGAGCGCGGTTGAAATATGTAAAAAAAACAAACTAGACAACATGGAATTCCTCTGTGGCACGCTTTCCACATTGAACCTATCACAAGAAACATTCGACCTCATCTTGAGCTTTACTGTACTGGAGCACGTGGCTTCACCCAGAGAGGAATTGGAGAATTATTTCAAGTTATTGAAGAAAGATGGTATTTTAGTGTTGGCTGTTCCTAATGACCGTTACTGGTGGAGTTGGGAAGGGCCGAATTATGTTCTCCTGAAGCTGCTGGGCAAGCCCGTGCATACTCATTCAGTTAAGAAAAGAGTTTTGTATGACATTTTTGATAAGCTTGGACTTTTTGTACTAGATTATGATGTGGTTGGCTTTAGACCGCCTCAGTCTTTCTTTTGTCACATTCCGGAAAATCTATTGGGAAGCGTGATCTCGCATTTTGAGAAAATCGGGCAGGCTTGGCAAAGAACCTTCCTACGATCACTGCTATATCTGGAAATATACATATGCCTTAAGCGCCCTCTTGACGAACAAAATTTCTCTGGCTTGGCTTATAGCAATTCCAATCCCTCACCGCTTTGGATAGTATCTGCTCTTCCCTACTTTGTCATTTGGTGGAATGCATCGGCAGTAGCTTTAGTTCGCCGAGTATTCAAGAAATTGCAAGGTTACATTTATGGTCAAAGGTCTAAAAACTAAAGAAGACTTTGAGAATATGTTCCCGCCGGACGAATTGGATGAAATAGGGGATAGATGGCTGATTCGCTGGAGAGGATCGCAGAAGTTACGATACAGAATCTGCCTCAATATCTTGAGACAAGCACTGGCAAACAGCAATAAAGTACTTAGGGTCTTGGATATTGGCTGTGGGCAGAGTGATTTCCTGCTCAGGCTTCGCGAAATGTATCCAGGGCACGAGTATCACGGGACAGACATTTCGGAGAATGTCGTCGCCTGGAATAGGAGGAATTACCCCTTCATCAAATACCAGCAAATTGCTTTGCCGGAGATTGGCTTCCGACCTTCTACTTTTGACCTGATATGTGCTCTCGAAGTGTTGTATTATCTGGAGGTACCACAACAGAAAGTTGCCTTGGGCAATATAGTTGAGGCACTCAAGCCTGGTGGGTACCTTTTGCTCTCTGGCCCATTGGATGGAGGCAAGCAATATTATGCGGAAGACCGCATTATCCAAGCTGTTGGCCGAGTGATGTCAATCGAGCGAGTTGAATACAACTACGCCCGTTTGTATACATACCTCGAGATGTTTCCATTGAGGGCTCTGAGCTTGTTGCGTAGGATAGGTGAACTGTTATCATTGCCGAATGCTGACTTTGAGCAATGGGCAGCGAGGAGACGTGGCTGGATAATCGGTACAGTCAGAATCGCGAGGCAAAGAGGCACTAAAAGGGTCGTTAGCCTTGTTACAGCCGCCCTGATCTGGTTGCTCAAGACCGTGTTGGGGTGGGAGTGGTTGCCTCGATTGTGCTTTGTATTGACGAAGATAGCACTAGGTAATGCAGGACGCACACAGATTATTATATTAGCCCGGAAATTAGGCAATCAACCATACTGAGGAGGAGAATAACTCAATGATGCTACGCAGATTGTACGCGGTTAGTCCTGAATTTATCAAGAAAACCCTCCGCTTCGTTCGGTCTTCGTTTATGCCATTCCCCTATGATCGAGGTTTTGAATTCGCGAGAGTCTATAAAAAGCTGATGGAAAGCCAGTGGTACACCAGAGAAAAACTTAAGGAAATGCAACTTTTGAGACTCAAAGATTTGCTTGAGCATGCCTATGTTAACGTACCGTATTATAAAAGAATATTTGACGATAGAGGCTTGAAACCAAGCGATATTCAAAGTTTAGAGGATCTGACTAAATTGCCTATATTAACTAAAGATACGGTAAGGCAACATTTTAATGAACTAGTAGCCAGGAATGCTGATAATTTTTGTCCTCAACTGTCTCATACGACCGGATCCACGCAAGAGCCAATATCTTACTACCTTGATAGGAGACTAAGGATTATGACCTCTGCTTGTGTTCAAAGGCACTGGAGTTGGTGTGGCGTTAATCCCAATGAATTAATTGTAGTCCTGCGGGGTACTTTAATTGATGAATTTGGAGAAAGGAAAAAACTTTTATGGCGCTTGTTAGGTAATGAATTGCATCTTTCTACATTCGAAATGAGTGATGAAGTAATGGCAGAATATATTAAGCTGTTATTCACATACCGTCCGTCATTAATTAGAGGATATCCGTCGAGTCTAGAAATTCTTGCACGATTTGCGCTTGAAAACAGACTGTCGATGCCGAACCCCCGAGCTATACACACAAGCTCGGAGGTAATTTTGCCAGAGCAGAGAAAATGTATCGAAATGGCGTTCGGCGCACCCTTATTTGACTGGTATGGCCATGGCGAGAGTACTGTAAATGCGGGAGAGTGTGATCACCATAAAGGCTTACATGTTGGGTTGGAATATGGATACACAGAGTTTATTAAAACTCCAGAGACTCAGAATATGGACGGTGTTTATAATATTGTCAGCACTTCGTTGTGGAATTATTCGATGCCTCTTATTAGGTATGACACTGAAGATCTTGCGTTGTTGGGGTCTGAGGAGTGCACTTGTGGGAGAGGATTGCCACTAATTAAAGCAATTATTGGTCGAAGAGCTGATATTATCGAGGGCGTCAATGGGGTAAAGGTTGGTCCTTCATCCTTTGTGCATTTCTGGAAATATAGAATTGCCGAATACCTTCACGGAGTTAATTACATTCAGATAGTGCAGACTGCCAAAGATTTTATTGTGATAAGACTAGTCGGTAAAAAGAGTTTAGCGAATGAGAAGATAATTGTGGAGCAGGTAAGGCAGCTTCTGGGAAATATGCGGATAGAATTCGAATACTTGTCTGAGGTACCTACTGGTCAAAAATGGAGATTCACGGTTTCAGAGATAACCTCTAGGTGAGTGTTGCCTGGGCACTAAATCATGAGAAATAAGGTGAAACTGGTAGCTGTGGGCGATACATTTTTACCATATTGCTATTCCGATTTTCCGCCACTTGGTAACGTAACAGATATTATTCGCGACTCAGACATTGGTATTTGTAATCTCGAGGGACCAATTTCGCAACGGGGTATGCCCCTGGAGAAGTGCTGTCTTTCAATGCCTCCTGAGGCTGCGAAATACTTCGTAACATCAGGATTTAATCTCTTTAATTTAGCAAACAATCATATTTTTGACTATGGTATTCAAGCGTTTGAAGAGACATGTATCTTACTTAGCAAGCTCGGGGGTTGTTGGTTTGGTGCTGGTCGTAATCTACAAGATGCAATTAGGCCTGCTGTTAAAGAGATTAATGGAGTTAGGATTGGTTTTCTAGGATATGGTTGGGATTTCATAGGATGTATTTATGCGGATCAGTCAAGATTTGGGGTTTCTCCGTTGAATAGACAACTTGTTATAGAATGTGTCAGAGGAATTTTAGAGCAGGTCGATGTAGTTGTTGTTAGTTTGCACTGGGGCTATGAAAGGGAACGTTATCCTTTGCCCCATCATAGGCAACTAGCTCACGATATTATTGATGCAGGGGCGAGCGTGGTACTAGGTCATCATCCTCATGTATTGCAGGGTATTGAGGAGTACCATAGGGGAATTATCGCTTATAGCCTGGGGAATTTTATTTTTCCAAATTATTCTTACAAGAAATACCATCTGATTCAGCGGGAAGAAAATAGGACATCCGTAATATTGAAATGCACTTTCTTCACAAAAAATATGTGGGAGTGGGATATAATACCAGTTTATCAAAAAGATGATTTCGTACCAGTAGTTCTAACGGGAGCGGAAGGGCATAGAGTTATTTCAGAAGTTAGGCAGTTATCTAATCCCTTTTCCTTGGGAATAAAGGACTATCGGCGTTTTTGGAGTAAGCATAGGATTAGGAAGGACTTGCCTGAAGTTAGAGGTACAAACTTATGCGACCGTTTAAGATTAAGGTCTTATCGGATTTTGCATGGCTTTTCGGGGGGATAGGCATGTCTACACAATTGTTTGTGGTTATAACAGTTGACACTGAGGATTCACAGCGTCCGGCAGTTGTGTATGATAATAAGGTGGAAGAACTAGATACAATGGTTTACGGTTATATCAATGGCAATCTCTATGGTTTTACTAAAATAATAGAGATCTGCGATGGTTTTGGTTGTAAGGCAACATTTTTCGTCAGCGTTTTCGACTGCGGCAAGTATGGTGAAGATGCAATTGCGGCGATTTGTCGGTTAATAAAACAAAGAGGTCACGATATTCAACTTCACACTCATCCGCGTAGGGTTTATGATAAAGCAAGGCGAGAAATGTATAAGTACTCTTTCGAAGAACAGGTTCGAATTGTTAAGGATGGTGCAGGATTGATAAGAAAATGGGTTGATGAATCCCCTGTTGCTCATAGAGCGGGAGCTTATGGCTTAAATGAAGATACGATTAAATCGCTGAGGGAAAATAATATTCGCATTGATAGCTCAATGTTCTATGGATATCCGAACTGTAAGTTGACCTGGAGTCGCAATCGGGTGGTTGAAAGGGACGGAATATTGGAAATTCCAGTCACTGGTTTCTTTAGGGAGAAGGCAGTTTACTTAATGGGAATACCCGTTTGGCGTCGTAGGTCTTTTGTGAAGACGGATATTGATGCAGCCTCGCTAGATGAACTGAAGTTTTTCGCAGAAGAGGCAAGAAGGCATGATATTCGGGTAATGAATCTTTTTATGCACAGTTATTCCTTTATCCGTTTCAATGCTGACTTCACCCATTTCGAACCCGACTATGAGGACATAGAGAAATTCGAGCGGTTCTTAGAATACGCGACAGCTGATCCGTCCATTAGGTTTGTCACAATAAGGGAATTGTTTGAGATATATCAAAAGGATCCTGGTAGCCTCTTGGATGGATCGGACTACGTGCCAATTCGGCGCTACCAGGTGAATATAGCAGATAAGATCAAGCGTAGATTCTTGAGCAGAGTGAGCAAGAAATGCTGAACACGCTTCTAAAAAGAACGGCCAAAGATATCGCTATCTACTTTCCTGGCAAACTGCTCCCTGCGCTGACTGCTTTCATCACGGTCCCCATCTTTGCCAGGCTCTTCCAGCCAGAAGAATATGGAATTTTGGCTGTGGTGGGCGTGTTCACTTCTGCAGGTGGAATCGCGGTTGCCAACTGGTTGACTTCGAGTGTGATGCGTTTTTTACCCTACTATAAACGGCAGGGACAAATGGACCAATTCTATAGCTCGTTGCTGTTCGCATTTGCTCTCTCGCTCCTTGCCATGGGGTTGTTGGGTGTTCCAGTATATTTGTTTGCCAGAAGCACAGTGAGCGCACAAGTCTATCGGCTGCTGCCGTTGGCTGGTCTGGTTATCGCCGTGAGTAGCCTATTCGCCATCTTTCAGACAATTCTGCGCGCTGATCAGCAGGCCAGGTTGTTCGTGGGTTTTGAACTGGCACAGGTCTATGGGGCATTGGCCGTGGGGCTGTCTCTGGTGATTCTGTTCGGTCTTGGAGTGGAAGGACTCCTATGGGGAACAATAGCGGCGACGTTGACTGTCAACGTCGGCATCGGTTGGTGGTTGGCGCGGCACGGGATGAATGTCTCCTTTGGCGGCATATCGCTTGTCACTGTACGGGAGTTCGCTAGTTATGGGCTGCCCGGCTGCGCGGCAACAATTGGCACATGGATACTTTCCCTTTCAGATCGCTATATCATTGAGTATTTTCGGGGCAGTGGCGAAGTGGGTCTGTATTCAATGGGGTACAATCTGGCTGACAAGAGCATAAACCTGGTAGTATCTTCCTTGATGCTTGCCATCGGTCCCATCCTGATCAATACCTGGGAGAGTGACAATCGGGAGCATACCGAGGCATTGTTGTGCCAACTTACCCGTCTGATGATAGTCCTTGTTTTCCCAATGGTGGTTGGCCTTACTGTGTTGGCGAAGCCTACTTTCCAAGTCTTGACAACTCCAGCGTATTTTCCGGGTGCCGCCGTCTTGCCGTGGGTCTCTTTGGGGGCCTTCATTTATGGATTGAGTCTATTGGCCTATACAGGGCTTATCCTAGCGAAGAATACCGTCACTATGGCACGGAACTACCTCCTGGCAGGAGCTGCAAACATTGCGCTGAACCTATTACTCGTGCCTCGGTTCGGGTTTATGGCAGCGGCTGTGAATACACCAGTTGCGTATGGGATTTTGCTGGGGTTAAACGTGGTTTCGGCGAGGCGGTACTTGCCCTGGCGAGTTCCCTGGCGCTCTCTGCGGAATGCGATAGTGGCGTCAGGAGTGATGGCGGTGGTGACATATGGATGGGCGATATACGTTCAGGCAACTATCGTGACCTTGGTTGCAGGCGTGCTCATAGGAGCAGGAGTGTATTTGGCTATGCTGGCGCTTATGAGAGAGTTGGTATCAGAAGAGAAAGCTATGCTTCTAAGGGTATTAAGCAGGTTATCGAAAACGAAGGCTAGCCGCTGGATGCGACGTGTTACTAGGAAGGCAAAATAGAAACATATCGAGAACCTTTGTCGAGCGCAATTTTCCCCTGGACGAAAGGTTGCAGGCATGGGCGGAGGCATATCGGCAGGTGGTGGGGGCGCTGGCGGAGACACAGGAGGATGCGCATCCCAGAAGTGGCAGGACTGTAGTCTCGCCTCTGTGAGGCTGCATGCCGTGGGAGTTGGGATGGTGGAGAAGCTCTGGATGATCTCCAATGCAGCCAGTACGGTTCTCTTTCCATGGGTAGCGGCGGAGACCGAAGAACAGAGGCGAAAGGAGTTTACGCCACTGGTGGCCCGTACTGTGCTTTGGACAACGGGCCTCGGAGCCTTGGCACTAGCGCTCCTGAGCCGGTGGATCGTCCTCCTACTCTATTCTGAGGCCTTCTTGCCAGCAGTCGGTGCGCTACAGGCATTACTTGTTGGGATTGTAGCCCTCAGCGCCGGTCGGGTGTTAGCCAATGACATCGCTGGTCGCGGATTCCCGGGACTGAACATTTACATTGGCTTGGCTGCTGTGCTCACCAATGTGGTCTTAAACCTCTTATGGATCCCTCGCTATGGGATTGTCGGTGCGGCCTGGGCTTCGACGGCCTCATATACGGTTTCGTTTCTTGGCGCTCTCTTCTTCTATTGCCGGCTTTCCGGAAATCGATGGACCAAGGTCGTTTTTCCGCAGCCAGGAGACTTGAGGCGATATCTGGTAGCAGGCAGACCTGTCTGGTGGTGGGTATGGAACAAAATGGGCGTGAAACCATAGCAAACGGGATGCAGGAGCGCGTGCAAACAAGTAGGGGGGTAGTTTCAGTAAGTACTCGGTCTATACACGTAAGAGAGCGAGCTGGTTGAACATGGCCGAGATAGAGATCTTTGCTATTTCAAAGCGGTGTCTTGACAGGAGGATTAGGAGCATAGAGGTTCTCTCCGATGAGGTTTCCGCACGGCCCAAGAGCAGAAACTGTAAAAAGCAACTGTGTCCTGGCAGTTTACGAAGAACGATGCTCGTTCTAGGTTTGGCGGGTTTTATCTCAATCTATCAAAAACTAATGTCACAGAGCACTAGTTAAATATATTGGTGATAGAGAGATGGAACGAGATAGCGCCCCGCCGCCTAACAATGGAACAAGAGGCAATATTTCTATCCAAACGCCAAAACGGGTTATACCTATCTCCTATTTACCCTATTTTACAATAGACGAAGAACAACAGGCTGGAATGCCTTCATTGTCGAAATGTGTTCAAGAATTCGTGAGAAGAGGGTGGCAAGTGTGTTTTGTGTATCCATCGAAGCGAAAAACAACTCCCTATTATCAGGACGGGGTTTTTTTTGTTCCGATACTATATCCCATACACCGACTTCGATCAAAAAGCTTTTTTGTTCGCCAATGGATCCGTTTTGCATCAATAAGTTATATGGTTCTGTTCCCAATCATGATTAACCATATTTTCAAATTATTTAAGCCGGTTCTAATATACGCTCACGGAGCACAAGCTGTTGTTGCTGGCAATTTTTTTAGACGAATATATAAGATTCCTTTAGTAGCTCGATTATACGGTCTTTGTAATATGGACATCTTTCTTAGACGAGCTGACCTAGCCCTCGGGCGTATTTACTGGGCACTGCCGGAGATCTTAGCATTTAAGGTTAAGGCGGATCTATACGTTATCACCGCCGACGGGACCGTTGATCCTAACTTTTGTCGCGCAAGCGGCTTGGGAGATCGTATCTTATTGCTACGCAATGGCGTGGATTTGCCAAAATCTTTCCATAAATCAGATAGAAATGAGTTGAAAAAAGAAGAAGGGATCGCGCCGGAAACGAAAGTAATTGTATTTGTAGGACGGCTCGAAGACTTTAAGCGCGTTGACCGAATCCTCAGTGTTAGTCAAAAGGCTAAGGAGTACAACCAGCCATGGCAATTTATTATTGTGGGGGATGGCCGAGAGAGAGTGTTTCTGGAAGACTGGCAGAGAAAATACGATTTGCCTGTGAAATTCGTGGGAGCAGTTCCACATCAACATGTTTGGAGATATCTCGCTATGGCCGATGTTTTCCTAAGTCTGCATGATCTTTCGTCTATCTCTAACACTCTTCTAGAAGCCTTGGCTATGCAAATACCGGTTGTATGTGCACGCAAAGGCTATGGCATTGAAGAATTAATAAAAGATGGGGCAACTGGATACCTGGTAGATGATCCTGATAATCCGGACGAGGTCATAGCGAAAATAGGAGAAGCGTTCTTGCTGAGAGACAGCCTGAGACTGACAGCTGTGCCTCTCAAGTCCTGGGAGGTTCGTTTCGAGGAGGAATTTACCCGGATTGATGAGATGATGGAGTTACGAATGAGATACAGAAATACTCCAGAGAAGCGCAATCTCGACGGTTAGCAGAGCTGATGGACAGCATCATCTCATAAAGAAGTTGTTATAGCTTGGTCTACTGCGTGTTTGGCTACGGTGGCGTTGATCTTCGTGGGTTTAAGTAGCCTTACAAGTAATGCGCTGGTTTAGGTGCACCATGAACCGTAAATTAAAAGCAGATTCGCGGTTATACTTCGTTGCCGGGACCCTCGGAGTCATCTTGGGCGCAACTCAGGCAATAAGAGGAGGTGCTATTGCCCTGATACTATTTGGACTCATGGCCGCCGGTCTTCTGTTCGCTCAAATTATACGGAGACCTCGCATTGGTTTATATCTGGCTGTTTTTTTCTTCATGTTTGACAGCCGAAGCCTCCCTCTCTCGGGCCCATTTAACTTTTCACCATCAAATCTACTGCTGATTTTCACATTAGCGGCCTTGCTGTTGAGATGGCTACATCGCCATAGTAGGGGGATGAATGTCTCTCCTGCGCACATAGACAAAGCCTCGCTGTTTCTGGGCAGTGGGCTCATCTTAGCCGCCGTTCTTTCTCTATTTGTGGCTATCTACCCGGAAATTGCCCTGCGGCTGATCATTACACTTACCGGCAACCTCATTGTTCTGTTTGCCGTGCAGGCGCTCGTGACTAGTACAGTGGAAATGGAGCGCCTTGTCAAAGTATACATAGCGGGAGCTACCGTTTGCGCCTTGTTAGGAATCATCCAGGCACTGGCGGCCAAATTTGCTGGGGTTGAGTTTGGCCGAGTTATGTGGGCATTGGGCGGCGGTCCTGGGAATCCGGTCACTATATTGAGCATTCCCCGTGTCACCTCTACCTGGTTGGATCCAAACATATATGGTCTTTTCTTAGTCCCGGCCGTCTCCTTTATCTGGGGAGTAAGTCTCAAAGGCTGGGCAAGATTTCTGATTGTGGTAATCTTGCTTGCTGGGCTTGCCGTATCTTTCTCACGTACTGCTTGGATCAGTACTGCGACTGCCGTAACGGCTACGTTGACTTTGTATTGGTTGACGTCAAGAATCAGCAAGCTTTCGAGCACACCTGTGATTGGGCTGCGAGCGTTGTTTCTGTCTCTCATCGGATTGGCGCTTGCAGTAGCCGTCCCGTGGCGACATATATGGGATATGCTTGCTTCTTTGAATCCGGCCGCGGTGGAAGGACGGATCGATATGAGCCGTATCGGCCTTAAATACTTCTATGACTCGCCAGTCTTGGGTATGGGGCCGGGGAACTTCCTTCCGGTTTCTATGGCCTTTACTCATAACTCTTACCTCAGTATTTTGATCGAATACGGGCTGATCGGTGGGCTGGCCTGGTTTTGTCTTTTAGCACTGACGGGGTGGCGGGGAATCAAGGTTCTGGTCCGATGCAGACGACCGGATGTATCGCGGTTGACTATGGTTTCTTTAGGAGCGTTTGTTGGTCTCTTAATCGGGGGGCTGAGTGTTGAAATCCAGAATAACAAGTTAGTCTGGGTAGTGCTTGGCATCATCACCGTCCTCTTTAGAGAATTTGTGAGCCGATCCAGGGAGGAGATTTGACTACAAGAAAGATCAGAGTAGTCTGGTTGTGTACACCTTGGGGGTGGCCGGGCGGAGGGACGACGCGTCGGCTGACCAATTGGGTGCGCTTTCTTGACTGGCGACGGTTCGAAGTAACGCTCATTCTTGGGGGCCAGGTCGCCGAGCAAATTGAGGCGACAAGAAGGCACTTTCAGCAACAGGGACCTTTGCGTATTATTCATTTGGAACGCTTGTATCCCGTCCAGCATTGGCTCACACGTGGCGGACTCTGGGAATTACGACGATGCCTTGAGGCCCTCGCACCCGACATCCTTCATACGATTTATATTCAAAGCGACATTGCAGGGGGACTCGTTCGGCGGTCTGCCGGAGTGCACAATCATATTTCCTCGCTTGAAGGTGCCCTAGTGCCATGGTTCACCTCTCCAATTAAAAGGGTTCTTTATAAACTGGGATATGCAATGGTTCGGAATCGATTGGATGCGATTGTTGCACTCTGTCAAGCGACCGGAGATGATGCCGTCCGAGATTTTGGTGCTCCCCGGGATAAGATCCATGTAATCTATAGCGGTCTCGACCTGCGGCGGTTTGCATTTAAAACCGGATGGCCATATTCTCCCGCAGAACGACCGCATACAATAGGCATGATTGGCAGACTCAGCCGTGAGAAGATCCCCAGCCTGTTTGTGGCCGCAGCTCCGTACATATTGGAGCGCTACCCACATGTGCGTTTCGTTATCGGAGGCTCAGGCCCAGAAGAGGAGACTCTCAAGCGCTTTGCCAAGGAGCTGGGTGTATCTAACCGATTTGAATTCATGGGATGGACCAATGAAGTGGCGACGATTTTGCAGACCTTAGATATATTTGTTTTCACCTCAAAATACGGGTCAAAATTCGAAGGCCTTCCCTGGGCCGTGCTTGAGGCACAGGCAGTTGGTGTTCCCACCATTGCTTCCGCAGTAGGTGGCGTTCCAGAAGTGATCGAGGACGGAAGGAACGGCGTACTCCTGCACAGTGATGACCCTAAGGACTTGGCAGAAAAAGTCATTTGGATGATCGAACACAGGGATCACGCTGCCGATATGGGGCAAGCGGGGAGGCGTCTAATTGAATCGCGATTTACTATTGAAAGGGAAGTGGGGGAGCTTCAAGCGCTCTATGAGGAGCTTTTCAATAAAGGCTGACAATATAGTGAAGAAAAAAATGCCCGCTGCTTCGCTCCATGCCAAAGCGGTTCTTTGTTTCCCTTCGGATCCGGAGGGAGGTGTTGAGTGAAGTTCTTGATGATAACGAGCGTATTTCCTCCAGCCTATAAGGAAGGGGGCCCGCCGCGCGTCAATTACCACTTAGCCAGATCTCTCCTGAACCAGGGCCACGCCGTACAAGTCTTAACGACCGATTGCGATGCTGGTGATAGACTGCACGTTGCAACAGGCATACAGACCACGTTTGATGGGATCCCGGTGGTTTACTATCGTCATTTATGGGCTCGATCGTTCCGCTTTTCGCCAGGCTTGGAGACAGAAATCATCCGACAGAGAAACAAGTTTGATATCGCGCTGGTGCGTGGCCAGTGGACGTATATCAATCTATGCGCTTCTGCTATTCTGCATGCGCTGGGTAAACCGTTTGTTCTTTACCCTGAAGGCTGTCTCGAGCCATGGGCGCTCCAACACAGACGATGGAAGAAGTATTTTTACTGGCACCTGTTAGAGAAGCGAAATTACGGGTGGGCAAGAGGCATCATCGCTTTGACCGATGCGGAGGCGGCACAGGTTCGGCAGATGGGTTATGACGGAAATGTTGCGGTAATTCCCAACGGTATATCTTTAGCCGAACTGGAGAGGCCCCCTGATGTAAAGGCGTTGCTCCCCACGGGCATAGCGGGAAGACGGGTCATCTTGTTTATGAGCCGAATACATCCCAAGAAGGCGCTGGATTTGCTGATTCGCGCTTTTGCGGAGATTCATAAAGTTCATCCAGATACTGTACTGGTCGTTGCTGGGCCGGATGATGACACTCGCTACGGGCAAAGAGTTCGGGCTTTGGTAACTGAGTTGGCCCTTGACGATTCGGTGCTATTCGTGGGCATGGTCACAGATCCAAAGCGATTGTCTCTGTTGCACTCTGCAACTGTGTTTGTGCTTCCGTCACACAGTGAAGGCCTTCCACTGGCCGTTCTGGAGGCAGCTGCCTGTCGGGTGCCGGTTGTAATCAGCGAAGCGTGCAACCTGCCGGAGTTCGGCCAGACAGGTGCTGGAGTTGTGGTTCGGCCAGATGTGCCCTCAATCGTTCAAGGCTTGCTACGCGTACTGGCCAGTGAGGATGAAAGGCGTGCTATGGGCGAGCGAGCATATCAACTCGTGTGTGAACGGTTCACCTGGGAACGTGTCGCCCAGCAGACGGTAGCCTTCTGTGCGAGTTTGTTCCAGCAAAGGGCGTGATATGTCGTCCCGTTACCTTCCGCCGCCTCGGGGCACCTTGCGGAGAGCTTACCATGAATTCTATATCCACCTCGCGTATGATGTTTGGCGACGCCAGATCAGGACCATTGGCAGATGGTCATCACGGGATAGTATCCGCGTCCTGGAATGTGGGACAGGCCCGGGTTTTCTGCTAAAATGCCTGGAGAGATGGTTTCCCAAGGCGAGCTTGTATGGCCTGGACATAGATATCCAGCTTATTCATGAAGCCCAAACCCAGACCGCACGAAGCCATTTTGTGAGGGGTTCAGCTCAAGAGCTGCCTTTTTCTGAGGCAACCTTTGACCTTGTCATAGCCCTGCATCTGATAGAGCACCTACCAGAACCGGCATGGTTCTTTGCTGAAGCACGGCGAGTGCTTCGGGGCAAAGGGTTGCTGATGATCGCCACGCCGAATCCCAAAGGTGTAGGAGCCCGGCTGATGGGGGAGCGCTGGGCGGGATGGCACGATGAGAGTCATATCAACCTTAACCCACCAACGTATTGGAGAGAACTCATCCGTGGCAACGGATTCATCATTTTAAAGGATGGCACCACGGGCTTGTCTGGCATTCCTGTTTTTCAGAAACTACCCATGGCCCTGATTAACAGGGTGCCCTATTCCTGTTCGGCTTCTTTCCATGGGAGCACGGCGAGGCTTACGTGTGTGTAGCGAGTCCTCAGAAATAATGCGGATTCTTATCGTGAGTCTAAAATATTCTCCCGTTCACAATGCTCATTGCCGTGCTTTGGGGGAACCTCTGGGAGAACTAGGCTTTGATGTGAAATGCTTGCTTGCAGGAGCTCTGCGCTGGACGGTTACCCATTCTCAACTGGAACACACCGCTTTTATAGGATCCTCCCGCAACGCGGGGGAAGTGCTATGGGATACTCTGGTGTTAAGCACGTGGAGGCAGCCGGAGTTGCGGCAGCTTCTACAGGAGTTCCGGCCCTGCCTGCTGGGATTTGAGTCATCTGAGGAAGTCGTAAGGCATATGACACAGGCTTTCGAAGATGCGCTCACGGGAATGGGAGAAGCTCTGAGTTCAAATGGGATATACCAAGTGCGTAAGGATAATCAATAATGAGTAAGCCGAGTGCCTATATCGTCAGCCTGAAATACGCCCCTGGATTAAAGAAGGAATTCGTACTTTTAGGTGAAAAGTTAAGACGAAGAGGCGCGGATGTAAATTACGTTGTTGCTCGACCGTATCAGCATCTGTCAGATATAAACGCCGATCGCATGATCTATCTTACTGATTCGACCAATTTACGAGCATTGGTACTGGAGACGGCCAAGTATCTTTCTAGCCGGTCAGGATTTGCAGATATTTTTCGTTCATCTCCTCCGGATTTTGTGTGTTGTTATAACTTTCATCCTCTCAATATTTTCATCCTACGTTACTTGAAGAGGACATTCCCAAAGTGTGTCACCGCACTGTACATACATGAACCCCATAAACCGGATAAAAGACCGTATGGTCTAACTAAAGGCATGTACATCCGTGTGTTCGAGTTGTTGCAGTCAATTTCCTTGAACTATGCCGATCATGTTATTTTGCCGTCGGAGCTGGCCTGCGAACTCTTCGTGAGCCGCTATCGAGGGTACAGCGGTAGCGTTCACTACGCACCTATTTTGGTTCCTGATAAGCGAAATTCAGGGATATCGAAAGAAAGAAAGTTCTTTACATACGCTGGTGGTGTCCATAGAGCCACGGGTTTTGACACATTCATTGACTTAGTAAACCATAGTGCTTCCCTAAAGGCGGGCTTTGAATTCCTTGCCATCACATCGAGTAACATAGATGGTTATCTGCGTGGTTTATCACCCGAAGGGAGGGGGGTGTTGACGTTGATCAACAAAAGAACTATCACTGACCAAGAGATAGATGAGGCTATTAGCGCGAGTTTCTCCGTCCTTCGCCTCGATCGGGAAATCACCCAAAGCGGCGTAGTTCCTGTGTGTTTCATGAATGCGACCCCCGTGATCGTTAGAGATTTGCCCGGATTCACGCAACATGTGAAACATGCACATGATGGCTATGTGGTCACAGACCCTTGCTCACCAGCTGAGATCATGAAGGGCATGATGTTTGTAAAACAGCATTTCGATGAGTTATCTCGGCATGCCCGCAAGAGCTACGAAGAGATATGGGCTGAGCATAACTGGGCACGATATTATCAGTGGCTGATAGACATCCTTTCACTCTAAGCGCGCGGTGAATTGTGAGGCAAGTCCTTCAAACTTATAAAAAGGAGAACTGCGCATTGAGAAAATGCCGGTTTCCGTGGCCAGGAGAGGCCATCTTTTCTACGGATTGTTGCTTCCTTGGTCGGCGTGGGCATGGAGAAGTACATGCTGGAACTGGCCTGGAAGTCCTTGGTGGGCAAGGCTCTGGGCTGGCCCGACCTGGTGCGCCGGGTCATTGCTAGGGCTCAGGCCGAGGGCATTCTGGTGATAGTGCGATATGGAAACAGCCCTTCCTATTCCTGACTCACCTCTCAAAGTCCGCTTGCGCGAAACTTTGCGCCGCGTCCTTCGGCTCTTTGGAGGACGATCGAACCGGGATGTGGAGTACGACTTTGCCTACCGTAACATCGTGGGGAAACGGCTGCGCATCCTGGACATCGGCGGGTGCGATTCTTTGCTGCCCCTCGCCTTTGCCAGAGAAGGCCACAGCGTAACCGTTTACGATTTCCGGCCCTACCCGGAGCGCCATCCCAATTTGACGGTCATTCAGGGAGAGTTCCTTGAGAACCAGCTACCTCCCTGCAGCTTCGACGCAGTTGTCATGGTCTCAACAATGGAACATATTGGCCTCGGAGGATACGGAGCACCGGAAAGGCCGGATGCAGATTTTGAAGTCATGCGGGAATTCTATCGGATACTGGCAGATGGAGGTAGGGTAATCCTGACATTCCCGTTTAACGAGAGAGAGAGTTATTCCCGGATTTGAAAGGTGGTACACGGTAGAACGGTTGCAAAGATTATTTGAGGGGTGGTTTATCCTGGATGTAGAGTTCTGGATTGCTGAAAGGAAGCTCTTCGGAAAGTGGGTCAAATGGAGACCAGCAACAATGGAGGAGGCAGCCCGTGCATATGAAACTGTTGGCGTTCAGGGCGTGGCTTGTTTTGTGCTCTCTAATCGTCCTCTGGACTGGTGGCAGCGATGAAGCAAATTTGGCAGCGTTATAGAGATGGCAATCTGAAACTAACAGAGGTTCCCACGCCACGGTCCCAGAGGGGCTGCTTTCTTGTCCGCACCATGGCTTCTCTCGTCAGCGTGGGCACAGAGAAGTACATGCTGGAGCTGGCCCAGAAGTCCTTGCTCGGCAAGGCCCTGGCCAGGCCGGACCTGGTGCACCAGGTTATCGCCAAGGCCCAGGCCGAGGGCATCCTGGAAGCCTGGCGCCAGGCTATGGGAAGGCTGGATACGCCTGTGCCCCTGGGCTACTCATCGGCCGGGATGGTGATAGACGTGGGGCCGGGTGTGGGGGCAGGGGCAAGCCCGTGCCCCCACAGCGTCGGTGACCGGGTGGCCTGCACCGGCAGCGGCTATGCAGGTCATGCTGAGGTGGTCTCGGTCCCGGTGAACCTCTGTATCAAGATTCCCGAAGGTGTAGATTTTGAGTCGGCTGCCTTTGTGGCCTTGGGCGGCATCGCGCTGGAGGCCGTCCGCATGGCCAGGGTCTCCCTGGGCGAAACCGTCGTCGTCATCGGCCTGGGGCTCCTGGGTCAGATCGCTGTGCAACTGCTCAACGCGGCCGGCTGCCACGTTATCGGCATGGACATCAGCCTGCAAAAGGCCGAGGTGGCTCTCCATGCGGCCGCTACCCCGGGCCCGTTCCTGCAAAAGCCCGCAGAACCCGCTCTCGCACCACAGCAAACTCGGGGACCTGGGCCAGGAGGGGATGCAGGTCACGTTCCCAACTGTCCTTCAGTGCCTCCACCTGCTGTTGGAATCGGCCTAACTCAAAGGTGGTCTCATAAAGAGCCAGCTTGGTCTTGATCAGTGCCAGATCCACGCTCTGCCCTTGTTCAATGAGAAACCAAAGGTCGTAAAGGTCACGCGCTTTCCCGCGCAGGAGCAGGGCACGCACCTTCTCAGCGAAGAGATGCTCCACGGTCAGCGCCGTCAGGATAAAGGGGACTATATCATCGTATTCGGGGGAAACCAGCCGCCGCTCTACGGCCACCTTCTCGAGTCGCAGGTTGGTATCTACGCGTACCTTGCCTTTGCTCCGGTCGCGCCCATCATAAAGGGGGCCCTGAAAACTCAGGTCGAAACTGTAACCGACCGCAGATTCCCACTCGTTGCGAGCCAGTGCCATCACGCCGAATCGGGCCAGGTCGGCTATGGCTTGGCGGAAAAGGGCCTTGGTGTCCGCCAGATCCAGCGTGCTGTTGAAATCCAGATCCTCCGAGTAACGGGGCGAGCGGTGAAGCACCCGCAAGGCTGTCCCACCCTTGAACAGGAGCCCCTGGCTGCGCCTATACAGGACGAAGAGAAAGAGATGCTGGATGTAGTCCCGCTCTTGAGCCTGTAGCCCGACACGGTGGCGTTGCGCGATGCGTTGAAGTTGTCGTTTGGTGAGCATCAGGTTTCCCTCCACTTGAGGAGTTCCTCGGCTGACACGTTGACCCGCACACGCCAGCGATGGTCGTAGGGACCTTCAGCCTTTCCCTGAGGGTCCAGCAGGACAAAGGTTTGGGAGATGTCCAGTCCTTTCACAGGCCGCCCAAAGCGGTCCAGCAAGTAACCCAGGCGCGAACAGAGGCTGCGGTTGCGCATCCGATTGGTATACTCCACCAGCCGCTCTGGGTCGAGTTGCTCGCGTGCCTGGTACAATGCTTTCGCCACTTCCAGCAACCCACCGGCATAACGGGGTTGATCCAGTGAATCCACCAGGGCCTTTTCCACCTCTGCCACGAGCACGGGGAGATCGCCAATCATCTCTCGCTGATAGCCGAAGAACTTGTATGGCGCCACCCGCACAAAGACGAGCCGGGCACCATTGAAGTCCAATGGCTTACGTTTCCGGGTAGTGGCCACGAAGATGGTGCGCGGCACCTGTTCCGTGAGACCGTGAAAGTGGAGCGCACTCCAATAAGAGACGTAAGCCGGATTAGCCACGCGGGTGGCAATGAACATGGGGTTGGAAAGCACCCGCTCTGGCTGGAAGCCGAGTAGGAGGTACTTTCCCGCCTGAACAGGGCGCACTACTTCCTCGGACTTGAGGCGGCGCAGAATCTCATAGGCTTTGGCCATGGGCAGATCAAAAAGTGCAGTCAGGTCCGAAGGGGAGAAGTAGTACAACTCGCCCTCGTGAAGACGGCGCATGATGTAACTCGTGGTTAGTTTTTGGCCATTTCCCACTGAAACGCTCCTCGATTTATACTACGCAGATTTTATCAGAGAGCGATGGGTTCGTCAAGGACACCTTTTGCCTCTACTCTTGAGAGGTTCAAGAAGATACACGGATAGGGCAAGTTGAAGCAAGTCCTCCAGAACTACAAAACCGGTGAGCTGCAACTGGTCGAGGTGCCTACGCCGACCCGTGCCCGGCCAGGGCAGGTGCTGGTCCGTACCATGGCCTCCCTGGTCAGTGTGGGCACGGAGAAATACATGCTGGAACTGGCCAAGAAGTCCCTCGTGGGCAAGGCCCTGGCCAGGCCAGACCTAGTGCGCCAGGTGATCGCCAAGGCTCAGGCGGAAGGCATTCTGGAAGCCTGGCGCCAGGCCATGGGAAGGCTGGATATCCCTGTGCTCCTGCGCCGTGAACCGTGGGTGTCGTGATCCTGGAGATACGCTATGGATTTCAAACATTTATTCTACCCAGAAAGCCGATTTGGTGGTTTTACAGACATTGATGGAACGATAATCTTTTATACCCGAGTAAATAGCTTGCTGGAACCTCATTATGTGGTAGTTGATTTTGGATGCGGCAGAGGCGCTCATCGGGATGATCCTGTGGTTATAAGGCGGGAATTAAAAATACTCAAAGGTAAAGTGCAAAAGGTCATTGGACTTGACATCGACCCCGTTGCGGAAGAAAACCCTTATATTGATGAATTTTACCTTCTGAAGGGCGACGTGTGGCCTTTGCAGGATGACTCGGTTGATTTGTGTATCTCTGATGCTGTATTGGAGCACCTGGAGAGGCCAGAGAGTTTTTTTGCCGAGTGCGCAAGGGTGCTTAGGAGGGGGGTATCTGTGCATTAGAACCTCGAACGCGTGGAACTGGGTTTCAATTTGTGGAAGGATTATCCCGAATAAATGGCACGCTAAGATACTTGCGAAAATTCAGCTTCAACGAAAGGAAGCCGATGTTTTCCCAACGGTCTATAGGTGCAATACAGTGCTAAAAGTAAGGAAAATGTTGGACAAGTACGGTTTTGAGCATGTGGTCTATGGATACGAGGCTGAGCCGTCTTACCTCGGATTTTCAAAAATCGCTTACTGGTTTGGCACTCTACATCAACGATTTGCCCCTGGTTTTCTGCGTCCGGCGATCTTCGCATTTGCACGTAAGTTATGAAGTAGGTAAGGCCAAAGGATGAAGCAAATCATCCAGAACTATAAAACTGGAGAACTTCGCTTGGCCGAGGTGCCTGCGCCGGCCCGTGCCCGACCAGGGCAGGTGCTGGTCCGTACCATGGCCTCCCTGGTCAGCGTGGGCACGGAGAAGTACATGCTGGAACTGGCCCGGAAGTCCCTGGTAGGCAAGGCGCTGGCTGGAAGTGGTGCGAATGGTCAGGTTCTCTCTGGGCGAAACCATTTTCATCACCTGCATTCCCCTTTGCAATTGGGGTCAACTTAGAAGGATATAATTCTCTGTAAGAATTTTCTGCTTTTTCCAGGTTTGAATTGTCCCCCTTTGGGTTTGAAACCTTCTTGACTTTCATTTCTGAGCTTAGCTCAGGCAACAAGTTGTGCAAGGTTAAGTGATACAAGCAATAATGGACGAAAATTCCCTTTCAAGATATTTCAATCCATGGTAAGGTTCAGAAATTTACTTATCAATGTATACGATGGGGTTGACGATTCGATTACTTATAGAATTTATATGAAACATCTTGGAGATTTTAGGGATTTTATAAAGATCATCAGAGATTATTTGAATAAAAATAGAGTCAAACGAAATGATCTTTGATAAAAGAAAAGGAGATAGCATATGAAACCCTCGGTTTTCAGGGCGTGGCTTGTTTTGCGCTCTCTAATCGTCCTCTGGACTGGTGGCAGCGATGAAGCAAGTCTGGCAGCGTTATAGAGATGGCAATCTGAAACTAACAGAGGTTCCCACGCCACGGTCTCAGAGGGGCTGCGTTCTGGTCCGTACCATGGCCTCCCTGGTCAGTGTGGGCACTGAGAAGTACATGCTGGAATTGGCCCAGAAATCCTTGCTGGGCAAGGCGCTGGCCCGGCCGGACCTGGTGCGCCAGACCGTTGACCGCTGAGACATCCTGCCCTTCATTTTTGTGCTTTCCTTTTACACTTCACATTTGCAACTGGTTAAACGAAAATAATGAAATAAAGGGATAAAAAAACATTGAAACAGGTCGTTCAGAATTATAAGACAGGCAAGGTAGAAGTTATAGAGGGCGAACCACCTCGTGTTACCGGGAATACGGTTATTGTTCAGAATCTGGCATCGCTTTTGAGCCTCGGGACGGAAAGGTCAATGATTGAGCTTGGCAAAAAGAGCCTTCTTGGTAAAGCACGTGCAAGGCCTGATCTGGTGAAGAGGTTTATGGAAAAGGCAAAGCAAGAAGGACTGATCAAAACCTTTCAGGAGGCACTGGGGCGGCTTGATAACCCTGTCCCCCTGGGATATAGCTCTGCTGGGATAGTCAAAGAGGTGGGGATAAACTGCCACCGATTTTCGCCGGGAGACAGGGTTGCCTGTATTGGGGCGGGGTACGCATCCCATGCTGAATATGTGCGGGTGCCAGAAAATCTCTGTGCCCGCATTCCAAACAATGTTTCTTTTGAAGAGGCTGCCTTTGGTATGCTGGGCATAATTGCCCTTCATGAAGTAAGGTGCGCCAAGCTTACCTTTGGTGAGGCAGTAGGCGTGATTGGCCTTGGACTTTTGGGACTTCTAACGGTTCAGATTTTAAAGGCTTATGGCTTGAGGGTAATCTGCAGTGATATTGATGAAAACAAAATTGAAATCGCTAAAAGGTTAGGAGCTGATCTTGCCGTCAGGCCCGACGAATTTAAAAAAGCCTGTGAGGTCTTTACCGATGGCTATGGAGTGGATGGAGTAATACTTACTGTTGCTACCTCATCGGATGAGCCGGTAAATACAGGGGTAGATGTCTGTAAATTTGGCGGCAGGATAGTCTGCGTGGGTGTTGCTGATATCCATCCCAATAGAAATGAGCTCTGGCATAAAGAAGTCGAAATAGTTGTTTCTAAAGCTGGTGGACCTGGTATATTTGATCCCTTTTACGAATTAAAAGGGATAGATTATCCCATCGGTTATGTGCGTTGGACAGAAAATAGAAACTTAGAAGAATTTTTAAGACTGATTTCCGAAAAAAAAGCCAATGTTAATAAGCTTATAACACATAAATTCAAAATCAATGATGCTTTAAAAGTATATGAAGATTTACTAAGAAATTCTTCTAATTATATTGGGGTAATACTACAATATCCCGAATCAGACGTTAAAAACTACAAAGACGATAAAACAAAATATTTCCACAGTTCACACCCTACTAAAAAAGATCAAATCAATATCGGTGTTATTGGGGCTGGATTATTCGGAAAGGCTCTGCTTTTACTGTCTTTAAGCAAAATAAAAGATGTTCAATTCGACATGTTATCTACATCCTCTTCTGCTAATGTATACCATACAGGGAAGAAATATAAATTCAATAGGATAACTACAAATTATTATGAACTGTTAGAATCACAAAATATCAACACAGTAGTCATTTTAACACCCCATAGCCAACACAAAAAGATGGTTATAGAAGCATTAACTAATCACAAACATGTATTTGTAGAAAAACCGTTATGCATTAACGAACAAGAATTACATGAAATCGATGAACTTTACAAAAATCTACTTTCTAAAAATCATGCACCTTATCTAATGGTAGGTTATAACAGAAGGTTTTCCCCCCATTCCCAACAGGTATATCTACATTTACAAAAAAGGATCAATCCCATAATGATCCACTATCGTGTTAATGCTGGTTTTGTTCCAAAAAGTCATTGGGTTCATTCGGAAGAAGAAGGAAGAAGCAGAATTGTTGGCGAGATCTGTCATTTTGTAGATATGCTAATCTTTTTAACAGGTAGTAATCCTACAAAAATCTATGCAGAAAGGGTAAAAGGCGATGATCAAAGTATTATTAATAATCACAATATAAATATTACGATATCTTTTCAAGATGGTTCAGTGGACAATATTTTTTATACGGCATCGGGAGATAAATCTTTTTCGCGAGAACGTGTAGAAATTTATTCAGAAGGGAAAACAATTATCATTGACGATTACAAAGAAACTACTATTTACTTTAACTGAAAAAGAAAATCCTATAAAACAATCAATCAAGATATGGAATATAAAAACGAATTAGAACATTTTATCGATGTAATAAAAGGCAAATCGAAGCCATTACTTACATACAAAGAGATATGCGATTCTACTTTAACTATCTTTAAAATCAAAGAATCAATATCAAAAGGAGAACCAATCGTATTATGAGAATCCTATTAATTACAGATTCTTACCCACCAGAAATCAGATCAGCTTCGCATTTGATGCAGGAGCTTGCAGAAGGTTTAAAAGAAAGAGGACACAAAATAATCGTTTGTACATCTTATCCGCAATATAATCTTTCCGACCCCTGATGCCAATAATAGACACGAAACTTTACTCATGCCACCTGCCTCATTATATAAAACTGTTTCAGGTACTGAGCAGGGGATAAATAATTAAGCCTTTCCTGGATCCTTTGCCTGTTATAAAAGACCTCAATATATTCTGTAATATCTTTAATTGTCTCCTTCCTTGTGGCATACCTTCTATGATGAATAAGCTCATTCTTTAATGTGCCAAAGAAGCTCTCCATAGGG
>Ga0272448_1001892_pt1 | contig 27394 bp, 18 predicted proteins | sample YNPCB0191_FD_202220 | JGI IMG/M metagenome (GOLD analysis project Ga0272448, IMG submission 202220) | Hot spring sediment microbial communities from Yellowstone National Park, WY, United States - YNP-CB-019-1 | ecosystem: Environmental > Aquatic > Thermal springs > Hot (42-90C) > Sediment... | reverse complement strand
GCCGAGCCGCCGCCAAGCGACACCTCCGCAAAGCACGCCCTTGACCGCATGCCCCGGGCATAGTTACCGATGGGTCACTGCTGAGTTCTGAGACATCCTCGGCGCGCGGGACCTACTCGTGGGATCAACCTGCCTTCGGCTCACCCTCGACTTCCGGTATCTGAATCGCGGTGCCAGTGTCTGAATCGCAGACCGGAATTCGCCCGGCGCAAGCGACTATTCGATTTCCCGCCGCCCCGTCATCTCCCAGTGAAGGAGCGACTGGGGAATCAGGCCGCGGCTGAACAAGTCGTCGAAGAACCCCTGGAGAGTGAAGCCGGTTCCCTTCAGGCGCGCATATTCGGCCAGCAGTTTCTCGATTTGCACCTTGCCCACGACATAGCTCGTCCCGTAGCCCGGCTGCGTCAGGTAAATCGCCGCATCGCCCCAGATGGTATCGCCGTCGGGCAGCACCCAGCCGTAGGGTGTCGTCTCGACGGCAAAATCGATGGCACTCTGGAGATCGAATTCGCCGCTGTGGAGCTTCAAATCCATGATGGCGCGTATCGCCCGGAAGGCCAGCATGATATGGACGAGCTCCCGCCCCCGGGGATTGCCGTCGTACAGGCCCGCGCCCATCATGATCTCCTCGAACGCCGTCGCCATCCCTTCGGCCCGGCTGTCCCATATGTTGTACAGAAGCGGCACGCCGCGGATCGGATGGGTGTTCCGCTTTTCGCGCTGCTTTTCCAGCCAGTGGATGCTGTGGCACAGCAGCGGGAACTGATCCAGGTAGTTCACCCGGGTGAAAAAATCGCGCCGTTCCGGCGGCACGAACGAACCTACCTCGTCGTCGAGCTTCATGTACTCGGGAACAGTGAAGATGTTCTTGTCGCGCAGGAAGGCGAAAAAGTCGGACACCGCCTTCTTGCGGCGCTGGCGCAGTTCCTCGAGGCTCGCCGGCTCGCGCAGGGGCGGCAGCGCCCGATTGCGGTGCTCCTCGAGCTTCAGGTATGCCAGGGAACGCTCCAGTTCCCGCAGGCATATCTCCATCTGCTGCGCCCATGTGTAAGGGACCAGGTGCACGGCGCGCTGGTAGCGGTCGTATTCCTCCACGCCGATACCCGAGCGGCCGCGCAGCGAGGAAAGCCCGGCTTCGAGCCATTCCCGGAATTCGTCGGTCGCCCGGCGCGCCTCACCGACCAGCGGCACCATGTCGGGATGCACGGCGCTCAGACGTTCGGCCAGTGCCGCCAGGGCGGCGCTCTCGTTTCTCTTCTTCCGTATGCCGACCTTCCACAGGTCGGGCGTGCCCTCGACCAGGTTCCGTTTCGCCTGGGCCAATATCGCCGGAATCGCACCCAGCTTGCCGCGGAACTCCGCCTGCGCTTCCCCGCTGAGAGGGAACGTGTATTGCCACAGGTTCAGAACTCCGTGAATCTCCGGCCCCTCGCGCAGCGGCACATCGGGCTCCGACGTCTGGATGACGGCGTAGAAGGTCGGCATGCGCGACCAGGGGCGCAACACCCGATGGTCGAACTCCAGGCCTTCCAGCTCCGCCCGCACGATCTCGTAATCCACCCGGCGTTCGACCGGCCAGCCCGAGGGATCGATGGCCTCGAGCCGTGCCTTGAACTCCGGGATGCGCGACCTCTGCCGGCTCATGGCATCGGCGGTGTAATCGGGAACAAACCCGCTCACCGCCGGCTTCTGAAACTCGCGGAATTCCTTGAAGAAGGCCAGCAGGTCCTCGTAGCTCGAGCTGCGCTCCGGAGGCGCCGGCGCTCTCCGGCCGCACCCCGCCAGAAGCATGCCGGCAGCCAGCAGAACGGCCGCCGAACGTGCGGATAACTTCATGATCCACCTCCCCGGCCGACAGTTACATCTCGACCAGACCGGCCGCTTTGAGAATCTCCAGATAGTTCAGGACATCCTGAAGATCGGTCTTGGTGGGATGCTGGGCATCGAGCATTTTCTTGATGTCCAGCGCGCTGTTTCTGCCGTTGATCAGCAGTTGCAGCTCACCCGTGTATCGCGTCTTGACCGGATATTTCTGCCGGACCTCCGACGGCACCTGGTTGATGAATTCGCGGTATCCCTGGTACCCGTTCATGCGTACCCGGGCGGTCTCGCGCGGGACGATCCTGGCGGCCTGCTTTTCCAGCTCGGTCGGCTGCAGGACCACCGGCGCCGTTCCGAGCGACCGGGCCACCGCCTTCATGTGCATGTCGAGCGTGACCAGGTGGGCCCTGCCGACCGCGTCGATGGTCTTCTGCATGACCGCCACGTACTCGCCCACCGCCTTCTTGTCGACCGCCAGCTCGGTCACCGTCTCCAGGGTGGCCTTCTCGTTGATCACCGCGGCATCGATATAGGCGCAGGCCGTTTTGTAAGCTTCGCCCAACGTCTCCCTGGTGGCACCGTTCAACTCCTCCAGGCCGCGCGCCAGCTGGTGGCCGAGGCGGCTGGTGCCGTTGCTCGTGGTTTCGCCGGCGATCTTCATCGCCATGGCGTCGTCGGCGGCCGCGATCGTGTAGGCCGCCGCAGCCCCGATGATGACGACCCGTTTCAGCTGCGTGGGATCGGACTTGTCGACGTGATCGCCCGATGTGTGGTACCAGCGATCCGGCCAGGCGATCATCATGATGCCGGGGACCCGCACGCCCCAGTCGTTGAAGACCTCGTGATCCGAGGAGCCGTAGTGGGTCTCGATGCTGTAGTAGAAAGGCTCGTCCGCGCCCGTGGGGGCGACGATGCGATGCGGCACCAGGTCGAAGTTGCTGCGGTTCTGCACGCGCTCGCGATTGCCCTCGCCCACGAAGCGGTAATAGTTCTCCATCACATCGTTGATGTAGTGCGGATTGCCGTAGGTGGTCCGCATCATGCACATGAACGACTGGTTCTTGCTCAGCCACTCACCGACCATGTCCAGGTTGATGTTGCACAGCGTCTTTTCCATCAGCTCCTTGTGGGCCTTGACCCAGGGACCCGTGCCGGAGAACTCCGGGCCCATCAGGAAGCGGATCGTGCGTTTCGGGCGCGGAATGCGGCCCTCGTTGATGAGGGTATTCAGGGTGCGCCCGATCTCGAGCAGGGCGGCGCAACCCGAAATGTCGTCGTTTCCTCCCTGCTTGACGAAGCCCTCGAAGAGGTGCGCCGAGAAGATGATCTCACCGGCATCCGGATCGGTTCCCGGGATATGCCACGTCAGGTCCTGCAGATCGGCCGGGCGGGTTTCGGTGACCACCTGGGCGCGCACCTTGATCTTCTGGCCCGCGAGCAGCCTTTTCTTGAGGTAGTCGCCTTCGCGCGGCGGAATCTGGAAAGCGAACTTCGCCGGCACGGCACCTTCCTGGCCCCGGCCGCCCCCGACATTGCCCCAGGGCAGCTGCAGGGGGTCGAAGTACGGCCGGCTCGAGTCCATCGATATCACGCCGGCCGCCCCCATCTCGACGCACGCAAGCCGGTGCACCGTTCCCGTGGGTCCCTCGGTCACGACGATCTTGCCGGCGACATCCTTGCCGGCCAGGTCTTCTTTTCTTCCCAGCCCCACCCAGACGAGCTCGGCGGTCACGTCGGCGGTCGTGCTCCCGGTCGCCAGCATCGCCGCCATATCCCTGTAGGACGCCAGCTTCCGGCGCTGCGGCTCGACTTCCCACAACTCGCCCTTCACCGCATCCCAGGTCGGCCCGCTGGGAAAGCGCACGAGTTCGACGCCCGGCAGGTTGTATTCCTTGAGCTTGGCGAGAAAGAAGGCGGTTTCGTAAAACATGGAATCAGGGCCGTACTCGGAAGCCGGGCGGTCCTTGTCGTAACCGCCGGTTTCCATGATCGCCTTCCAGGCGTTCTCCCCCGAGGACTCCCCGATGATCTCGTCCATGATGCTGCGCGGAAGAAAAGTCCACTGCAGCCACGGCGTCATCTGCGCCGGCGCCAGGCTCGCCGCGAAAAGAGTTGCCGCCAGAAAAAGAAACGCTCTCCACTTGCGCATGGTTGCCTCCACGAGTTCCGGCGACAGCGGACACAACTTCGACCCTCCTCGGACGTTCAAGCGGCGGCTCGATTCTCAGAGTTTCGAGGTCAATGAACCTGTCACCGAAATTGCTGGGAAGAAAAATCGAATGGAGCGGGAAACGGGATTCGAACCCGCGACTTCAACCTTGGCAAGGTTGCACTCTACCACTGAGTTATTCCCGCCCTGTAAGGCAGGAGGATTTTAGCGAAGCGGGAACTTCAGGTCAATCGTTTTGATGCCCGCAGCGGCGATTCAGACACCGGCAGGGGTCCGCCGCGCCCGTAGGTCCGCCGCGCCGCGGCGGACCGGCAGCTTGCTGCTTCAAACCACCGGTCCCGCGCGGCGCGCGGGATCTACTGGCACGGGAACTGCCTGCCCTCGCCTTCGGCTCACCGCCGGCTGGCGGTGTCTGAGTCGCAGATGCCCGCAGCGAACCTACCACGCGTCCCGCAGCAGGGCGATCTCCTCGTCCCGCGCCCCGGGGGCGATGACCGCAACGATATCGAAGCGATAGGTGCGGGAGCCCATGCCGTAGCGGGCGATGAAATCCTCGGCGGTCCGCCGCAGGTTCTGGCGCTTCTCCCAGTCGACGAACTCCCAGGGCTCGCCGAATTCCCTGGAGGCGCGCGTCTTGACCTCGACGAAGACCAGCGTGTCGCCGTCCAGGGCGACAATGTCGATCTCACCGTGGCGGCCCCGGAAACGCCGCGCCAGAACGTCATAGCCCTGCCGCAGCAGAAACCGGCATGCGATCCTCTCGCCGAGCCGGCCCGTCAGGATATGTTCCGCGATCATGCCTGAATCGTTTCCCGCGCCGGCCGGCCATTTCACGCCCTGTGCCGCCGTTTTCATCTGCGCGCCAGCCTCAGCAGGCGCAGTTTTCCCTGCGCTCCCAGCTCGCTCGCGGAGAGCTCCTGAATCCCGCGGATTTCTGCGAGATACCCCTCTTCGGTCACGACGAGAAAACTCGGGTTCTCCCGGGCAAATCGCACCAGCGCCGCGGCGTCCTGGAGGCTCGCGGCCACCCGGTATCCCGTGTAGTAATGGAACGTGTGATGGAAGAAGCGGTACAGCACGATCGGCTCTGCCTCCCGGCGTGCCGCCAGGGCGGCCTGTGCGATCTCCCGTGTCGAATGCTGCCGGGCAAGCAGGGGAAAGGAAAACTGGGCAAGGGCGAGCACCAGCACCAGCCCCTGCGCGGCGGTAGCCAGCAGGGCGCCGCGCCATCGGCCCCGGAGCCACAACCACCCGGCCGCCGCTGCCGGCGGCAGGAGCGCCAGCGCAGGGCCCCACACTTCCGTCGCACTCTCCCGCCAGGCTCCGCGCGCAACCAGGGGCAGGGCCGCCGCCGCCCCGCAGGAGAGCACGAAGTGCAACCACGCGCCGGCACCGCCGGGCGGCTTGCATGCGCCCTCCATGAAATCGGCCAGGCCTGCCGCCATGAGCAACGAGATCGGAGGCAGGGAGACCAGCGCGTAGCCGGGAAGCTTCGACCCGGACAGCGAGAAGAACAGCAGCGGAAACACGGCCCAGCAGGCGGCGAACAGGCGGCCGGCATCCCAGCCGCGCCATCCTTTCAGACAAGCCGGCACGCGCGCAAGCAGCACGAGCAGCCAGGCGCTCCACGGAAAGAGCAGACCCAGCACGACCGGAAGGTAGTAGTAGACGGGCGCCGCGTGGTGATGGATCTCGCTCAGGTAGCGCGCCAGATTGTGATTGATGAAGAAAACGGCGATGAACGAAAACCCATGGCGCAGCGTCGCCATCCAGTACCAGGGGGCGGCGACCGCGGCGGCCAGCGCGAATCCCGGCAGTGCGCGGAGCCTGCGCAGGCTGCCGCCGCGTTCGTCGACCACCCAGAAGACAAAAAGAATTCCGGCGGCCAGGGCAAAGGCCAACGGCCCCTTGCCGAGCGCGGCGGCTCCGAGAAGCGCGTAAGCTGCCGGGCGCAGCCCGCGCGCCGGGCGCACCGAGCGCGCCGCCACCGCCAGCAGGGCGAACGAGCCCGTGAAGCACGCCGTGAAGGGCATGTCGATCGACGCCCCGCGGCCGAAGACGCAGAAACCGATGCTGCTTGCCGTGATCACACCCGCAAGCCATCCGGCGAGCGGCGACCAGAGGCGGGTTCCCGCCCAGCACACCGCCGCCAGAGAAGCCAGGGCGCAGAGAGCGGGCGCCATGCGCGCCGTGGACTCGCTCGCGCCGAAAAGGGCGTAGAGGGGAATCGTCAGCCAGTAGTAGAGCGGAGGCTTCTCCAGCCAGGGATCGCCCTGCAGCCTGGGCGTGATCCAGTCACCCGCGCGGTACATTTCCTCGGCGATCCGCGCATAGCGCGGCTCGTCGGCGCCCGTAAAGGGCAACGCCCCCAGGCGGAAAAAAAGCGCGAGACCGGCGCACAGAAACAGGAGGCAGTACGCCGGCAGAAGATTCCCGCGGCGCGCCACCGCGATCGGATCCTGCACGGGCACTCGGGAAGGCAAGAATTCGTTCCTCAAGGCACGCCGCCGGGTGCGTGCCGCTCACGCGGGTTTCCGGGCCTGATTCCAGCCCTCGAGGACCTTCTTGTACTGCTCGTGGAACTTGTCCTTCAGCTCCTGCGGGACCAGCCAGACCGCGGCGCGCGCACCCGCCAGCAGATAGGGCGCGAACCAGGAGCGCTCGACCAGGTTCTCCCGCACCGGGAAGGCGATCAAGGCGAGCACGATGATCGATGCCGCCGCCCATCCCCGCAGCAGGCCGAAGGCCGCGCCGAGAAGGTAGTCCATCCACTCCAGGGAAGCCATCTTGACGAGCCGCTTGACGATGAAGGTCGTCACGGCGCCCAGCAGCAAGCAGCCGGCAAAGATGACGACAAAGGCGACAAAGTCGGCGACGGCCTGGTTGCGCGCGAAATCCACGATGCGGGCCGACAGGACGGGGTAGTACCACGCCGCCAGCAAGAATCCCGCCAGCAGGGCGAGCAGACTGATGATCTCGCGCACCAGCCCCTTGAACAGGGCGAAGCCGGTCGACACGAGCAGGATCAGTGCGACCAGCCAATCCAGCCACGTCCACGAAGCGAACGGCATCTGCGTCGACCCCCGGCGCGCTCTCTCCCGGCCGGAGGATCGCGCCGCGGGGACCTTATATCACGAAATCCCGCTGCTTTCACATCAGGTCGAATCCGGTCAGCAGGCGGTAGGCTTCCAGGTACCTGGCGGTGGTGGCCCGGACCACCTCCTCCGGAAGCTCGGGGCCCGGAGGCTGCTTGTTGAAGCGGATCAGCTCGAGATAGTCGCGCACGTATTGCTTGTCGAAAGAGGGCTGCCCTCTTCCCTCGCGGTAGCCTGCCTTGGGCCAGAAGCGGGAGGAGTCGGGCGTCAGCGCCTCGTCGCACAGGATGATCTCGCCGTCGCGCAGGCCGAACTCGAATTTGGTGTCCGCGATGATGATCCCGCGCTCCAGGGCATATCCGGCCGCCTTGGCGTAAAGCTCGAGGGTCAAGGTGCGCAGCCGTTCCGCCTGCTCCCGCCCCACCAGGCCGGCCATCTCCTCGAAGGAGATGTTGATGTCATGGCCGGTCTTCGCCTTGGTGGCCGGCGTGAAAAGCGGAGGATCCAGGCGGCTGCTCTCGCGCAGGCCGGCGGGCAGCGGGATGCCGCACACGCTGCCGCTGTCCTGGTACTCCTTCCAGGCCGATCCGCTCAGGTAGCCGCGCGCGACGCATTCCACGGGAAAGATCGCGGCCTTGCGCACGAGCATGCTCCGGCGCCGCAGCAGGTCGCGGTGCTTCTGCAGCGCGGCCGGAAAATCGTTGACGTCCGCGCTCACCAGATGGTTGGGTACGACGGACCGCAGCATCCCGAACCAGAAGCGGGAGAGCTGCGTCAGGACCGCGCCTTTCATGGGTATGGGCGTGGGCAGGACGACATCGAACGCCGAAATGCGGTCGGTGGCGATCACAAGCAGCAGATCCCCCATATCGTAGACGTCGCGCACCTTGCCGCGGCAGAAAAGGGGCAGGTCCTTCAAGTCGGTCTCGACGCAGACATCCGTCGGCGGACGCATGAATCACCTCCATTCCACGGCGGAGCCGCCGGCCGGCAGGCCGGCCTTACGTGCACCGAACCACAAGCCCGATCAGCCGGCCACCGCCCGCAGCCGGCGCCGGAAATCGACGCTCACGATCTGGGAAACCCCGGGCTCTTCCATGGTAACCCCGTAGAGCGTCTCCGCGATTTCCATGGTCTTCTTGTTGTGCGTGATCAGGAGGAACTGGGTCTGCCCGCTCAACTCCGTGATCAGCGAGGTGAAGCGCTGCACGCTGGAGTCGTCCAGGGCGGCGTCGACCTCGTCCAGCACGCAGAACGGGCTCGGGCGGTAGCGGAAAATCGCGATCAAGAGCGCCAGAGCGACGAGCGACTTCTCGCCTCCCGATAGCAGCAGGACGTTCTGCAGGCGCTTGCCGGGCGGCTGCGCCACCACGTCGATGCCGCTTTCCAGCATGTCCTCCTCGTCGAGCAGGCGCAGGTCGCACTGGCCGCCGCCGAACATCCGGCGGAAGACTTCGGCAAAGTTCCGGCGGATGCTGGTGAATGCCTCGTTGAACTGCTCGAGCGAGCGCCGGTTGATCTCCGCGATGGCCCGCTGCGTGTCGGCGATGGACCGTTCGATGTCGGCGCGCTGCTGCGTCAGGAACGTGTGGCGCTCTTCCAGCTCCCGGTATTCTTCGAGGGCCCTCATGTTGATGGCGCCGAAGTTCTCGATGCGCTCCCGCAGCTGCCGGCAGTTCTCGGACACCTCGTCCAGCGAATGCTGCAGGCCCTCCTCCCCCACCTCCTCGGCGATGCGCGCGAGCGGCAGGTGGAATTCCTCGCGGCAGCTGCGCTCCAGATGGTCGAGGTCGTTCTCCAGGCGGCTGCGCTCGATTTCGATCCGGCTCCGGACGTCCATCGCCTGCTCGCGCTCGGCATGCAGGGAGCGCAGGCGCTCCTCGAAGCCCGCCAGTTCGGACCGCCGTGCGGAAAGCGCCGCCGAGCGCCCGCTCAATTCGGTTTCCGCCGCCGCGATGCGCTCCTCGTGCTCGGCGATGCTCCGGCCTCCCTGCAGGATGTCGCGCTCAAGGCCGGCGATCGCCTCCTGCGCCGCGCTGCTCTCGTCGCGGTATGCTTCCATGCGCGCGCGGATTTCCCGGATCTCGCCCGAGAGCCGGGCGAGACCCGCCTGCACGGCCGACAACCGTTCCTGCCTGACGGCATGGGCCGAGGCGAGGGATGCGATCTTTCTGGAAAGCTCCAGGCTTTCCGCCCGCAGCGAAGCGAGGCGCGCTGAAAGAAGCCCCAGCTCCTCCTCGCCCGACTTGCTGCACTGCTCGACCTCGCCCATATCCCGTTCGGCGTCGCTCAGCCGGGTCGAAAACTCATCCCGTTCGTTCTGCAGTTGCGCAAGCTCCTGCGCGGAGACGTTATCGGCCTGCTCGATCTTCAGGAGTTCGGCCTGCAGGCTCTCGACCTGCTGCCCCAGCAGCGCGGACTCGATCTCGCGCTCCTTGATCTCCGCCGACAGCTCCTGCATGGTCCCGGCGGCCTCGGCCTGCTCCTGCCGCAGGCGCGCGAGCTCGCTCTGGCTTTTCCGAATGTTCCCGTCGAGCACGGCCAGCCGCTTCTCGAGCTCGCGTTTTTCGCGCCGCAGCGAGAGGAATCCCGCCATCGATTTCCTCTCCCCCGCTGCCGACAGCGTTCCCCGAGGGGAATAGGCCTCGCCGGCCAGCGTCAGGAAGCGGCTGCCGCCCGTGCTCTCCGCGGCGCGAAACGCGGTATCGAGATCGGAAACCACCACGGTCGCGGCATACTCGGGCAGCGCCCGCTCGAAGGCCGCGCGCACGTCGTCGCGCATGCGCAGCACTTCGTCCAGGTAACCGATCACGCCCTCGCCGGAAAGCGCCGGCCGCCGGCGGCGCTCGTCGTTCCAGTGGCCGTCGGTGATCGTCATGAAGGTGCAGCGTCCCGCCCCGATGCGCCGCAACCTCTCGACGCTGCGCTTGGCCTCCTCCAGCCCGCCGACCAGGATGTACTGCAACGGGTCGTTGAGATAATCCTCGACGGCGGCCTCGAAGGCCGGATCGGTCTCGATGTGATCCGCGAGTGTCTGGACCGCCGGCGCCTCTTCGCCGGGCAGCCTGGCGGAGAGAAATTTCTGCACGCCCTCGGAGTAGTTGCTGCGCCGCTGCTCGATTTCCTCGAGCGAGGAGAGGCGGTGCCGCATGATGCTGTATTCTTCCCGGGAAGCCGCCAGCCGGGCGGCGGCTTCGCCGGCGAGCTTCTCCAGCTCGGCGGCCCGGCGCTGGGCAGCGGCCCGCCGGCGCTGCAGCTCCTCGAGGCGCGCGGCCGTGCCCGCAGCCTGCGTGCGCGCCTCCTCCAGCCGCGCCGCCAGTGCCTCGCGCTCCTTCTCCTTCGCGCGCCGCTCTTCCTCGACGCGTTGCGACCGGGCGGCGATGCGCCGCAGGTTTTCCTGGCAGCGCGCCAGCACGCCGCGCAGTTCCGAAAGCTGCCCCGCGCGGTTCAGAAGATAGGCACGCAGCTCCTCGATCCTGGCCTCGCTGCCGGCGATCGCTTCCTGCACGGCCCGGCTGCGCGCCTGCTCCCGCTCCAGAACGGCCTGCTCATCGGCGATCTCACGGCCGAGCTCGGCTTCGAGGGCCGCCATCCTTTCGCGTTCGCGCTCGGCGACTCGCGCGCGCTCGGTCACGGCCTCCAGCTCGCGCGCCAGTTCCTCGAGTCGGTTCTGCAGGTCGCGCTTCCTCGACTCGCGCCCCTCCCGCTCGCTGCGCAGCGCCCCCAGGGCGACGCGGAGCGCCGCCAGGCGCTCGCGCAGCTCGCCGACCGCCGATTCCTCGGCGGCGCACTCCGCGCGACACGCGCCGCGCGCCTCCTCCTCGCGCGCCAGGGCCGAAAGAATCGCCTGCTCGCGCGCGCGCGCCGCATCCAGCTCTCCGGCGGTCGCCGCGATCTTCGCCTGCAGTTCGCGGAGCTCGAGCGCATGACGGAGCCTGAGCAGGTCGCGCAGCTGTTCGCGCAGGCGCTGGTAGCGCCGGGCCTTGGCCGCCTGGCGCCGCAACGAGTTCAGCTGGCGCGTGACTTCGTGAACGATGTCGTTGACGCGCACGAGGTTGGCCTGCGCCATCTCGAGCTTGGCCTCCGCGGCCAAGCGCCGGCTCTTGAACAGAGTGATGCGGGCCGCTTCTTCGATCAGACTGCGCCGGTCGGCCGGCTTGGAGCTGAGGATCTGCTCGATGCGCCCCTGCTCGATCAGGGCATAGGAGTTGGGCCCCAGGCCCGACCCCTCGAAGAGCGCCATGACGTCCTTGAGCCGGCAGCGGCGGCCGTCCAGGTAGTACTCGCTCTCCCCCGAGCGGTAGAGGCGCCGGCTCACGGTGAATTCCTCCGGATCGAGGCTCAGCGGCTCGGGCACCGGATAGTCCGGCCCCAGGCTGAGCGTAAGGACCACCTCGGCCAGGTTGGTCGGCTTCCGGCTCTGCGTGCCGTTGAAAATCACGCTCTCCATGCGGTCGGCCCGGAGGGATTTCGGGCTCTGCTCCCCGACCACCCAGCTGATCGCATCGGCGAGATTGCTCTTGCCGCAGCCGTTGGGGCCCACGATCGCCGTGATGCCCGCGGGAAAGACCAGCCGCGTGCGATCGCAAAAGGACTTGAATCCACAGAGTTCCAGCTTTCGTATGTGATGCATGCCGCCCTATTGGTTCCCCTCGCCGTCCGTGCGCCCGGTCTGCCTGCCCGCCCCGGGACGCACATCCAGCAGACAAGTGGAAAAGAAATCGCCGACCCGGCGGTCGTAAACCGCCATCGTCTCCGCGCTCATCAGCCTGGCCCGGGAGCCGGCCAGCGAAAGCAACTCTTTCTCAGGCTTCAGGCGGCCGCGCATCTCCTCGGTCGATTGCGCCAGCTCGGGCCGATTGCCGCCCGTGATAAAGAGCACGCTGCGGTTCGCCAAGGCCTCGAGTTCGAGGCCGGCGCGAAAGGAATCCGCCGGAACCCCCTCGAGCAGGCCCAGAATCCACAAGCAGCCCGACTCGATCCGGCGATCCGTGCGGCCCAGGGTCGCGATCACGTGAAGGCGCACGAAATCCGCCACCGCGTCGTACGGCGAGTCGGCCGCCACGGCCTTTACCTCGGGGCGGCGGCAGGCCGCCTCGAGCGCCGCCCGCGCTCCCACATCCACGCCCCAGATTCCCAGGCGCCCCGAAGCCACTTCCTTGCGCCTCTCGACAAAATCGAGCGCGGAAAGCATGTCTTCGACGGCCTCCGGACCGAGAATGCCCGCCGGCTTCGACCCGTCGTCGCTGCGCCCGCCGGCACTGTAGATGAGCGAATGAAAACCCCTCTTGCCCAGCTCGGCAGCCAGGCTCAACGCGTCCGAGCGGCTCAGCTCATGACCCGGCGCCAGCAGAACCGCCGGCGCACCCGGTCTCCCCTCCGTCCACCAGCCCTTGATGTCGCGCCCTCTCGACGAGCTCCAGCTCACATCCACGGCGGCAAGAAGATAGTGCGACGGCTTGGCATCCTCGGGAATCGGTGCCGGATATTCGATCGTATATGCCAGATAGGCGCACAGCCCGACATATCCCACCAGCAGGACACCTGCGGCGGCCGCGGCGACCCACAGTATCCCACGGAAGCGCCGAGCTTTAGGCTTCCTCATGATACACGTACCCAGCCATCTGCACCGTAGTGCCTTGCACGAACGCGGCCACTATAGCACAGGGATCCGTCAAGGGCCAACAAAATCCCAAGATATCGGGGCAAGAAAATGCGAAGCTACTATATATGGGTATCGCTGATCTTTTCGGAGAGCTTTGTCAAATCGTCCGGGGTGTTGAGGTTAAGGAGGTCGGAGTCGGTAAAATTTCCCGCTTCCGGGCCGACAAGGCGCACTCGAAGAGAGCGATCCGACAGAAGGGCCATGGCTCGATTCACACCGTTTTTCAGGCAATTCTCGACCGCATCCATGCAAGTGCGGCGATAGAAGGCGCACAGGGGCTGCGGGATCCCGTCCGATGTGCAGGCGGCGGCGATGTCGTAGCCATCGGCCAATGCGACCAGGCGCTCGAGCATTGCCGAATGGACATTCGGCAGGTCGCATGCCAGCAGGAGGACCGAGGACGACGGATCGTGCAGCAGCGCGGCATGCAAGCCCGCCAGCGGCCCGCGACCTTCATAGACATCGGGAATGGCGGGCAGCCCGATCGCAGCCGCGTCCGGGCCGGCGTTCCCGCATATGAATATCCTGTCTGTCAAGCGGCGCGCCTGGGCCGCGATCCGCAATATCAGCGGCCGGCCGCCCACGGCGATCATGCCCTTGGGGCGACCCATCCTGAGGCTGCGCCCGCCTGCCAGAATTGCACAGATCAGCCCTTCACGGCCGCCTGCCATCACGCACCTCGAAGGTCCGGGAGCCGGCTCTGTCGTTCGGACGGCCGGGGACGCTCGCCCCGCTTGCGCCTCTCCGGCTGAGCGCTGCGCCGACTGTCAATATCCTCCCTGCGCCGGCACGCTCGCAAGCTGGGAGAAGTCCGCTGTAAAAAAGAGCTCGAATCCGAGAAGGGCATACTCGCTGGTCACTTCGACATGGCCGTTGCTGAGCGGCAGCGCCTGCCTGAAGAACCCCGCGCCCGGCTCCGGATGGCTGAGATATTTCGCCAGCTGCTCCCGCGGCCCGATCGTACCCTCCAGCTTCGCGACCTCGGTGCCGTTGCCGTCGAAAACCCGCATGGTGAAAGGCGCGGAGATTCCGAAGGGATTCAGCAGGGCGATGCCGGTCCAGTAGGTGCCTCCCCCTCCCGCCGGAGCCTGATGGGCGATGTGGGAAAAGAGGAGATTCTTGACGGGCACCGGCATGGCCGGCACGGCGGCCGCCGAACGCACGGGCCCGTTCTGGTAGCGGAACGAGGTAAAACCGACGAGCCCGGCGATGCTGCTGTCCATCGTGATGTATCCGGTCGTCAACCCCGCGCTCCGGATTCCAAAGAGGTCGGAGACGGATTCGAGCAGTTGGGCCCCCGGCGCCAGGGTTTTCCTCACGGGGGCCGCTATCGGGATCCCGTCGCTGCGATAGGCGGTGAGGGTCAGACCGGCGGCTTCGCTCGCGGTATTGACGATGCCGATGGAGGTCGAAAAGCCCGACTTTTCGGCAAAGTGAGGGAAATACAGTCTGGCGTCCGAGCCGGGGCTGACCGCCCTGAGAGCCGCCATTTCGGCTGTGTCGCCGAAAAGCTCGAGCCCGCACAGCGGGCGGTCCGAAACAACGTGCACATATCCCGCATCCGCTGCGGCTTTCTGCAAGCGGAGCACTGCCTGGCTCTTGGGCTCGAGAACGATGGTCGCGGGGGCATCCAGTGGGGCGCCCGCGGCGGAAACGGGCGTGACGGTCGCCGAGGCCGGGCCGACGCCGGGATTGAACAGGGCGTAATAGGTCTCGATGGAAGCTCCCGAGGTATGCCTCATGAAATAGAGATTCGTATCCGCGCGGTCGGAAACATCGACGCCGTCGGCGAAATGTGCGAAGTCGTTGTCGAAGAGCAGGAAGAATCCCTTCACCTGCTGTGTCGATCGGCCGAGGACCGATCCCAGGTAAGAACCTCCCTTGTCCAGGCCCAGCAACTGCCAGATCAGTATCGGAACCTGCTCGCCGGGGCGGAAGGTACGCGTCGCGGGATTCGAGCTGCCGGCAAGCAGTCTTCCCTGCGCGTCGAAGCCGGCGAACTCCGAGCTTGCGACCGTCGCGGCATCGTTGAGCACGGCCAGCCCGGCGGTGAAATCGCCGCCCAGCGATGCCTGAAAGCCGTGCGCCAGGAGAGGGAAAAACAGCGGGTAACCCGACGCAGCTTCGACGGCCCCGAGGTCGGGGATGCCTTCTCCGGCGACAGCCCCCACGGAGGCGGCGCGCAGCCGCCGGCGCTGGTCGAGCAAGGGGAGGTCGGGGATCGCAGCCGTTCCGGCGTCGAGCGCAGGCGATCCGGCGCCCGGTTCCAACATGTCCGCCGCAGGATCGACAAAACGGGGATCGCCCGAGATGTTGTTGTTGCCCGCCTGGCTGCCGTCGCCGATGAGCGAATACTTGACGGCGCCGGCGTCCAGGCCCACGGCATCGCCGGCCGTATTGGCCGCCGCGATCGTGTTCAGGACCGTCAGCGCCGCGCTGTCCTCGCGCACAAGGCCGCGGCGCGCGTTCAGATAAATCGTGTTGTGCAGCGAGCGCGTCCGGCCGGTGCCGGACACGCGCAGCCCGTCCCCCAGCGAAGCGTCCAAGGAACGCTGGATGATGTTGTTCGCAAGGAAAGCCTCGGTCGAACCACCGATGAAGATGCCGCCGGCGTTTTCCCGGATCAGGTTGCGCTCCAGGCGGAGGTTCGTGCCGGCCACCACCTGGATTCCCCAGGACTTGTTGGACCGGATACGGTTGTCCGCCAGCACGGCGTCGGCTCCCCGGCCGGTAATGTCACCGGCGCGGATACTGATGCCGGCTTGGTCGTTGCCGCTCACCGTGCTGTCGACGACCGTCATACGCCCGCCGCCGATGCGGATGCCCTCGCCGAACGCGCCGCGGTTCGATGTCACGAGGCATCCGGCGATGGTCCCGGTGCAGTTGTCGAGGTATATGCCCTCGGTCTGGTTGTTTCGCACCGTCGAATCGAGCAACAGGACGTTGGCATCCCCTGCCTCGATGCCCCCGTATCCGTTGCTCTGAATTGTCGTACCCACGAGCGTCAGCCGGCCGCCTGAATAGACCACGACTCCGGTCCTGGTGAAACCGGAGATCGTGGACCTGATGATGTCGACATTGCCGCCGTCGGGTGCCTGCACACCGTACTGGCTGCTCCCGCCCGTCGGGTTGGCGATGGAACAGCGGTCGATGACGACGGAAGCCGGCCGTGAGGTGGGATACTGAGAAAGCAGCACGGCCGTCTGCCCGCCGGTCAGGCTCAATCCCTGCAGGGCGACGTCTGCGAGGCCCACGATACGGATGGCGGCAGAGCTGCTCGTCGAGGACAGACTTATCGCCGGAGCGGCGCCCGCGGCCGCGCGGATGGTGATGCCGTCGAGCGGCAGGCCCTCCCCGTTCGACGTGAGGACCAGGCCGCCGCTGTAACTGCTGCTGTCGGCGATCTCGACGATGTTGCCGGGCCGGGCGGCATCGAGCGCCTCCGCGAGGCCGGCAAAGTCGGCACCGGCCGATTGACGCACCCGCAGAACGCGGCTGCGCTCGGGAACGAAGAGCCCGGCCCAGTATGGAATTCTGTAAACGGATGAGGTCGCGCTGCTGCGCGCGACGACGAATCCCTGAAAGCCTCCCGTCAGGGGCGCCGCCGCCTCGATGCGGACCTCGAGCGAATCGCTCGCGCCGGGAGCCAGCGCCGGCGTCACGATCTTGCTCAAGCTCACCGAGGGACCGGAGACGATCGGCTCCACCGAAAAGATGAAGCTGTCGCTCGAGCCCGAGACGTTGGTGATCTGCAGGGTCTGTGCCAGCACGATGGCTTCGGAGTACGAAGCCACGCCGAAGCTGAGCGCCGGCGGGGCGAAAACCGCTCCGGCGGCGGCCGCCGCCGCCATGTCGAGCAGGCCGGCGCCGGCCTCCAGAATCTTGGGTGCATCGGCGCCGTTGGCTGTAAGACCCCGCCCGGCGGTGTTGACGAGCGCCGATTTGATTTGCCGGGGGCTGAAATCCGGGTGCAGCTGTCTGATCACGGCCGCGGCGCCGGCGACCATCGGCGACGCGAAGCTGGTCCCGCTGGCGGTGGTGAACTGGGTCGTGGAATAGAGACTGCCGTTGGGATTGTTGTTCTGCGCGGCCGAATAGACGTTGTCACCGACCGCCACCAGATCGGGCTTCAGGTTGTACTCGATGCCCGGCCCGCGGGAAGAAAACCCGGCCAGGACGCGTGCACCCCGGCTGTCGGGGCTGCGCCGGTCCGTCTCGCCGATCTCGACGCGCACGCTCCCCGGATTGGCGGCAAGGAAACCCTTGAGGGCCGTTCCGTCCGCGTAGGAGACCATGACGGCCGGGATCGTGGTGGAGGAAAGACCGCCCATGGGCACGGCGTCGGGTCGCGCCTCGTCGGTATAGATGATCGCGGCGACGGCCCCGGCGGCGGCGGCGTTGGCGACCTTGACGGAGAAATTGCATTCCCCCCGCAGGATCAGCGGGATCTTCCCGGTGAGGCTCGAGGCCGGCAAAGCCGCGCACGCAAGGCCGTTGTCCCCCAGGCTCGTGACATCGACCAGCGGGGTCGATTCGATCTTCGGGGCGACCTTGGGGCCGTCGCTTCCCTGATACGGGACATTTCTCAGTTCGCCGGGGACGGGCTCGGGGGCCGTCACGCTCAAGACGGGCAATCCGTTGGTCACGGCGCCGACCGTGATGGTTTCCGCCAGGCTGTTCGGGCTTCCGATCGTGTGGGCGCCCGGGCCGTTGTTGCCGGCGGCGCCGACCACCACGACCCCGGCCGCAATCGCTTCGCTGATCGCCTGAGCGAGGGGATCCTCGGCAGGAGGAACGTAGTCGAGGCTGCCCAGGCTGTAATTCAACACCTGCATGCCGTCCGCGACCGCATCTTCGGTGGCGGCGATCACGGCGGCATCGGTTGCGTTGTCATTGATGCCCGGTGTGCCGAATACCTTGTAGCTTCCCAGGTAGGCGCCCGGAGCCATGCCGGAGATCACCCCGAGCGGCGCCGTGACCCTCTTGCCGGCCGCACAGCCGGCAACGAAGGTCCCGTGACCTCTTTCGTCCACGGCGGTCCTCACCGTCTGGCTGCGGGAGAGCAAATGGACATAATTGCGCGCCACGATCACCTTGCTGTTGGTGAACTCGGTTTCCCCCTTGGGGAATCCGGGCGGCGGCACCAGGGTATCGTCGATGAACATGGGATTGTCGATATCGATCCCGGAATCGATAATACCGATGCGCACGCCGCTGCCCGCGCGCTCGTTTCCGCCGGCTCGGTCCCACATGCCCTGGGCGTTCTGGATCTGCGCCGCGGTATCGAGCGCCGGTTGCAGCTCGCGGCTGAAATAGATTTTTTTGATCCCCGGCAGTCTGCGAAGCGCGCCGAGGCGTGATGCCGGCACGCGCGCCATCAGGGCGTTCATCACGAGATCGACCGAATGAAGGATCTCGACGCCGCCCAGGGAGGCCAGACGGCGGCGCACCTCCTCCTGGGAATGGCGGGCGCGCGCGCGCAATGCGCTTGCGGCGGCCGAGCGGAGGTCGAGCCGCTCCTGCCGGCCCCTGGCCGCCGCGCCTGCGGCCCGGAGCGCTCCGATCGCGCCGGGCTCGCTGAGCTCGAGGATAAGCTTCAGATCCCCGTTCGCGCCTACCGATTCGTGCGCGAAAGGCCCGACGGGCGCCGGGCTCGGTGCCGGATCCTGCGGAGCGGTGCGCGCCGGGGCGAGCACCAGGAGGGCGAGGGGAAACGCAAGCAGAATTCGCGTGAGACATCGGCCGCGCAGCGCATGGATCATCTCGTCCTCCAGCATTCAACAATAACATAGCATCGAGTTTCGGTGACAGGCTACTCAACCCCGAAACTCGGGCGCACGGCACATGGAAGAGAGTTTCGGGGTTGAGTAGCCTGTCACCGAAACTTGACCGGGTGTGCAAGCGGGCCGTATACTTTGATTTGCGGATGCGATGGCGGTGTTCCGAGCCTTCTCCCCCTGAAAGGCACAGTATCATGAGATTCAGAGCCTTGCCGGCAGTGGTGGCTTTCCTGTTGCTGGCGCACTCGGGCGCGCAGGGGCAGACGGGCCTTTTCCGCGTCGCCGATCTCAAGCCCGGCATGAAGGGTGTGGGCCGGACCTGCTTTCGCGGCGGCGTCCCCGAAGAGTTCCAGGTGGAAATCCTGGGAGTCATGCGCGGCGTCGGACCGGGCACCAGCGCGGTGCTGGCGCGGTTGAGCGGCGCCTCTCTCGAACACACGGGCGTCTTCGAAGGCATGAGCGGCAGCCCGGTGTACATCGACAACCGCTTGCTGGGAGCCGTCGCATTTTCCTTCCCCTTTGCCAAAGAAGCGGTCGCGGGCATCACGCCGATCGAGCAGATGATCGAAGCCTTCGTCGAAGCGCCCGCGCCGCCGACCGAAGGGCCGAAGGTGATACTGAAAAAGAGCGCGCTGTGGCGGCATCTGCGGCCGCAGCAGGCGGACAGGGTTCCCGGGGATTCATTCCTGGCCCCGCTCATGGAGAACCTGGCGTCGGCCGCTTTTGGCGGCGGAGCCGGCCTGGCGCCGATCGCAACGCCGGTCTACTTTACGGGCTTCTCCCCCGAGACCCTGCGCCCGGTCGAAAGCCGTTTCCGCTCCATGGGCTTTTCCGTTTTACAGGGCACGGGTGCGCTCCGTCGCCCGGAGAGCGATCAGAAAACCGACGGAAAAGCGCTCGAGCCCGGATCCGCCATTGTCATCCCCCTGGTACGCGGCGATCTGGACATTTCTGCGGGAGGAACCGTCACCCACATCGACGGCGACAAGCTGTACGCTTTCGGCCATCCGCTCTTCAATCTCGGGTTCAGCGACCTGCCGATCCACAAGGCGCGCACCATCACGGTGCTCCCCAGCCTGCAGAGTTCGTTCGTGGCCCTGGAGGCCTCCGATCCCGTGGGCGCCTTGAAGCAGGATCGGGGCGCCGGAATATTCGGCATCCTCGGGCAGACGGCCGCCATGGTCCCCATGCGCGTGCAGATAACCACCAGCCGCGGCGTCAAGAAGACCCTCAACTATGAAATCGCGCGCGACCGCTTCCTCATGCCGCTGATCGTCAACTTGACGCTTTTCGAGACGATCGTCGCTTCGGAGCGGGCTGCCGGGATTTCGACGCTGTCGGTCAAGGGGAGGATCAAGATCAAGGGCGAGGAACCGGTGGAAATCGAAAACCGTTTCTCCTCGGACAGCAATTCCCCGGTCTTCGCCTCCCTGTCGATCGCGCTGCCGATCAATTTCCTGCTGACCTCGGGCTTCAAGAACCTGGACTTCGAAGACATCGACGTGCGCATCCAGGCGCTGGAAGACGACCGTGCGGCCCTGCTCGACTCGCTGCGTGTCGACCGAACCGAGCTGAGAGGGGGCGAGGTCTTGAATCTCACGGTCGTGTGCGAAAAAGCCGACGCCCAGACCGCCGAGGACGTCTATCCCATCCGGATTCCGCGTGAGATCGCGCCCGGCCAGATATTCCTTCTGGTGGCGGACGGCTCGACCATCATGGAAATGGACGCGCGGGAGCAGGGAGATGAGCTCATCCCGCGCAATCTCACGCAGCTCATCCGGTTCATCAACAACATACGCAAGAACGACCGCCTGTACGTGCGCCTGTTCCGCCGCGAGGCCGGAGCCGTGGTGAAGGGCGAGGGGCTGCCGGCCCTGCCCCCCTCGATTCTTTCCATCCTGCGCTCGGAACGTAACGCCGGCAGCATGAGCCCCATCCAGACGTCCCCGCTCCTCGAATACGAGCTGCCGGCTTCGGACTACGTCGTCTCCGGGTCCAAGCTGCTCACCCTGACGATTCGGCCGTGAATATCCCAGACATCGAGAGCCCGGCGCCCTGCGGAATCCCGTCAGGGCCGTACCCGAAAGAACGGAGCCGCTGATGCGCAAGACCGCGTTGCGTGCGATTCTGCCGACCCTGGCTTTTGCCCTCGCAGCACTGGCCGTCACCCCACGCTTCTGGGAACGCTTCTCCCAGGAAGAGCTGCTCGAAGGAACGCTCACCCGCGTATCGCTGACCTGGGACGGGAGGCTCCTGCTGGCGCCCTCGTATGAGCTGTTTTTCGACACGGAACAGCCGTTCATTTTTTCCATGGTGCGCGACAAGTCGGGGAACACCTATCTCGGGACGGGTCACGGCGGCAAGGTCTACAAGGTCGATCCACAGGGCAAGGGAAGCGTCTACTTCCAGTCCAAGGAGCTCGACGTTTACGCGCTTGCCGTGGATGCGGCCGGGAATCTGTACGCCGGCACCTCGCCCGACGGCAAGGTCTACAAGGTGACGGCCCCGGAAAAGGCCACGGAATTCTGCGATCCCGGCGACAAGTACATCTGGTCGCTCCTCTTCGACGAGGCGGGCAACCTGTTCGTGGGGACCGGCGGGCGCGGCCTCATTCTCAAGGTGAATCCGAAGGGCGAAAAGTCGACCTTCTACGAGCCGCGCGAAAGCAACATCACGAGTCTCGCATGGCTCGAGCGCGGCAAGCTGCTGGCCGGGACCTCGCCCGGGGGAATGGTGCTGCGGCTGGACTCTCAGGGAAAGGCATTCACGCTCCTGGACACGCCGATGGAGGAAATCCGCGCCCTGGCCGTGGATCGCTTCGGCGCGATCTACGCCGTCGCTGCAGCGTCGAGAGCGGGCGGCGCCCAGGCACCCGCCAAGCCTGAAATCCCGGCGATCACCCCCGGTGTACCGCTGCCCATATCCACGATCCAGGCTTTGTCGGCCGTGGGGGAAAAATCGCAGGAGGCCCGTTCCTCGACCACGGTTCCGGGCGGAGAGCGCGACTCCGCCGGATCCAGGTCCGCGATCTACGCGATTTCCGCCAACGGCAGCGCCGAGACCCTTTACAGCGCCCGCAACCACATGCTTTACGACGTGATCGTGCAATCGGACGACACCATCCTGGCGGCCACGGGGGAAAAGGGCCGGCTGCTCGCCATCAACGCATCCAAGCAGGTCACCGTGGTCACGGACACGCCGGAAGAGCAGATCACCCGGCTGGTCCGGGACGGCAACACCGTCTGGGCCGCCGGAAGCAATCAGGGGCGCGTCTACCAGCTCGGGCCGCAGACAGCGCTGTCGGGCACCTATGAATCCAAGCCGCTTGACGCCGGCATCGTATCGGCCTGGGGCAAGATTTCCTGGCACGCGTCGACTTCGTCGGGAGAGAGCGTCGAACTCAGGACCCGCAGCGGCAACACGGAGAAACCCGACGGCACATGGAGCGATTGGAGTCCGCCCTACACAGTGTCCGCCGGGCAGCAGATCGCCAGTCCCGGCGCCCGTTACCTGCAATGGAAGGCGGATTTCGGGCGCCCGGCCGGCGCCGCCGCGCAAGCGAGCACGGGCTACCTGGATAGCGTCGCCATCGCCTATCTTCAGATGAACGTCCGGCCGCAGGTCACCAACGTCACCGTCCTGCCTTCGGGCATCGCTCTGCAGCCCGCGCCGCCGATGACCACGGGAACCGTCAGCCTCTCCTCGTCCTCGGGCGACCAGCGCCCGGCGCTCAATTCGCCGCGTTCCAGGAACCGCGAAGAGCAGCGCATGCCGCCGCGCCAGGCCATCCAGCCCGGCGCCCAATCCTTCACCTGGAAGGCCACGGACGATAACGGCGACGACCTGGTCTACTCGATCTACTTCAGGGGAAGCGACGAGAGAGACTGGAAGCTGCTGGCCAAGGACATACGCGATACCTTCTACACCCTGGACGGCGGTTCCCTGCCCGACGGCACCTACCTGCTCAAGGTGGTCGCCAGCGATGCCCCATCCAACGAGTACGGCAAGGGCCTCATCGGCGAGCTGCTGTCCAGGCCCTTTGTCATTTGCAACGGCACGCCGCTGGTCGAAACGGTCGGCCACACGATCCAGGGCAGGAAGATCGCCGTCGAATTCCGCGCCCGGGCGCCCTCGGCCAGGATCGAGAGCGCCGAGTTTTCCATCGACGGCGGTGAGTGGTTCCTGGTCTTCCCTGCCGACGGGGTGGCGGATGAAAACACGGAGCAGTTCCGCTTTTCCACCCCGGAGCTCTCTCCGGGCGAGCACCTCATCGGGCTGCGCGCGACGGACATCAACGGCAACACGGGAACCGCCAAGCTCGTCGTCCGCATCCCCTGACCGGCCGCTCCGGCAACATTGGCTATCGGCTTTGCAGCGGTTGCGTTTATCATTAATAAGAGGATTTTTCCCGGCGCACACGAAACGCAACGGACGCAGCAGGCCGGAGGGCAGACCCGGCGCCTACGCCGCCGGAGCGCGATGAACGAGAAAGGCCTCGAGGTCAACGATCTCATCCAGATCGAGGTTCTCGGCGGGCGTGCGCCCGCACCCTATGCCAGCCGCGTGGAGGGAATCGGCCCGGAAGAGCTGGTGGTCGCCTGGCCGACGGAAAGAAAGCAGCCGGCCCCCATAGCGCCGTCGCAGATCGTGCGGATCGTTTTCATTCGCGGGCAGAAAGCCTGGGCGTTCGAGGGAGTGGTGCGCGAGACCAGAAAGGCGCCGCTCCCCGTGCTCGTCATCCGGCCGTCCTCCCCCGCGCGGCTGCTCGAGCGGCGCAGCGATCTGCGCGTCCGCACCCCGGTCGCCGTCACGGCGTCGGAAAAGGTGATATCGCTGTCCGGCTACAAGGACTCGCGCGAACTCACCGCCATCGAGAGCCGCACCGTGACGGTCAGCGCCGGCGGCTTCACCATCCGCCACCGCGCGCCCCTGCAAATCGGCACGCTGTTCGATGTCTCGATGCTCCTTCCCGACAGGCCGGACCCTCTGAACGTGACCGCCAGGGTCGTGCGCTGCGATCCCTGCAGCTTCAAGGGGCCCGAGCTTTACGAGATCGGCTTCGCCTACTCCCACATTCCGGAGAGCGCGCGTGCCCGCTTGGTGCGCTTCGTGTTCCGGGCGCAGATCGAAGAAATGGAAGCGGGCGAATAGCGCCGCTCCCGCGCCGCCGCCGGGCCGCAACACCCAGGAAAGCGCGCGGGCTCAGTCATAGACGGAGATTTTGCTGAACGTCAGTACCAGGAAGGAATCGACTGCACGGCCGTTCAGGCGCGCCGGCCGGCAGCGCGCCGATGTGATCATCTGGTTGAATTCCGCCAGCAGATTCCGATCGACGGGATACTCGATCACGTTCTGTATCCTGGCCGTACCGGTGCGGTCGACCTTGGCCACCACCGAAAAGCTGTCGTCTTGCGCGCTGCGCAGGGCGGCCTGGCCGAAATCCACCAGATAGAGGCCGTTGATGTCGGGCCTGGTCGCCGCGATGGGTTTCTTCTGGGCGTCCAGCGGCCGCATTCCCAGATTCTTGAGAACGTCGACCACTACCTGATAGCTCTCGGCCGGCGACATGCCGGCCCTGTCCGGAGAACGGCCCGAAAGATCGACATAGAACTGGTTCAAAGCGACATATATCAGAAAGAAAAGCATGAAGGAGAAGGTCGTGCCCAGAGCACGGGCGAAAAACCACAGGCCCTCGGTCGTGCGCACGCGCGACCAGCGGTACTCGAGGGCCGACCTGAGCTGCGCCGGCCACGACTGCTTGGCGGCATTCGAGAGCCGGATCTCGACGAGGTCGCGGAAAAACCCGGGTGGAGGCACGGATTCCAGCGCGCGCAGCCGCGCCTGCAATTTCGCCAGACGATCGTACTCGTTCCGGCAGCCCGGACAGCGCTCGAGATGCCCGGAAACCTCGGCGACCGTTTCGGCATCGAGCACATCGTCCAGGAGCAAGGACAATCGCTTCAAAGCCTCTTTGCACCTCATGGTCCTACCTCCGACCGCTCCCCGACTCTACCCCAACAAGCCGTTCAGGCGGCGCTTGAGCTCCTCTCTCCCGCGCGCGATGCGCGACTTGACCGTCCCGAGGGAAACCTGCAGAGCCGCGGCGATTTCCTCGTAGGAAAGCCCTTCGACATCCCGCATGACCACTGCGATCCGCTGCGCCACCGGGAGTCGCATCAGAGCCCGCTGGATCTCGACATTCATCTCGCGCGCGATCAAGGCTTCCTCGGGAGAGCCGCCCGCCGCCGCCAGGACATCGGCGTAACTGTGCGCCCCGTCCCCGTCGAGCCTCTGCTCGAGCGATACCGTGCCCCGCCGCCTGAGCCTGTTCCACCACCTGCAGCGGTTGGCTGCCGCATTGACGGCGATCCTGTAAACCCATGTCTTCAAAGAGGATTGCCATCGGAACCGGGGCAGCTTGCGGAAGACGCAGAGAAAGACCTCCTGCGACACGTCGAGGGCTTCCTCGCGGTCCCCCAGAATGCGGTAGGTCAAGGTGTAAACCATGGCGTGATACCGCTCGAAGACCTGGTCGAACGAAATCTCCTGCTGCGCCGCATCGCGCTCGGCTTCGAGCGGACGGGGAACGGCTTCTTGATCGCAGCTGGTCAACGCCAGCTCATCCGGCAACATCGTGCTCATGGGAGCACCCGTGGCAGCGAGCCTGGAACTCCGAGATACCCCGCCTGCCATGTTAGACACCCGCCCGGTCGGAAAGTTTCATCGAAAACCCGCGTCCGAGGCTCGCGCTCGGCCGAAGGGGACTCATCGGCGCGCGGTCGCCGCTGCCAGAATCTCCTCCATCTCCTCGGGAGCCAGCCTCTGGACTTTCTCCAGGCGCTGCGAAATCGCCAGCAGTTTTATCAGGCTTTCCCCGCCGTCGCCCCGAGCCGGGCGCAGCGCCGCCATCCGGTTTCGGAGAACGGCAGGATCGGTCCCCGCGGGAGCTTTCTCGATCAGGGCCTCGGTGACGACATAATGAACCAGTAGCGGCGAATAGTGCTTCCCGAGCGCGTAGGCTGCCAGAAACAGCGCTGCAACCCCAAGGAAGACAGCCAGCCGGCGCGATAGGTTCATGGTCCTTCCCGTTCGTTATTGAAGTATACCACGCCGCCCTGCAGCCCGGGCGGCTTGTGATATAATGCGCCCCGGCGCGCTACCGACTCTTCTTGGTGACGGGCGAATGCGGCAAGCCGACGGCATCCTGCAATGCTCCCAATGCCGGAGTCCGGAGATCGACGCTTCGGGAACCTGCAAGGTCTGCGGATATGCCAATACCCTGCCGGCGGATGCAGCCCCGCCTCCCGCCCCGGCTGCGGAGGCTGCGGAACTGCCGGCAACGGATCTGGCGGGCGCAGCATCCGGTCGCGAAACTGCGCAGGCCGATCTGCCCGAGTGGCGACGGGAACTCGCGCGGCGCCTGCAGGAGATCAAGCAGAAACGTGAAAATGCAAACTCCTGTACCGGCTTTCAATCGGCAGACACGCCTGCCGGATCGCCCCCGGAAGGGAACCTGGGCGGCGAGCAGGCCGAACCGCCATCGCCGGGCCGGCAGGTCGCTGCTCCGGCCGGAAGGCCCGAGCCGGTTTGCGAGCCGGAGCCTTCCGCCGAAGCCGACCGCACGGTCGAGGATCTGCGCTCCCTTATCGACCGCGTCATAAAGAAGGACGCCATGAACGACCAGGAAGCCGTGCCCGGAACGCCGGAATCCCCGATGGATATCGGGGAGGAAACGCTGGCCGGCATCGAGCCCGAGAGCGACCGGCTGATCCTGCTGTCGCGCACGTTTTCCGGCCTCGTGGATCTGGTCATCGTCGTGCTCATGGCCAGCGCCATGATCTATGCGGTCGACGTGATCGAAGGGATCGAGATTTTCGATACGGTCAGCTTGCTGCATTACCTGGCGCTGCTGGCCGCGGTCTTCCTGGCCTACTCGGTCTTTTTCCTCGCCTCGGCCAACCAGACCATCGGGATGATGATCACCGACATGCGGATCATCAGCGAAAGCGACGGCCGCACGACCCTGGGCCAGGTCTTCGTGCGCGCGCTCGCGTTCCTGCCCTCGCTGCTGGCTGCGGGAGCCGGCCTGGTGGTCGGGCTTTTCGACCCGCAGGCCCGCTGCCTGCACGACCGCCTTTCTCGCACCCGCGTCATCCGCATCTGAGCTCGGCGACGCGCCGCTCGAGGCCGACGCCCGCCGACGGGCCCTTGACCACCCCGGGCCGCGCGGGTGCTTGCCATGGATTGATTTTCACCTCCCGAGAGTGTAAATTGCCCATTCCCGTGGCTGGCGGAGGCGACGGCATGCAGTGGCTGTTGGCGATTCTGATCATGGGGCTGCTGGTCGGCGGAATCGCGGCGATGTTCATCGCCGCCTCGGTCCTTCTCGGCCCCAAAAAGCGTACGGCGATCAAGGATGATCCCTTCGAGTGCGGATTCTACTCCGAAGGCGTCACCCGGGGACCCGCTCCCGTGCGTTTTTACCTCATGGCCCTGCTTTTCATCCTCTTCGACGTCGAGCTCGCGTTTCTGTTCCCCTGGGCAGTGGTCTATCGCAACCTGGGGCTGTTCGGCTTTCTGGAAATGCTGGTCTTCTTCATCGTGGTGGGAATCGGCTTCGTTTACGCCTGGAAGATAGGTGCCCTGGAATGGGAATAGAGGAACCCTCCCGCATCCAGCAGGAAACCCGTCTGCCCCTGGACCTGACGGCGGAGAAGTTCGCCGACCGGGTGCTGGAAGCGCGGCTGTCGCATGGCGACGCCGAGGCCGTGATCCGGCCCGAGGCGCTGATGGAGGTGATGGAATTCCTGAAGGGCGACGAGCGCCTGCTTTTCGACATGCTCCTGGATGTCACGGCGGTCGA
>Ga0272448_1001891_pt1 | contig 27398 bp, 16 predicted proteins | sample YNPCB0191_FD_202220 | JGI IMG/M metagenome (GOLD analysis project Ga0272448, IMG submission 202220) | Hot spring sediment microbial communities from Yellowstone National Park, WY, United States - YNP-CB-019-1 | ecosystem: Environmental > Aquatic > Thermal springs > Hot (42-90C) > Sediment... | reverse complement strand
GAGCCTCGGGCCTCCGGCCCCGGCCCGACCGCGAATAGATGACGACCGCCCCCGAGGCGTCCGGAACGAAGATAACACCGCCCCACCTGGAATGCAAACCAAAGAAGGAAGACAATCGCCAATGAAATGCTGAGGAGAGGAAATCAAACTCCGGGAAAACACCAACGAGGCAAACCGCACTCACGCCCCTTGATTACGCCCGACATAGATAAAAGCGAACAGCCACCACAAGAAACCGCCTATGCGACGCATGTCTCACACCTCCTGCCCCTCCTGCCGCAGTCCCTCGCTACAAGTCTCGCACGGTTCGTGCTAATTTCTCTCACCCCCTTTCCACCCACAGATGAAAGATGAAAAAAAAAAGGACGCGGAGGGCTTTCCACCCTCCGCTGAATCCGGCCGTATCCGTGTGGCTCTACTCGGCGTTGGCACGCCAGCCGCCTCCGAGCGGTTATCCACTCCACGCGAAAGTATAGCCCCCATGCCGGAGGATGTCAAGAAAAAAACGGCAGAATCTGACCTGCAAAGTCCGCGCGGCCGCAGGGTTGGTGGGCGGGCTAATTGCCCGTCACCCACCGCAAAGGCGGGCGGGTTCAGGCACGCGGCCCACTGACAACCGGCAGGCGTAGGGTGAAGGTTGCGCCCTGGCCGGGCGCGCTGCGTACGCTGATGCTTCCACTGTGCGCTCGGACAATGCGCCTGACAATCGCCAGTCCCAGCCCGACGCCGGCCTCAGACGCATTAGCGCCCGTGCCTGCGGCCTGTTGCTGGCTACGGTAAAAGGGCTCAAAGATGCGCTCGTGCTCTGCTGCGGGGATGCCTGGACCTGTGTCGCTGACCTCCAGGATGGACCGTCCTGCTTCCTGTGTGGCGCGCAGGGTTATCCTGCCGCCCGTCGGGGTGTAGCGCACGGCGTTGCTGACCAGGTGGCGCAAGGCCTGGAGCAGGAGTGGGCCGTCCCCCGTAAGGGGGGGTATGTCCGACGGCACCTCCAAGACCAACTGCTGCTCCTTGCGGGCCATCTCGGCCTCGTAAGTGGCGGCAGCCTCACGGAGCAGTTCCCCTGCGTCCACCGCCTCCACTTTCAGATGGCCAGCGAGCGCCTCCACGCGCGATAGGGCGAGCGTGCTCTCCACCAGTTCGCGCAGGCGCCCGACCTGGCGGGCAATGATTTCCAGGAACTCGCGGGTGCGGCTGTCCCGGCCAGACGGACCTTCGAGCAGGGTCTCCACGGTGGAGGAAATGGTCGCCAGCGGCGTGCGCAACTCGTGTGAGGCGTTCGCCACCAGTTCCCGCCCCAGTGCCTCAATGCGCCGTGCCTCGGTGATATCATGGGCGATAAGTACGCCGCCTGGCGGCCTACCCCCTTCTGGGGCAGGCCCCACCGGCCCGATGCTCACGGCAATCACCCGTTCCCCACCGGCGAGGTCGCCCAGTTCCAGCGTCACTGGCCGCCCCGTCTCACGCATCTGGCGAATGGCTGCCAGGAGGCGCGGGTCCAGCCCCAGTTGGTCCAGCCGCGTCCCCGTGCGCAGCCGCCCTTCAAGGTGCAGAAGGCGTTCGGCGGCAGCGTTGAAGAGGAGCACCTCGTCGCTGGACTTGTCTCCTGAGGTCGCAGAGGGCCCGAAGGCGAGGACGCCCTCGCTCATGTTCTGCACGATGGCGAGGACCTGGTTGCGCTCCGCGGCCAGGGCGGTAATCTGCGCGCGCAGTTGACCGCGCATCCGGTTGATGGCCTCGCCGAGTCGGCCGATTTCGTCGCCGGTGCGCACCCGTGCCGGCGTGTCAAGGTCGCCGGCGGCGATGCGCTCGGCCACCTCCGTCATGTGTTGCAGCGGACGGGCGAGGTAGCGCGCCAGCGCCAGCGCCACGAGGAGCGCCAGGAGGCCGGCGCCCACGGCCCCTACTGCCAGGAGCGTGCGCACCCGCCGCGTCTGCTCATACACGGGGGCCAGCGGCAGGGCCAGCCGCGCCGTCGCCGGTCCGACGCCGCTCAGGCGCAGGAAGGCGGTGAGCGTGATGGTGTCGGGAATCGCCGCCGGCGGCTCCGCCGCGCCGGCGCGGATTTTCTCGGCGCATTCCGGGCCGGCGCGCTGGGCGCAGAGAAAGCCGATGGAATCGCCGAGCACCTCCCCCTGCGGGCCGAGGAGCGTCACCCGGCCCTGAAAGTGTGCGTTCAAGCGGGCGGCGAGCTCATCCAGGCGGGCGCGGTCACGCCGCCGCGCCGCCGCGGCAATCTCTGTCTCCCACTGGCGCACCTCGTCGTTGAAGGACTCCGTCGCACGGCCAACATAGTCGCGGCGCAGGGCCAGGTGCAGCGGCAGGCCAACGAAGACCACGCCCGCGGCCACCACCGCCCCATAGGTGGCGAGGAGGAGATAGAGAATCTTGCCGCGCCGGGCTGGCATCTCAATCTTCCGTGAACTTGTAGCCCACGCCCCAGAGGGTGACGATGCGCGCGCCGGCAGGGCCGAGTTTCCGCCGGATGCTGCGGACGTGGGCGTCGATCGTCCGCTCCTGAATGGTTTCGCCCGCGCCCAGGGCATGGTCGCAGAGTTGGCGCCGTGTGAACACCCTACCCGGTCGTCGCGCCATGAACGCCAGCAGCGCGAATTCCGAGGCCGTCAACGCCACCACCCGGCCACCCGCTTGCACCTCTCGTCGCGCCAGATTGATGGTGATTTCCCCGCGTTCCAGGACCTCTTCCTGTTCCTCGGCCAGTTGGCCGCGCCGCAGCGCCGCGGCCACGCGCGCCAGGAGTTCGCGCATCCGGAAGGGTTTGGTGATGTAATCGTCTGCGCCCAAGTGCAAGCCGAGGACAATGTCGTCCTCGGCCCCCAAGGCGCTGACGATAATTACTGGCACCGCCTGCGTCGGTGGCCGCGCCTTCAGTTCGCGCAGGACGTTCAGCCCGCTCATCCCGGGCAGGCGCAGGTCAAGAAGAATGAGATCTGGTGGTTGCCGCTGTGCCAGCGCCAGCGCCTCGTCGCCGGATTGGGCGAGGACGACCGCGTAGCCCACCTCGCACAAGTTGTGTTTAAGGACGCGGGCCATGTCGGCCTCGTCCTCGGCTACCAGGATAGTGCGATTTTCCGGCATCTTGGCGCTCCTTGGGGCCCACGTCAGGAATTCACCAATTATTCAAACAAAAGCGGTGGATTTCTTCAAGGACGTGCGGGAAAATGGGTTTTGTGAGGATTTGGCCGTTTGCGGGCGCTTGGTTTTCCAGGGGGAGTTGACCATATGAAAGGCAGACTGGCTCTGCAAGCGTTCACCCTCATCGAACTCCTAGTCGTCATTGCCATCATCGCCATTCTCGCGGCGTTACTGCTGCCGGCGCTGGTGGCGGCGCGTGAACGGGCCCGGCGCACGGCCTGCGCCAACAACCTCAATCAGATGGGCAAGGGCCTCGAACAATACCTGGGACATTACCGCGATTATCTGCCCGGCTGCCTCACCTGGGGCGGGGACACCTCTTTCCAGCACGTGGTGGACATCCCGCAAATCTACAAGCGCTTTGACGGCAGGCAGTACGCGACCATCAAAGGTGGCGGCGTCCTGGACGCCAGTTATGGACAGCCGGGCAACCAGCGCAATCCCAGGTACAGCATGTGGCAACCGTTCGTCACCCTCTACGGCCACAAGCGCGGCACGGCGAACAACGACGACGACTGGAAGCCAGGCCTCCTGAATACCTCGCCGGTAGGCGTCGGGCTCTTGGTCATCGGCGGCATGATGCCTTCGGGCAAGCCGTTTAACTGTCCCTCGGTTGGCTGCGACAACCTGAGGAACTTCGGCCTTGGCGGGGAGTCAATTGAGGAACTTCTCTTTGGCGATTGGCGGGCGGCACGTCTCTATCCGGAGCCAGGCCAGCCGGGCCAGGACCTGATGAACTACCGCAAGCGCGGCATGCACTACATCTACCGCGCTGCCCCGCAGTTTCTCTTCCGCAGCAGCGGTGCCCCCGGCTACTGGCAGGGGCCACAGCCAATTCTTTACACGCGACCGCGCGTGTACGGCGAGGCGGGCTGCCCCCTCTTCAAGACCCAGAAACTCCTTGCCGGTCGCGCCGTGCTCGCCGACCGCTTCGATAAACCGCCCGGCAACACCGCCGCCCAACCAGGATGGAATAACAACTCCCACAAGGATGGCTACAATGTCCTCTACGGCGATTACCACCTGGCCTGGTATGGCGACCCGCAGCAACGCTTCATGTACTGGGAGCAGCCGCGCAAGGCGAGCATCATGAGCGCCAACCTCGGCACTTCCACCGCCTACGACCCCACCCTGCCGGAGTCGGCCGATCCGGATGCGTATTACGACAACCGGCATCAGGCCATGCTCGCCTGGCATCTCCTAGACGAAGCGGCGCAGGTTGACGTTGGCGTCCCCGCCGATTAGACTCGTTTGGGCCGCGCATCAGGGACAAGGAGCGCAAACGTGACAGAGACTGAGGACAAAGGGCGCCAGCCGGACAGCGAGCCGGCGCGTCAGGCAGCCAAGATGCCCCGTTTCACCTGGGGTGAGCGCATCTTTATCGGTGTACTCGGTGGGATCATCCTACTGGCGGTGCTGGTCATCGCGCTCATGCTACGTGCTACAATGCAGCCGACGCAGCCTACGTGTGGCTCCGGCGCCTTTGTGGCCAAACCTCAGACCTCCAGGCTTGCCCATCTCGACAATCAGGAGTTCGGCGCCGCGGAGGCGAAAGTGGTCGTTCTCGTCCTGCTGCCCTTGCGCGTGGATTGTCATGCGCCCACCGTGGAATACTTAGCCAGGGTTGCTCAGGCGCACCCGGAGCACATGCGCATCAGGTTCGTGGATTTCCTCAGCCCGCACGGACGCGAGGAGGCCAGGCGGCTCAATTGCGCCTGCGCTTCCGTGGTCATCAATGGCAGCAACCGCTTTCGGAAGCCATCGGGGGAAGAGGTGGTTTTCGCGGGCGCATTTGGCGAGGAATATTCGCTGGAGGACGTTCGCCTCGCCCTCCAGACGAGACTTGCCGAGGCTTATGGCAGCGCCGCTCCGCAACTACCGCCAACCGGTCAGACAGCCACTGCTCCGCACTGAGAGCTCACGGCGCACGGGAAAAATCGGCGTCGGCCCCGCAAGGGCCTTTCATTTCGTCTTGTCCATTTCGTCTACTCCCAGCCTCCCCTTCAGGCGATGCGGTTGCACCTTATGCTCCCGGCCTGGGTACCGCCCGGACTGGCACAGCTGCCCCGCAAAACCCCAATGCACGTTGCCGTCCCGTGCTCTTTCCACTCCGCGGAAGAGATCGTAGCGGTGAGAGGTCATGACCCCGATATACCGAACGCGGACTATGGTGCGAGGCCACGTGGTTGTCTGAACTATACTCATAGCGCGGTTGCCGCTTGCGATTCAGATATTTGTCTTTACCGAAGTTGCGACGCATTACGGGGGCGGGAGTGCGTGGCGGTCCAACAGGTTCCAGGGCGGCGACAGGAACGTGGTAACGACATCAGGCGGCATTTTGGGCGATTGGCGCGGTGTGTGCTCCCGCGATACGATGCAGGGCACGCGTGCTTGAAGAAGTGGTGGCGGTGCACATCTTTCCAGCGAACATCGGCAGAAAATCAGCGAGTTCTTCGCCCACGGCTAAGAGGCGGTCCGGCAGCATTTCGAGCAGGACGGCTACTGCGAGTCGGTCGCCACTCTTCTGCGTGAAGGGGGGACCGAGACCCTGCCACTACGTCCCTTGGTGCGCCGCCTAACGGCGAGACCGAGGCGGGTGGAACGAGCCAGTTCGCTCCTGATCGACTGACACCTGACGAGCAGGCAGTGTAGACTTTCACGGCGGCACGCTTCCGGCCTGGGCGCGACCACGGCCAATCACTATGCGGCGGCGCTGCGGGTCTTCACCGCCCGGCTGCTACGCGACCGCCGCACAACTCCGCTGCTGGTGGGCTTGGAGCGGGTGAATCCAAAGTGCGACGTCCGCCGCGAGCGCCGGGCGCTGACGACCGCGAAGGCGGCGCGGCGGAGTGCCGAGACGCGCTTCGGCCCATCGAGGCCGAAGCGGGTATTGGCGTATGAACTGGTCCTGACCATCGGCCTGCGATGGTTCGAAATACGACCCTATACGATCCTGACGGCGGGAGGCTTCGCCCTGGACGGCGCGTCGCCAACTTCCACTGTCTGAGGCACACGTTCTTGAGCGTCCTGGCCGCGTCGGGCGTTCATTCGAAGATCGCACAGGACTTGGCGCGGCACAGCGATGTTGATCTGATGTTGAGCCACCACACGCACACGCGGCTTGAGACGCGGGCGGAAGCCGTGGCGCCGTTGTCAGCCTTGACCTTGTCGAGCGTCGCCGCCACGAGGTAGCAGGGGCGGGGAAACCTGCTTGGCCAATTCTCCGGCAGAACGTGGCAATTCCTGGCAGAAGCGGGGTGAAGCGAGGCGCAAGTGCCGGATGTGGTACAGCCGCGAGAAATGGCCTTTTCGGGCCATGCTACGGCTTACGCGATTGGTAGCGGCGGAGGGATTCGAACCCCCGACACGCGGATTATGATTCCGCTGCTCTCACCAACTGAGCTACGCCGCCCTGATCTGGATAGGACCCCATAATATTCAACGTAACACGAAGACGCGCGCGCTGTCAAGGATGCGAACCTCTGAGTCGTACCCACCTTCATATAGGGCCTCCAGGGGGGTGGCAGGGGGAAGAGCGAGAAGATCTTGATGGCAGGCCGTATAGTCGTGCTAGCTCCAGACCGAGCCGAAACACGCTCAGGCTGGTCTCCCGCTTGTGTTTGGGGTAAGCTGGGGTTCTTTCCGTGGATGGCGTCGGCGGCAGTGCAAGGTGGTCAGGATTGCCACGGCCATCACGATGGCCATCGGGATCAGCGGTCTCTCGATCCTGATAGGGTCGCGGATGCGGAGTCGGTCCAACCCCATCTGGCTATTGGCGTCCCGGAAGTACTGCTTGAACCAGGCGCGACGTTTGTGAGCCTTCAGCGCCGCCCTGGCATCCTCCACCAGGTTAGTGATCAGATACTAGGGCTCGGCCGGTTCGGCGTGAGCCACCACCAGGTTGAACGGCACTTGGGTCCTCTTGTGGTAGAGCCCCCGCCGCCACAGGCGCGCCTGGTCAGGCAGCGGATGTCCCAGAACCTTCCCGAGAGCCCACCTCTCTCCGCTCACGCATTGCCGCTTGCGCGAATAGGGAGGTAGCGGATGCCACACCGGTTAAGCTTTCGGAAAAGGGCCGCCCGCGCAAGGCTCCTGTCGGCCACCAGGACCCAGGGATAATCCCCGGAATCCTCGCGCAACAGCAGATCTTTTGCTCCTCGACGTCGTTGCGGTTCTTGTGCTTCCTTGTGAACTGGCTCCTTCCCATCACTGTCCAGCACGGCGCGGCCCCGCACGCAGGCGGCGCCCAAGGGCATCACCCTGCCATGGCTGATGTTGGTCCAGTCCAGGCCACTGCGGGGCGGTCCCTGCGGCGAGAGAACAGCCACTGGACGAGGCAGAAGGTAGCCTTGGGCACCTGGAGGCGTTCATTTAGAGGCGAAACGTCAGGCGCGCTTTATCCTGTGACGGGGCGTGGTGGGGTCACTCATCCCTCGGGCGATAGAGGCCAGGCCCAGTTTGCTGGTCATCAAAAGGCTCCAGGCCAAGGCGGCCATGATCCTGTGTTGTGACTTGTGGAAGGCTCCGAGACGTCTCCCAATAACCGTCGTAAGAGAGTGCCTTCTATCCATCGTGGTAAGGGGTGCGCGGGACCGTGGTAAAGGGAAGCGCTCCTTCATGTACAGTAAACGGCGTAACTCCTTCACTGTCCGCCCCTGAACAACATCGCCCCTCCACCCGCAAAACTGGGGACGGGCCAGTGCGAACCTGACGCATGCGCGGCGGTCACCGTTATTGGTGCTGCCACACATTTCCACTCGAGTTTTGACGCTATTACTCCGCGCACGGACGTAAGTGAAGGGGTCGGCTGAATTGGTGAGTGCCGAAACTAAGTTACTTCAATCATCTTGCGGGCAATGCGTCCTTACCTATCAAATAGCACAATTTCCAGGTGATGCACCATCGCCGTGGGCGGGGCACGGAGCGCCGACCGCAGACTTCAGGCTGCCGACTCCAGGTAGGCTCCATGACCAACTCGCTGGCGCTGTTTCTGAATCGGTCCGCCCCACCAGAATCTTGAGGGGGCAGTCGGGGCGTCAAATCCACCCGCGGTCTTTCATTGAATAGACCACCTCCGCCACTGCAAGAACCTCGGCGGCGAGGCGCGGGGAGATTTGCTTCTCGCGGGCCAGGGCCATGATGCGGGTATAGCCGTCACGAATGAGTTCGTCAATCACCACAAACGTCTCCTCGCGCTTGGTGAGCGAGCCAGACTTGGCCTTGTGCCACTCAAGGTACGAGGCAATGACGCCGCCGCTGTTGGCAAGGATGTCGGGCACGATGGGCACGCCGCGCTCCTGGAGTATCGCGTCGCCCTCTGGCGTTGTTGGCCCGTTGGCGCCCTCTACGATAAGTTTGGCGCGCACTCGGCGTGCCACGTCGGCGGTGATGACGCGTCCAGTGGCGGCGGGGACGAGGACGTCAACGTCAAGGGCCAGGAGGTCTGCATTGGTAATCTTGCTGGGGCCGGCGAGGTCGGCAATGAGAGCGCCGCGCGCGACTTGGCGGGTTAGTTGCTGGACGGACACGCCCCCTTCGGCATATATGCCGCCGGAGATGTCCGAGACAGCGACGATGCGAGCACCGGCGGCTTGCAGGAAGTGCGCGGTCCAACTACCGACGTTGCCGAATCCCTGAATGGCGACGCGGAGGCCTGCGACGTCGCGGCGGAGGAATTCACGCACCGCGCACTGGATACAGGTGGCCAGGCCGCGCCCGGTGGCTTCGAGGCGGCCGGGGAGGCCGCCGACGCGGACCGGCTTGCCGGTCACCGACTCGTAGATATGCGTCTCCCCGAAGATAATGGCCATCTCCCATTCCGAGGTACCCATGTCTGGTGCGGGGATATAGTGGCCGCGGAGGAGTTCTTCCTGGAGGACGTGCACGTATTCACGCATGATAACGGCCTTCTGCATGCGCGTTACCTGTCGGGGGTCTATGGCTATGCCGCTCTTGCCGCCGCCGAAGGGAATACCCACGAGCGCTGTCTTCCACACCATGCGCTCGGCGAGTTCGGTGGTTTCCTCCATAGTGACGTCGGGCGCAAAACGGATGCCACCCTTGGCAGGGCCGCGGGCGGTGTTGTAGTACACCAGGTAGAGGTCCCCCATCTTCAGGGAACCGTCTTCCGTGCGCACGTTGAGGTTGATGCGCACCTGGCGCTCGGGCCGGCTCAGAAGGGCGAGTGCGTCATCAGGGATTTCCGTGTAGCGGCTTATTTTGGTGAGGTCAACGGCCGGCATGTGTTGCTCCTTTCACAGTGTTTCGTAATGTTGAGCGCGTTGATGGCAAGGCCGCGCTCTCGGCTGTTCAGCTGACGGCATTACGATAACTCCACCAGATAGACAGCAGGGATACCGCTGCGGTCACTGGTGTATACCGCCCACCGTCCGGAGGGACTAACGGAAGGGTGGCAGTGTGCGGCATAGCGACTCTTGTCAGGCGAGATGCCGGCATCAGGCCAGCAGAGGATTTCGGCGCGCCCCGCTGTCAGGTCTATGCGCAGGAGCGGGTTGTCGTTAGGTTCCTGTACGTCGGTGATGAGCCAAGTGCCGTCCGGTCCGGCGCCGGAGTGGCCGAGTTTGAGGCGCGTGTCGGTGTAGTGTGTGGTGATCTCGCCGCCGCCCTTGGGCACGGAGACGATGGAGCAGGGCACCCAGTTGGGGACGTGTTTCTTGTGGGCGAAGATGCGGCTGCCATCCGGGGCCCAGAACTCGTGGGTGCAGCGCCATCCTGGCGGCATAACGAGGAGGGGGAAGGCGCGGCCGGTCTCCAGGTCCAGTTGCCAGGCGCGCGCACGGCGTTCGTATGTCTCGTTGGGGTCATTCTGCCGGTCAGGATGGACGGCGAATGAAGCAGTGCGCTCGTCGTGTGGCACCCAGCGCGGATGTTGCATAAACTCATCGCGGAAAAAGACCGGCTGGATGAACGAGCCGTCGGTAGCCGCCACCGCCAGTGCGTCGGCGCCGCCGGCATGTGGCCGGTAGTGGATCAAGACTCTGCGGCCCTGAGGGTCAAAGGTGAGGTAACTGCGAAGCGGCTGTGAGGTGATGGCCGAGGCGTCCACTGCGCGGCGCTCCTCGCCCGTGGCCACATCCACTGCCCAGATCTCGCGGCCGGCGGCGTAAAATACCTCCCGGCCCGGGGGAGCTACGTTATGGGACTCCCACTGGACGCCCTCCCGGTTGCTGAGTTGTGCGATCTCGCCGGTCTGGATCTCGGCGCGAAATATCTCCCAGCGGCCAGTGCGCTTGGACGCAAAAACCACATAGTGTTCGCTGGCATCAAAGGGACAGAGCGCGGCGTAGGTAGCGCGGTTCTCGCTGTTGTCGCCGGTGAGTTGAATGACGCGGCGTCCGGTGCGTGCGTCCGCGAATGAGCGCATTTCGGGTGCGTACTTGCGCAGGTTGGACATCTCCTGCTCCTGAAGGTGCCTAGAGAACATGTTGGGGGGCGTAAAGGAATAACCTTATCGCCCCCGCCGCGGGCGCGAGAAAGATAGATTCACTGCCCTGTCCGCGCCCAAACATTCTAGGCTCCGCCCGCGAGCAGTGTCAAGGGAGGCAGAGCCAACCGCGGGTGGGGATTTTTATGAGCGCCAGAGCTCCTGGATGATCTCCACCGTGCGCTCGGCGAGGTGCCGTCCACCCTCCGGTCCAACCAGGTTGCTAGCGGGCACTGCCCCGTAACTGCCGCCAGCGACAGCGCGTGCGCTGGGGACATAAGTGCCCGGTCCGGCCAGTTGCACGAGGAATGTCTGCACCGCGCAACTGCGCGCCTTGATAAAAATGCCGAAATCAAGGTAATACTCAAAGGGGTTGGTGGCGATCGCCACGTCGCCCAGGCGGATGACGTGTACTTCTACCGGCAGGTAGGGATTGCTGGCTTGCTCCTCAAAACGGCGGGCGACGGCGCGATACCACTCCATACGCTGGAAGGCACGCGTGACGGGCACATACCAGCGTGGCTCCTGACGTAGTGCCGGATTGGCTGCGAGTTTGCGCAATTCCTCTTCATAGCGGGCCTGCCAGGATGCCGCTTCACGCAGTGCCTCGTCAACCTGCGACGGAGTAAGCCGGTTGAGTGGCAGGTCAATTGTTTCCACGTGATGGCGGAACGCGGTTGTGGGCTGGGCTGTCGGCAGGGTGACCGGTAGGACGCTGGAGACGGCGTCCGCCAGGCGCTGGGCGATTTCCTCGCGCCGGGAACGTCGCCGCAGGTTCAGCATGCGCTGGTCGGCGGCTTTCTCAAAGAGGAGATGCGGTGATTGATCGCCGGCGGCGCTGCACTGGGCGAGCACGAAGAGGGCATCGCCGAACCGCCGGCGCAACTCATTACGCGTCTCGTGCCAGTAGTCGGCGCTGAGGACGAACTCGGATTCGCTCACCTGCGCTGGACAGGGGACGTTGACGACCAGTCCGGTGAGAGCCCCCTCCATATCACAGGTGGCCAGTATGTTGACACTGTGGTCCTCGTAGCCTTCTATGTGGCTGAAGGAGGGGGTATTGGTGTTGCCGTACATTGTCGCGCGGCCAGAAGTGTCCACCCACCGGCGATTGCGGCCAATAACGGCATAGCCTTGGCCGAAGGCAATAGTGCCGGGAGCGCGCGATTGCCAGGCGCGGATGACGGCTGCGCCAATTCGCTGAGCGGCAAAGGCCACATAGTCGGCAGCAGGCATGGCCGGCAGTTCCACGCCCGTGCCCCGCGAGACGAAGGCCGAGGTTGGCGAAGGCGCGCGAATCTCCGGCGCGGTGTGCGTGTGCGTGGCGTTGAGGACGACCTTTTCGGGGGGAAGGTCGGGCGCGTGCTGGCGCACTATGGCGCGGACCGCGTCGCGCAGTTCATTGCCGATGGCGACGAGGTCGCAACTGACGAGGACGGCCTGGTCGCCATTGGCCTGCAGCGCCAAGGCGGTGGCGGTGAGTGGGTCGGCAACGCCCTCCGAGACTCGGGCGTGAAACTGGCCGGCAATAAGCACCGGCTGCGGCGGTACGATATCCACCGCGGCCCAGCCGATCCTAAGGCCGTCGGTAGCTGCAGGTGTCGCACCGGCCTGGTTGTTGTTGCGGGTGTTCATCGCAGGGCGCTGACCCCGCCGCCGGCCTGGGCGCGCTTGATTTCGGCGATGACGTCCTCCTGGGTAACCATCGTCGTGTCGCCGGGGGTCTCCTGCACGAGGATGCCATGGGCGGCGCCCCACTCCACGGCCTCCGCGGGTGACTTGCCGTTGAGGAGGGCCGCGGCGACGCCGGAGCAGAAAGAATCGCCCCCGCCGGTGCGGTCGGCGATCTCAACATCGGTGCGCACGGTGGCCTGATAAATCTTATCTTCGGCGACATCATAGAGGACCGCGCCCCAGTTGATGCGGTCAGCGGTGAGCGCCCCGCGCAACTGCGTGCCGATGAGTTTCAGATTGGGGTAATCCTTGGAGACCTTGCGCAGCAGTTCGGTATAGGCAGCGAGCCATTCGTCAAACGGGGCGTCCTTGGCTACCTTGCGCGTCTCGTAACCCAGCGCGTCACTGAAGTCGCTCTGGTTGCCGACAAGGAAATCCACATTGGGCACAATCTGGCGGTTGACCTCGTGGGCGCGGGCCTTGTTTGGCTCCACCTTGGAGCGATAGTTGAGGTCTGAGGAGCGGAAGGTGCCATATCTGCCGGCGACCTTCAACGCCTCCACCGCCATTGCTGAAGTGTGGGGGGACAGGAGCGAGTAGATACCGCCGGTATGGAACCAGCGCACCCCTTGTTTGAAGAGGGCGTCCCAGTCGAAGTCGCCGACTTTGACCTCGCGGATGGGCGTGTGGGCGCGGTAGTACTCGGTCACCGAAGGCAGTACACCCTTGCCCGCCCAGGTGAAGTTGATGCCGTTGTGGAGCGTGCCCTTCTGGTCAGTACTGAACTTGCCCTGCCCCTTGGTGTTGAACCAGATGATGAGCGAGGTATCCACGCCGGCCTCGCGCAGTTGCATCTCAATGTTTCGGCCGACGCTGTCATCCACCAGGGCGGTGACGACGGCGGTGCGCAGGCGGAAGCAGGCGCTGAGTCCCTCGGCGACGTTGGTCTCACCGCCACCGTGCCAGATGCGGCAGGTACGCGCGCGGCTCATGGGCACATCACCCGGATCAATGCGCAGCATCACTTCGCCTAGCGCCACGGCGTCATAGCGACACTCGGCTGCCGATTTGATCTTCAGATTGGCCATCTCTTCCTCCCATCGTTCAGATGCAGTAGATCCTCCCGGAGCGACGTGCTCGGAAAGCGAAGCGCCGTCGCTCAGCCACAGGGGTGAGTCTACCAGAAGCCTGTCATGGCCTGCAAGGAGATGGGGAGGGAGGACGGCAGGATCAACGTGCTTCAACGTGGGCTGTCCGGGCCTGGACGATGCGCAACTGTCGATCCTCACTTGGCCAGTGTTCCAACGAGGTTACCGCGTTCATCGTGAGGGCTTGTGTTGCACGCCAGTCTCGCCCTGCGATCGTGGCTTCCTGGAAGGCGTTGCCTGGGGAGAACATGGCAATGTCCCGCGCAGTAAGGGGGCGCGCCCAGCCATGCAATAGGCACTTCTGTTACTTTTACTTTGAGCCGGTTTAGCCGCCCCCGCGGGCCGCCCGCGCAGTAAGTGAGGATGACGTGGTCGCCCACGAACGTGATTGAGGAGTAGCAGTACCACCCGTCGGGGTCTCTCCTTCCAAGACGCGGATCAGATTCCAGGTGCGGCCGTCGTCGCGGGATATGGCGGTGCACAGTAGCGTGCGCGCGCCGATTCGCTGGCAGTGGATGCCGCTCCGAGTGGTCGTTCCAGACGGCGAGTTCGCCGGCAAAGGGCACCGCAATCCTGTTCCTGTTCTGGAGGGTGGGTAGAGGAATCGCGCGACGGAGGTTCTGGGCCCCGCCAGAGGCACGGCATTTCCGAGGAAGCCTTGGCGCTCATAACGCGGCCGCGCTCGCCACCGCCTCTGATTCGGGCGGTTGCGAGCGCGAAATTGTCTGAATGGTGGAGATAGGGGGATTCGAACCCCCGACCTGCTGATTGCGAACCAGCCGCTCTCCCAGCTGAGCTATATCCCCAACATTGGTAATTTTATTTTATCACACGAAGCCGCCGAGACGCAAGGCGACCAACGCGGTCAGGAGCAGCCCCGCGGCCAGGAAGGCTGTCTGCGGCCAGCGGTGCCGCCGTTCGCCGGAGACAAGGCCAGTGCCGAGGGTCAGCGCAATTGTGACGTTGACCAGGCCGAGTATCGCCGTAGCTGAGCATAGGTCGTATCGTGTCACGGGCACCCCCCGGGCGAGGGCGTAGGTCAGGGCGGCCGCACACACGACATCGTTAGCAATCCAGCCCCAGCTCAGGCGGCCGAGGCGGACCCGCCCAGTGCCTTGCAGGAGGAGCGTCCAGATAGCGGAAGCGAAGAGTACAATTGCCACCTGCGCCGTCAAGAGTGTGCCTCCGCCAGTTGCCGCTTCGTGCGCCGCCCAGCCAAGGAGGCCGATGACTGTGCCCAACGCCAAGGTAAAGAACAGGAGGCCAGGCGTCGGGTGGCCGTGGGCCCCCTGCGCGCCGGTGGAATCGCCCTCGTCGTGGTAGGCAACTTGGAGGAGCCTGACCGACAGGATAAGGCGCAGTGCCAAGGCCACGAGGAACGCAACCAGCGCGAGGCGTGCCGCGGGCCGTGGTGTGTTCGCCGACGCTGGCGTCGCCGGCAGTTGCGCGACAATTCGCCCCACGAGTTCGTGCAGGGACAACGGCGCGCGCTGAGAGAACACGAACCACGCGGACTCAAGTCCTGATATCATCGCCAGCGCGATGCCGACCAGGAGCGCCGCGCTCACAGCCTGCATCAAGCGCCGGCTCGGGCCGGGTGCGGCGGTCTCTGTTTCTTCTGGTAAAGACGCCGCTGCCGATGCCGGGCGCGGCAGGGGTTCGAGGCGCAATTCAAACTCTGGCACCGCGGCCGGCAGGGTGGCAGCCGGGGTCTCCTCACCGCTTGGCAACACTGCCTTTGCTGGTGGCTTGGCCGAAGTCGTGCCGGTGCTCGGCTTGCCAGTGGCGGCCTGCGTGTCGGGTTGGGTTTCAGCCGTCTTCGTGCGGGCAGGTGCGGCGCGCTGCGGTGCAGGCCGCTGCTTGGGAGAATCGCTTGGCATGGGCCGCCGTAAGGTACCTGCGGGCTGCAGGGCTTCGGGCGAGGTGCCCGCCTCGCGCGCCTGGAAGCGTGCGCTCTCCCGGGCGAGTTCTTCGGCTAGGCGCCTGTGTGCTGCGGAACCGCGCGGGGGCAAGACTTTGCCAGCATTCGCTGCCCCCGGTCCCATTGCGGAGCTGGCTGGGGCTACTCGTGCAGGCTTGTCGTCAGCACCCAGCCGGCCCGGTTCACGCGCCGACCACTCTACATTCGGCGTGTCGGTCCGAGGCTGTGGCCCGTCGGCCTCAGGAGGCGAAGCATTCGCGCGTGGGGCGTTTTCTGTGGCCGGTGGCGCCCTCGGGCCACTGCTTCCTGACGTCGCCGGGATTGGCTCCCTCTCATCCAGCAGGAAAAGTTCGCTGCGCAGGGCAAGCCGCTCAGCACTGGGAGCGCGCAACTGCTCCCCGCACCCAGGACAGGTAACGTTCCTGCCTTGGCAGGCATCCTCCACAGTGAACTCATGCTGGCACTCGGCGCAACGGATGCGAATTGGCATGGCAGCATTCTCGCATGCTTTGCGTGTAATCGCAATCATTCTACGCTGGAAGGGTGCATGTCGCAAATGGAATCTGGGTGTTGACTGAGAGCGGTCGGTGACCTTGCCTCAGGTGTTCCCTCAACGACTGGCGCCCTGGAGAACAGCGCCGCAGCGAGGGCAGAGGACGGGTTGTCCGGGGACACTTGTGCGTCCCGGAGTGGCCTGTTGGCCGCAGTTTGGACAGAGAACCGTATTGTCCGCAGCGGTCGCGGTGGGGAGTGGAGCTTGGACGAGGAGCGGCACATGCACCGTCGTGCCCCAGTTGCCGGCGCCATCGCGGGCGCGCACGTGCAGGTAAGCGCTGCCCACAGGCAGGCCGTTGAGCGAAACTGTGCGCGCGGTGGTAGTAATGTTTTCGTTCGGCACGGTATCAGGCTTTGCGTCCAAGAGAAAACTGTAGCCAGCGATGCCGGTGGCATCCCATGCGGAGAAGGTCAACTGCGGTGGTTTGATCACAGGCCCGTATATGGCGATGTTGTCGAGCCAGAACCTGGTGCCCTTTTCCGCTCCACGGGACATATTGCCGATGCCAAGCCAGGTGACGCGCAGGGGGGAGTTGGGTGGCAGACTTTCCTTCAGCAGATCACGAAGGTTGACGATGGCGTGGTGCCAACGTCCGTCCGCCCGCACACCATCAATTTTGCCGGCGGCGATGTAATCGGGGCGATGACCAGTGAGGGCGATGCTGAAATGTCGCCCATCTACTTCAGCGGCCAAGTGGAGGTTGCCGCCGGGGGGCAGGCGATAGTCAAAAGCTAGACAGGGGTAATCGGCGAGCGAATAAGGTACGCGCTCTATCAGGACTCCGAAGCGCTGGCCAAGTATTGCTTCTACCTGGAGGGCATAGTCCCGCAGTACGGGTGGGGCGTCGGTCGCATCGTCGTTCGGGCGGGGGACACGCGTGATGGTGGTGCTCCCCTCGCTCTCTGGCGCGCAGTCCTCCAATCCACGCGTGAATGTCTTCATGCGGCGCAACTCACCGGTCAGGCTGGAGATCTCCACAGTGGTCGGCGGCACCCTGTCAGCGGTGTAGTCGGTGCGTGCCCGCCATTCCTGTGGCGGGCTGACGTTGCCAGCGAAGTCGCTCACATTCGCGGCTCGAAAGGTGACAACGGTGCCGTTGGGCCGTGGCCCCTCCGTCGGCGGCAGATTCAGCGGCCACTCCCAGGTCAGTGTTTCTCTGTCAAGGTCAATTGTGGCCAGGAGCGCTGAGGAGGGAATCACCTGGTCGTCCACGCCGAGTGTGATTTCGTCATAGCGGACCCCCGCCTCGCCGTCATCGGTCAGATTGAGTGTCAGGGTTTCGCTCAGGAGGAGGTTGGCTGGTGTGGGTAGGGTCAGGCGCGGTGGCCGGTTGTCCACGAGGAAGCGCCAAGTGCTTGTCGGCCCCCAGTTGCCAGCGCGGTCCTGGGCGCGGATGTGGAAATAGGCGTCGCCCTCGGGCACCTCGCGGAAGGTGGCCCGCGTTGCCGTGGTCGTTGCCCGCGGCGGTGCCTCGCCCGCGGGCTGTGCCGTCCAGCAGTAGGAATACGCCTGCACGCCGCTGGCGTCGTGCGCCGTCCAGGCCAGTTCAATGCCCTTGGCCGCGCTTACAACCGGTACAAGCGTGATGTTGTCAAGGCGGTACTCCATGTCGGGCGGGTTGGCCACGTAGCCAGTGTCGCGGAGGACTACCGAGGCTACATGGAGCATATTGGGGATGAGCGGACCGCGCGCCAGAGTGCGGCGCAGATTCACTTCTGCATGACGCCAGCGGTCGTCCAAGACGACAGCGGGGACGACGCCGACAAGGGCGCCCTCATGGTCGACATCTGATAAACGAATTTGCTGGGTACGGCCACCGGCAGCCACCAGGAGGTCTACACGCACGTGCGGGTTCATCCGGTAGTCAAAGGCAAGTATCGGCGCGAGGCCGGCGTGAAATGCCTGGGGCACCAGTGACACCGCCAGGGGGCTGCCGAGTCGCCGTGCTGCCGCGCGCAGGCTATAGTTTCCGGTGGCCGCCGAGGAGGGGTCGCGCTCTACTAGCGTTGCTGGAGACCTGTCCGTCGGCAGCCCGCCGAGGCTGCCTTCAAAATCAAGGCGGAGTGGATAGCCCATTAGGGTTACGGCTGAGGGTGGCGTGCGGTCGGCGCTGGTGTTGTAGGTGCAGGACCAGGAAACCAAGACCTGTTCAGATTCGACTGGCTCGGCACTGGCGAGGGCCGACTTGCCGACCCTGAGGGAGAAGGCTACTCGTTCGCCGGCCTGGTATGGCCCTAAACTCTTTACTTGCGAGAGGTCAAGGCGTAATTCCTTCGCCCGCCAGTCGAACTGAAAGATGGCAGGGTCGTAGGGAACGGCACGGTCGCCGGCGGTGAGCAGTGTGCGGTCTAGTTCAAGCGCTGCCGCGTGGAGGCGGTCAAAGCGGACGCGGAGCGGCTCGCCACCCCAGAGCGCGCCTGCTGCTGGATGCACGGCGGCAATCTGAACTGGCTTGGTTTCCACGCGGAGCGGGAGATGGCGGGTGGCCGTCGCGTCTGGCATCTTGCGTGTCAGGTTGAAGAACCAGAGGCCGTCCCCGGGGGCTTTCCAAGAAGCGCTTTGACCACGGACCTCTGTAGTTCCCTCGTCCGGATGGTCAGGCGTGACCGAGTAGCGGTATTCCTCCTGCGGCTGGGAGGCCCAGGCGAACTCTGCCGATGGGCCGCCCAGGGGAACGAGGGAGAAATCATCAAGCCATGCGGTGGCACCTTCAGGGTTGCCGCCGAAACCGGCGCGCAGGTAACCCTGGTGGTAGTTCCCGAGACGGATGCGCGTGCAACGCCAGGCGCCGGTCTCGCTGCCGCCTGCTCCGTGGAGCCGCTGGCGGGCGAGGGCATCAAGGATAAGCGCGGCTAAGTCCACCTTGGCCTCGTGCCACTGGCCGTCGGCGCGGAAATCGGGCACTGCGCCCAGACAGCGGAGCGTAGGCGTGGAATCGGCCGCCCCGCTCAGCCGCAGGAAGTATTCGGTGCCTCCGAGGGTGAAATACAGATTCGCACGGACTTCGGGTTCAAACCGGTATTTGAACCGCAGTTCGGCTATGCGCTGGGCGTCGAAGGGCGGAATGTCCAGAACGGCCCCGAATGTTCCGCCGCAGTGGAGGTTGGTAAGGCGCAGAGAGGCCTGGCCGCTGCCGGGTTTCTCGCGGCAGAGGTCAAGATAGGCACCTTGGTCGGGATCATCGCTGCGCCAGCCGCAGAAATCATCTTCAAAGTCACAAAAGACCCCGGGGTGAGTTGAGGAGGTGATTGGGGGGACGCGGGGCGAGGGACCGCCGGGTGGCGGGTCGTGCACCAGGCAGGATCCCAGGCTCGTCGTTGCCGGCAGTGGCTGGACCGGCAGGGGGACGGCCTGCTTGTGCTGATAGGCGATGCGTGCCCGCGCCACCATAATGGAGTTATCCTGCGTCCACAAGGCGATGCGGCGTCCGGGTAGGGGCACGGGGTCGCGGTAGTCCATGATGGGCACGTCGTCAAAGTAGAAGCGGATGCGGTCGCCCTGGCGGCGGACCTTGAGGTAGTACCAGGCGCCATGGACCGGGCGACCGCCCGGATCCCAGGCCACGGGAATGGCCCGTGCCACAGGGTTGCGTTCGCGCACGCGGGGGACCAGTTCACGGTCACTGGCAGCTACCTTGGTCTCGCCGCGCAGGATGTATGAGAAGGTGCCACTCCACCACGGGTCCCACGCGCCGGTGATGATGCTGTAGCCACTGGAGAGGTTGCGGCCATCGCCGCAGACGGTGGCGTTTATCTCGCCGGTGCGTGGGTAACTCATGCCTTGGTCACGCGCCATGCGCATCCCGGCATAGAACTCAAGGGTGAAGTCCCCGACAAACTCGTACTTGTTCCAGATGGCAGCCAACCCTTGCCACTCCGTCGCTCCGAACCAAGACCAACGGGGGTCACAGGTGAAGCGGTTAGTTACCTCCCAGGTACCGATGCGTCGCCAATCAACCGGTGCGGTCTCAAAAAGGTAATCAAGTACCTGATACTGCTCAACCTCGACGAGGTTGAGGTCAACTCCGGCTGGTTTGATAGCGATTCGGGTGCCGTTGAGGGGATGGGGGTCGCGGAAGGAGAAAAGTTCACGCTCACGGCAGGTGGCCCAGAGATAGTTGCCGTCGCGGGTGATGTGCAGATACTCCTTCGCTCGCGCAGCGGGGACGGTTGTGGCCGCCGCTGGCTGGCTGGTGGGAATCTCGGGCAACAGAGCGCGTGCCAATTCCCGCCCTTGGCGTTTGAGGATGATGGTCCGGGCGTGTTCGCCGACATCAGCGGCGCTGGTGCCGACCAGCGTTACCTCGTAGCCGGTCTCTGGAGTGTCATCCTGAGCACACAGGTAGGCGACGACGCCGGCGCGAGGCGGCAGGCTGAGCGTCAGGCGGCCGAAGAAATCGCTCTTGTGCCAGTAGATGTCAGCGTCGCCACTACGTAGCCAGGCCATGGCACCCGAGGCCCAACCCGCCATATAGCGGTCGGCGGCAAAGAGGGGTTTCTTGACCGATTTTGCCACGTCGCCAGGGCGCTGGACGAGCACGCGGATTCTTTCAAAGGCCGCCCCCGGTGCGTTCAGGGTGTAAAGCCCGGCGCGGCCCGGCCCGGGTCGGGGATCGGGCACACGCAGCACGAGGCGCTCATCCACGAATGCGGCCACCTCGCCCTCGGTGGTCAGGTCAAGGGCCAGTCGGTGTCGCGCTGCAGGTTTTTCGGTAGCAATGCCGTCGATCGCTTCAGCAAGTATCGTTTCGTTGGAGCCGGTGCGCAGCAGCATTTGCATCGCCTCGCCCACGCGAAATACCAGTAGCGCCCGGTCGCCCTGCGGCCCGGTGCGCTCCACTGCCAGGCCAACGTAGCCGCCGGGCTGCTGGGGCATGACCTCGGTAGTCAGCATGAACGAACGCCACGATGGATCGCCGAGCCAATAGCAGGCGAGGCTAGGATCGAGTTGCAGGAGCCGGCTTTCCCGGACCGGCCCGCGCTCAGCCTCCTGCACCTGCCAGCGGCCTCCCTCCGCCTGCCCGCACTGGACGATGAGATGCCGGTGGTCAAAGAAGTGGGCGTGCTCGCTCACCACCTCAAAGTCGTCAAAAGTGGCGGGGTCCTTGCCCACCACATAAAGCCCGGCGCGCCCGGCAAACCATTCGGTCGCGGCAGCTTCCAGGACAGTAGCTTCGTCCACGGCGACACTGATGTGCGCACCCATGGCAGCAACAGACAGGCGGTACCATTGGCCAGCGGCGCCCAGCACAGCGACCCGAGCAATGACGGCCTCTTGCCCCTGGCGGACCTGCACAAGTTCAAGGGGCTGCGGGACCTCGCGCCGGCTGGTCAGCCACCAGCGGGCGACGTAGAAATTGTCCGCGTCCTGGACGAAGAAGGCCACGCCCACCGCCCCGCCGGCACTGCGCACGGAGGCACTGACGGTATAGCGATCCCAGAAGGGGTAACCGGTCACCGCTAGACCCCACTCACCCGCCTTGCCGCTGGTGGCGCCGGTGTAAGCAAAGAAGTTGGCGCTTCGTTCCTCCTCCGGGTCGCGGTGCCCGCGCGACGGATGCGCCGTCTCCGCCTCGCGCACTGTCCACAGTTTCCAGTCGCCGCGTAGGTTAGACCAGTCGCTCGGCTCGCCCGGCGCGCGCATGAAACTATCAACCCTGCGAATGTCCTCATATTTCTGATAGACCCAGTCGCGCACCGCCAGTGGGGCGACGTCGAGGCCGATGGCCACGTCGCCGGCGGCGAAGCGGCTGTTCAGGCTCTCCAGGAGGGGTTGACCATTGAAGAGGATGCTGAGGGCGGAGCGGCGCCGGCGGACCTCAACCTGGATATCAGGGCGGGCAAGGGGTTGATACAGACCCCGCTGCACGAATGCGGGAACGCCCATCCGGATTTCCTCAAGTTCCACCATTAGGGAGCGCAGTTCTGGTTGGACGTTGCCGCCATCTGTCGTTGCCCTCATGCCTGCAGTGGCGACTGCGGGCCGGCATCTCAGTCGGTAGCCATTTTCCGCGTCTTTCAGGGCGAATAGTAGGTCAAAGCTCGAAACCGCGGCCTCGCCTTCACTGGGGAGGAGAGTGAGGCGGAAGTTATATTGAGCGTCAGGACAGGATTTAAGCACCTGGCAGCGCGTGCCGGCGACGATCAGTATGCCGTTGGCAGGCCGGCTCTGCGGTGACTCTGCGGCGGTTGCATGGGTCGGTTCGGCGGGCAGCGCGATATCCCATGTCAGTGCGCAGACGAGGAACATGCCCAAGCACCAAGTTGGGCGTATCCGCAGAGACAAAGGAAGCCACCTCCTCGGCACCGACCACACGACCCCTTCCCAAAGGGTTGTATATATCATGCTATCATCAAACTGTCGCGGGGTGCAATGCGCTGCTTCTACCCAGGCAGGAAGTGTTGCTGCCACAGGTGGTTGCAGTCCATCGCTGCGGTCCAGTGTCAAGTCGGGAGGTGGGTCAATCTGTGAGTGTCCCCTGCACTTGACTTGTCCAGGTGGTGGCTCTATTCTAATTGGTGGAAGGCAGTGAGGAGAGGCCCATGGTCGCCCTGGAAGCGCTGGGCAACGCCGTGGATTGGCTGCAGGATGCCGAGGGGCGTTCGTTACGGCAGCATCGGCTGGCTTTTCTGGAGGCGCTGGACGCGGCTTGGGATCACCCGACGGGCGCGGCTGAGGCAGCTGAGTTGCGGCAGCAGGCGGTGGCATTGCTACGAGCGCTGGATTACAATAAGCTTTACCCCCACGACATCCTCTTTTGGGAGCGCCCCCCCGGCGATCTGCGGGCCTACTTGGTGCGCGATGACCAGGCACCTGCGGATTTCGTGCGCCTGCGCGATTTTTGCATTGATAACAAATTCGGCATTGGCGAGGTGCACGTTCTGTTCACAACATATCTCCTGCTGAAGCGGCTCGTGAACGGGTTGTACGATGCAGCACATCGCCAACTGGAGGATAGCCTGACTCAGATAGTGGAGTTGCGTGATCCGGAGGTGCGCGCACGTAACCGAGTTCCCTTTGGCAGCGAGTGTCAGCAGCGTCTGGAGGCCGTGCGGGCAGTGCGCGTGCTCAAGAGCCTGGGGTTGGAGAAACCGCACGAGCCGGACCGCAAGGCCAGCCCCGATGAGATAGGGGAAGTAGCACCGCCGCGGCGCATCCGCGAGATTGAGCGCTATGTGCCGCGGCCGCTGCGGCTGGCTTATCGGATTATCGCTTGCGGTCGCTTCCTGGAGGCGCGCCGCGCTTCTTTTCCCAAGGAGCCGTGGCCGGAGGAGGTCCAGGAGGTAAAGCGCGCCGTGCGTTGGCTTTTGCGTGCGCATCGGCGTCTCCTACACACTCAGGTCCTGGATGTCGTTGTGCGCAACCGCCTCCTGCGCGTGACGGAAACACTACTGGTGCGCGCCATCGCTCCCTTCACCCCGACTACCGGTTTGCGTATATATGCCTACCTGCGCTCGTCGGAAGACAAGCCCAAACTCAGTCACGGGCGGATGTTCGCGCTCCTCAAGAACAGCGAGGAACGCCTGCGTCTGTTGAATTTTCTCTACTGCCACGGTCGCCGCAACCCGATATTGTATGTTGAGCGTTTCGGCAGCTTCTTTCCCGAAGGCACGCTGCGCTTCGCCGGGGACGAGGCGGGGTTTGCATTGCGACCAAAGGCGCAGACCGACACCGCCTGAGGCCAGCCGCCCTCGCCATCCAGGGGCCATTTTCTCTCGCAACTCGCAATTTTCTTTGGTTTTTTCTTGACAAAGGACGGGCGTGGTCTATAATGCTGATCTTGAGCCAGGGGCAGGGCATGGGGCCGAAGGTTGGCAGGGGAGCGAGGTGTTGAACAGGCCGCTTCAGTCAGGAACCGGATAGAGACACTGGTGCGGTGCCCCGTGCGTCAGTCGGCGTATCCCAGGTTGGGGAGGAGCGGTCCGATGGCAGCCCGGTGCAGGCGGTGTCCGCCTTGGCGCAGATGTGGGGGTCTTGAGCGTCGTCCAGCAATCGGGGCGGCACTCCTGGAGATGCTGGTGGCGCTTGCCATTCTCGTCGTAGCCCTGTCTCTTCTTGTTTCTTTCGCTGCTGACAGTGTGCATGGGGCACACAATGCCCAGGCGCGTGCCAAGTGTGCCTTCCTCGCTGCCGAAGCACTTGAGCATGCACTCCTTCATCGTCATAACCTTCCCTCCCTGGAGGAGCGCAAAGTGGTGGACCCACAGGGACGGGGTGCCTTCGTCTCTAGGATAGAGGTCAAGGACGTCCCCAACGCCCCAGGCCTCAAACTGGTGCGAGCGACTACAGGCTGGTTGCCTCCCGGCAAGGGTGATGCGCTTCTCTATCGCCAGACGCTGGAAACCTATATGGCCGCACCGCTGAAGAAGTGAGGAGCGTGAAGAATGGGCCCGACACGCAGGTTGGCAAGGCGCTTCGCCGGGGTCACGCTCATTGAGTTGCTGCTGGTGATCGCGATCTTGGGCATCGTTACCGCCTTCGCTGCCCGCGTCGGGCGCGAGTGCTTGCGCGTGTGGGATGAGCAGTCGCGCCTGATGGTGGCCAACCGGGCCCTGGCGGACGCAGCACGGGTAGTAACGCGCGATCTCCTTGGGGCAATGCGCGTGGAAGGTGTAGCCTTTGAGGGCGAGCCTCAAGAGACCAACCTTGAGGATATTGTGCCCATAGCGGTGACGCTGGAGAAGGGACAGCCGAAGACGCGCGTCGCGATAGACCGGCTCGCGTTTGCCACGGGACATACGCGCGACCCGCTGGGCCATCCTGCCGGCGAGGCGGTGGAATACACAGTGGCCAGGGATGAGGCGGGCAAACTGCGCGGCTTGGTGCGGCGGGCAGCGGCCCTTGATGCGGCGGCGCAGAAGGAATCGCCGCCGGTGAGCGAGCATATCGCCGAATTCCGCGTGGAGTATCTGCGCAAGGTCGGCGGCCGTGAGACTTGGGAGAAGAACTGGCGCGCGGCGGATGGCCTGCCGGCGGCGGTGCGGGTGACACTCGGCGCGTGGGTCGGCGACGCTTCCGGAGTTAGTCTCCAGCGCCTGACGACGATGGTGACCATCCGCGCAACAGAAGAAGCGAGAGTCCCGCGATGAATGCAATAACCCGCGTGGGGCCCGTCCGCCGTACGGCCTCGCCCCGGCACGGCGAGCAGGGGCAGGCATTGGCTATCGCGCTCGTTGTCCTCCTGTTTCTCACGGTTATTATCGGCACCACGGCCCTGACGTTGCGCGCCGAAGGTCGCCTGACACGTGTCCATGCCGACGCCGTGCGCGCCCGGTACCTCGCACAGGCGGGCGTGGAGCGCGCCGTCTACGAACTCGCCCATGATCGTAACCAGTATGATGCCCTCAATGAGCGCTGGAGTGAGAACCCGGGTGCCTTTGGCTGGGTGGTCCTGGGGCAGGAAGGATCGGCCTCGGCACGGTCGGGGCGGGAGCATCCCTTTTACGATGTTCGCTATATATCGCCTGATGGTACACCACGACTGGGTATCGTTGATGAAGAGCGCAAGCTCAACATTAACAAGGCGGACGAAAATGTCCTGCGTGCGCTGATTGCGGCCGTGTGCAAGGAGAAGCGCCTCGCAATCCCGGAGGGTGCGGCGAAGGTTATCCATGATCGTGCCCAGGCAAAGCCCTTCCGTGCCGTAGGCGAGCTGGCCGGTCTCAAGGAGGTCGGTCCGGAGGTGGCGCAGGCGCTGGTGCCGTTCGTGACCGTGTACGGGGCCGGGGCGGTTAATGTCAACACCGCCGAATTCGTCGTGCTGGCCGCTCTGGAAGGACTCGGACCGGAGGGAGCCCGTGAGATCATCGCGCGGCGTAACGGGGCCGATGGCACGCCGGGCACTCTGGATGACCAGCCATTCAGGAGGACTGAGGAGGTGCGCGACTTCCTCAAGTTGTCCCGGGCCGACTTCAACCGACTTGCGCGGCAGATTGCCGTGCGTTCTGAGTACTTCACAATTGAGGCATATGGGGTCCTGCCCGAGGCCATCCCGCCAGTGGAGCGGATGCTGTCCGTGGTGGTGTGGCGCAAGGCCGACGGCATTCAGTTCGTGCGTTTTGAGGAGAGATAGAGCGGTTCGCTGGAAGGCGGTGGGGGGCGCGTTCGCTGTGCGATGTGAGAGCGGATGGGCGGCATGACGCGCGGCAAGGAAACCGAGGTGGGCAAGGCGCCCGCGGAAAAGCGCGAGGGTGCGCTCCAGGAGGTCCTGGCGCACGCCCGCGGTGAGGTACGCCGCGAACTTGAAGAGGCACTCCAAAAACAGAAGACCACTGGTCGCCCGCTGTTAGATATCCTCCGCCAGGACGTTGACAAGGAGATGCTGAAGCGCCTCTGGAATTTCCTGCGTCGGCCCAAGGTCAGGCAGGCGATGGTGGATACCGGCGTCATTGCCGATGACGAGTTGCAGCGGCTGGCGGAGGCGGAGCAGTCGGGAGAAGCCTACGACCCACGTTTGGGTGAGGTCCTGGTTCGTCACGGTGTCATCAGTGCCGAGCAGTTGCGTGCAGCCCTAGAGGAGCAGAAGCAGTCTGGGCGGTCATATTGGCGCATCTTGCTGGATCAGGGGGTGGTCACACCCAAACAACTTGCTGACGCGCAGCGCTATGGCGTTTTTGAGCCAGCCAAGATGTTGGACGAGCAATTGATTGCCAACGCACTGGTGCGCGCGGGTCTGGTGGACCGCAAGCGGCTTGAGGAAATGCTCGCCAACTGGAGCAGCGGCGGCGTTGGCCTGCTGCAATTTCTGGCTGATCGGAACGTTGCGCCCCGCGACGAATTGGGCCGTGCGGTAGCGCGCGAACTGGGCGTTGAGTATGTGGACCTGCGCCAATTTACCCCTCAGCCCGAGGCGCTTAACTTGCTCAGCGAAGAACTGGCGCGCCAGGGCAAGATGATACCTATCGCCAGGGATGGTACTACCGTGACTCTGGCGATGGCAAATCCGCAGGACTTGGCTGCGCGTGAGCAATTCCGCCTGATGGTCAATCTTGACGTCAAACCTGTGCTTGCCTTTGAGCGCGACATCCTCGCGCTTCTTGACGCATACGCGAAGACCAAAGCTAGAGGAGGCGCCGCTCCAGTGGCGAGCATGGCGGCTACTTACCCTGAGCGGCCAACAGCCACGACCGCACGACGGCCGGGTGTAGCGGACGAGGCGTTGACGAGCATGGCGCAAAGCGCCAGCATCGTTGACTTGGTCGCTTCTATCATTGAAGGCGCTATTCACTCGCATGCCACTGACATCCACATTGAGCCGCAGGCCAAGGAACTCCGCGTCCGCTACCGCATCGACGGTGTGCTTTACGACGTGATGAATCTGCCGGTCAGCCTCATTGCCGGGGTCATTTCCCGCGTCAAGGTGCTGGCGTCGTTGGATATCACCGAGCGTCGTCATCCCCAGGACGGTCACTTTACGATCACAGTTCAGGGCAGGCAGTATGATCTGCGCGTGGCCACCCTGCCCACCATTCTTGGTGAGAAGCTCGTCCTGCGCCTTCT
>Ga0272448_1001888_pt1 | contig 27447 bp, 25 predicted proteins | sample YNPCB0191_FD_202220 | JGI IMG/M metagenome (GOLD analysis project Ga0272448, IMG submission 202220) | Hot spring sediment microbial communities from Yellowstone National Park, WY, United States - YNP-CB-019-1 | ecosystem: Environmental > Aquatic > Thermal springs > Hot (42-90C) > Sediment... | reverse complement strand
AAATTCTTCGCCTTCTGCTGCGGCTTTTAAAACTTCCTCTTTTGTCCGGCTTGACACCTCAGCGGTCAGATCACGGCGTATTTCTTGATTTGGTTCAAATTTTTCCATATTTATTAATATTTATTAAATTAGAAAATTAAATCATCCACATTAAGTTGTGGTGCCCGGGGTGGGATTTGAACCCACACGAGATTAATCTCATACGATTTTGAGTCGTACGCGTATGCCATTCCGCCACCCGGGCAGATTTTTAATTAACTTATTTTAATTTTAAAGTACTTTTCTTAAATTGGCAATCTTTGTTTGAACATTTTATTTTTTTGCTTTTGGTTTCAACAAGCAGGGAATTGCATAGGGGACAGGTTTTATTTAAAGGTTTGTCCCAGAGGGCAAAATTACACTTGGGAAATTGATTACAGCCATAAAAAATTTTTTTGGTTTTGGTTCGTTTTTCAACTATTTCTCCTTCTTTACATTTCGGACATTTTATTTTTAAATTTTTCTCTTTTAGATTTTCTGTATACTTGCATTTTGGAAAATTAGAACAGGCGTAAAATTTTCCGTATTTACCCCATCGGATTATTAAGGCACTGCCGCACTTGGGACACTTCTTTTTTGTGGTTTCATTAATTATCTCTTTTTTAGAAACCTCTTCATATTTTTTTTCAAGGTTTTTTGAAAAAGGGCCGTAAAAATTTTCACATACCCGAACCCAATTTTCTTTTCCCTGAGCAACTTTATCTAATTCATTTTCCATTTCAGCGGTAAATTTGATATCCACAATATTTGGGAAGTGTTTTACCAAAATATCATTAACAGTCGTTCCTATTTCCGTGGGACGGAATCTTTTTTGTTCGTCTTTTTCCACATAGTTTCTTTCTTGGATAATAGAAAGAATAGGAGCATAGGTAGATGGTCGGCCAATGCCATTTTCTTCCAGTTTTTTAATTAAGGTGGCTTCATTATATCTTGGGGGTGGCTGAGTTAAATGTTTTAATGAAACCAATTTTAAAAGTTTTAAAATTTCTTCTTTTTCAAGGACGGGCAGTTCTTTTTCCTCAAATTTCAAGGGATAAACTTTTAAAAATCCTTCAAATTTTAAAACCTGACCCGTGGCTTTAAATGTATAGTTTTTAGCAGTAATATTAATACTAGTTGATTCAAAAATAGCCGGACTCATTTGAGAAGCAATAAATCTTTTCCAGATAATATCGTAGAGTTTTTGCTGATTTTTTTCCAATTTTAAAGTTTCAGGAGTATTACTTAAAAGGGTAGGTCGAATGGCTTCGTGGGCTTCCTGAACCCTGCCTTTTGCTTTATATTTTTTAAAAAAACCCACCCAATATTTGCTGCCATAGTTTTCTATAATAATTTTTTTGGCGGCAAAAAGAGATAAATTGGAAAGATTTAAAGAATCTGTTCTGTGATAAGTTATTTTTCCGGTTTCATAAAGTTTTTGGGCTATTTGCATTGTTATTTTGGCTGGCCATCTAAACCTTTTCCATGCTTCTTGTTGGAGAGTGCTGGTGATAAAGGGAGGAAGGGGATTTTTCTTAACTTCTTTTTTTTCAATATTTTCTACTTTATATTCAGCACTTTTTAAATCAGAAACAATTTCGTCTGCCTCTTTTTTACTTTTAATTTCCAGTTTATCAATTATTTTTTTATCTCTTTTAATTAAAAGGGCGTTAAACGGTTTTCCATTTTTTGGATTTCCATTTTTTTCAAGCAATGCTTCAATTGTCCAATACTCTTCCGGTTTAAATTCTTGTATTTCTTTTTCCCTTTCTACTATTAATCTTAGCGCCACTGATTGCACTCTTCCAGCCGATAATCCTCGTACCACCTTTTTCCATAGGAAAGGAGATAGTTTATAACCAACAATTCTATCCAGAATTCTCCTTGCCTGTTGGGCATTAACAAGATTTAAGTCAATTTTTCGGGGATTTTTTAGTGCTTTTTCAATTGCTTCTTTGGTTATTTCGTGAAAAACAATTCTTTGGGGATTTTTGAGATTAAGAATCTCACTTAAATGCCAGGCAATACTTTCTCCCTCCCGGTCCTCATCGGTAGCCAAAATGGTTTTTGGGGCTTTTTGAACCTCTTTTTTTAAAATATTAATGATTTTTTTTGACTTTAAAGGAACAATATAGGTGGGTTTGAAATCCTTTTCAATATCTATGCCTAAACTACTTTTGGGTAAATCCCGAACATGACCCATACTGGCAAAAATTTGATATTTATTTTTATCAAGAAAACCCTGAATGGTTTTTGATTTGGTTGGACTTTCCACAATAATTAAATCCATATTTATTTATTTTTCATTAGTGTTTATGTTTATATTGTACCTTTTAAGATAATCTTTTAATTTTTTTAGATTAAAAAAAGCATTGCTTATTACATCTTTTAAAACTTTTTTTTCATCTTTCTTAAAATTTTGGAGCACAAATTTTTCCATATTTTCTGGTTTTTTAAAAAGAGGCATAATTCCAATTCTGAAACGGATAAAATCCTTTGATTCAAGTTCTTTGATTATTGATTTGACGCCTCGGTGTCCAGCCGCACCCCGGTTTTTAACCACTTTAATTTTCCCCAAAGGCAAATCAATATCATCATGGACAACAATAAGGTTTAAAAGGGGGATTTGAAACTTAGAAATTATTTTTTTTACCGCTAATCCAGAATTATTCATAAAGGTTTGTGGTTTTGCTAAAATTATCTTTTCGTTATCAATTATTTTTTCAGAAATAGAAGCATTCAGTTCTTTACAAAATTTAAATTCAGGAAAATTATTTTTTTCCGCAAATTTGTTAACCGCCTCAAAACCAATATTATGTCGAGTATTTTTATATTTTTTTTCCGGATTTCCCAGTCCTACAATGACAAACATTTTTTCATTATAATTGCCATTTTTTAAAAAGTAAAGTTTTAAAATGCAAACTCTCTTTGAAATCCTTAAAATTTTTAACTTTTTAAAATGGTTCTTATTTACCTTTGTTTGCATTTTAAAAATTTTTTTGTTATACTTTATTAATTAGCCATTAATTACATAGTTCTCTTTATTTTTAAAATATGAAAAAAATCCTTATTTTCTTTTGGGAAATTGCTAAAATAGTTATTACTGCTGCTTTAATAGTAATTCCTATTAGGTATTTTTTATTTCAGCCGTTTTTTGTGATTGGTCAATCAATGGAGCCCAATTTTAAAGAGGGCGATTATTTGATTGTTGACGAGATTACTTATCGTTTTTCTTCTCCAGAACGGGGAGAGGTAATAATTTTTAAGTCGCCATCAGATCCTTCTCAAAGGTTAATTAAAAGAATAATTGGTTTACCGGGCGAGACAGTGGAGATAAAAGATGGCAAGGTGTTTATTTATAATGAGGAGGGTAAAAAAATTTTAGATGAATCAAGTTATCTTTCAAATTTAAAAACCGAAGGAGAACTAAAAATTACTCTTGGAGAAAAAAATTATTTTGTTTTGGGCGATAATCGTTATTTTTCCTATGATTCAAGGAAATTTGGATCACTATCTAGAGAAAACATTATTGGTAGAGTAGTATTAAGAGCGTGGCCCTTTAATTCTTTGAAAATTTTTAAAAAGCCAGTCTTAAATATGATATAAATTAAATTAAAATTGGCTTTGATAAAATTTGAAAAAAGTAAAAATATGAAAAAATCAAAATTCCAAAGACCAACAGGAATGGATGATATTTTACCAGAAGACCAAATATATTATCAAAAGATTTACGAGGTGGTTTCAAATATTGCCGATTTTTATGGATTTTTAAAGATTGATACCCCCATTGTAGAAGAGGAAGAACTTTTTTCAAGGGGGGTTGGTTTGGGAACAGACATTGTTAAAAAGGAAATGTATAGTTTTAAAACCAAAAGCGGTGATCGTTTGGCGTTACGGCCAGAATGGACATCGTCTGTTATGCGGGCCTATATTGAAAACGGAATGCATAATTTGCCACAACCAGTAAAACTTTGGTATTTTGGACCTTGTTATAGATATGAACGTCCCCAATACGCTCGACGTCGGCAATTTTGGCAATTTGGTTTTGAGGTAATAGGAGAAAAAAATCCAATAATAGACACTCAGATTATCCAGATTTTTTACAATATTCTTTTAGAACTTAAATTAAAGAATTTAACAGTAGAAATAAATAGTATTGGAGATAATAATTGCCGACCATATTATAAAAAACTTTTAAAAAAGTATTTTACAAAGAAAGCGTCTTCTCTCTGCGTTAATTGCAAAAGACGTTTAAAAGAAAATATTTTAAGGATATTTGATTGTAAAGAGGAAAGGTGCCAAGGCATTAAAACGGATGCTCCGCAGATTCTTGACTATCTTTGCGAAGATTGTCGTAAACACTTAAAAAGTGTTTTAGAATTTTTAGACGAGGTTGAAATACCATATAACCTTGATTCTTGTTTGGTAAGGGGACTTGATTATTATACCCGGACAGTTTTTGAGATTTTTTCTGTTAATAAAAAAGAGACCGATACCGATAAAGATAAAAAAGAAAATAACAAAAAAGATAATAAAAATAATAATAACGAAAAAGAAGATTTTAAAAAAGATGATAAAGAAGAAAATTTGAAATCACTAGCCTTGGTGGGGGGTGGAAGATATGATAAGCTATCAAAGATGTTGGGGGGGAAAGATACGCCGGCTTGCGGAGGGGCGGCGGGAGTGGAAAGAATAATAGATTTAATGAAAATTGAAAAAGTAAAGGTATTACAAGAAAAGAAAATAGAAGTATTTTTAGCTCAATTGGGCGATTTAGCAAAAAAGAAGAGCTTAAAAATTTTAGAAGATTTTAGGAAAGCCAAAATAAGGGTAGGAGAAGTTTTTGGAAGAGATTCTTTAAGAAGCCAATTAAATCGGGCAGATCGGTTAGGGGTAAAATATGCTCTTATTTTAGGCCAAAAAGAGGCTTTGGAGGGGGTAATTATAGTTAGAAATATGGAAGACGGGACACAGGAAACAGTAAAAATAGATAAAGTGGTTAGTGAGGTAAAAAAAAGATTAAGGGTTAATAGGGGTTGAATTAATTTTAATTAACAATTATAATTTAAGAAAACAAAATTTAATTTTTATTTTAATTATCATTAAGATTTTTTATGGATTGTATTTTTTGTAAAATCATAAAGAAAGAAGAACCGGCAGAAATTGTTTATGAAAACGAGAATTTTATTGTTATAAAAGATATTAAACCCAAGGCGCCAGTTCACTTATTGGTTATTCCCAAAACTCATATTTTTTCATTAAAGGACATTAAAGAAAAAGACAAAGAATTAATGGGGGAATTAATTTTAACAACCCAAAAAGTTGCTAGTCAAAAAAAACTTAAAGGTTACAAATTATTAATTAATGTAGGAAGAGAAGGTGGGCAAATTATTGATCACCTTCACCTACATCTTTTAGCAAAAGATATTAACAATAAATTTTAATATGCCCTTAGAAATAAAAAAAGAAGGAAAAGAGTTACCACAAAATTTGGTTCGTCGCTTTTTAAAAAAAGTAAAGCAAAGTGGAATTTTGCTTGAAAAGAAAAAGTCCTTTTTCTTTGAAAGAAAGAAAAGTAAAAAATTAAAAAGACGATCAGCTCTACGAAGAGAAGAGTTAAAAAGGTATTATGAACAACTAAAAAAAATGGGTAAGATAAAGTAGCGATCGTTTATATTATTTATTTTTTTAATTTTTAATAAATAAAATATATTAAAATCGTGCTAAAAGAAGAAATAAAAAGCGATCTCAATAAGTCCGTAAAAGAAAAAAATGAAGTAATGCGTTCTGTTTTACGGATGCTTTTGGCTTCTATTTTAAATAAAGAGAAGGAAAAAAAATATAAAACCTCAAAAGAGGAATTAACCGAAGAAGAAGTTTTAGAGGTTATTTTATCTGAGGTTAAAAAAAGAAAAGAAGCAATTTTAGAATATGAAAAAGGAAAAAGGCAAGATTTAGTTGAAAGAGAAAAAGCGGAGATTGAGGTTTTAAAAAGATATTTGCCCGAACAACTTTCAGAAAAAGAAATTAAGGATCTGGTGGAAGAAACTATTAAAAGAATTGGAGCAAAAGAAAAAAAGGATATAGGTAGAGTAATGGCTGAAATAATGCCAAAAGTTAAAGGTAGAAGCGATGGCGGTACGGTTTCAAAAATTGTAAAAGAATTATTGTCATAAAATAGTTCTATGGTTCTGTTTATTTAACAGAACGATTAAAATAAGCATAGGGAAAAAAGAAGGGGAAAAGTAAAGGATAAACTTTTTTGAGTATGATAGAAATTAACAATTTAACTGTTAAAAGAATTGATAAAAATTTTTTAAAAAGCATTGCCCAAAGAGTTTTAAAAGAAGAAAAGCATAAAAAGATTAATTTATCCATTGCTTTAGTTGGCAAAAAAAAGATAAAGACAATAAATAAGAGATTTAGGGGAAAAGACGAAGTAACTGATGTTTTGTCTTTCGGAGAAGGCGTAAATGAAATTATTATTTGTCCAGCAGTAGTTAAAACAAAAAAGGAGTTAGCCCTGATTTTGATTCACGGCATTTTGCATCTTTTGGGTTATGAACATGGACCGGAAATGGAAAAAAAACAAAAAGATTATTTGAGTAAGTTTTTTTAACCCTTTAAATTTTTAACAATATGGCTAAACCTTATATAATTAGCGCCTTAGATATCGGTTCTGGTTTTTTAAAAATGGTTGTTGTTTCAAAAAAAAGAGGGGAAAAAGATTTTGAGATTTTGGGTTTTAATAAAGAACCATCAGCAGGAGTTAGAAAAGGAGTAGTGGTTGATGTTCAAAGGGCGACGGAAAAAATTTCTTTATTAACAAAAAAAATTGAACAAGAATGCGGTAGAAAAATAATCAACATTTATGCTAATATTTCAGGAGGCCATATTTTTTACACTTTATCCCGCGGTTTGGTTTCTGTTTCTCGGGCAGATCAGCAAATTTCCGAAGAGGACGTGGATAGAGTATTAAAAGCAGCAAAAGCAATTTCTATTTCTCCCAATAAAGAGATCATTGAAATTTTGCCCAAAGAATTTATTGTGGACGGCGAAACCGGAGTAAAAGAACCAGTAGGGATGGCTGGAGTAAGATTGGAAGCAGAAACTTTACTTATTTGCGGTTTTTCTCCTTATATAAAAAATACTACTCAGGCAATTTTAAGAGCCGGTCTTCAAATTAATGATTTGATTGTTAATCCATTGGCAAGCGCCAAGGCGGTTTTAACTTCTAGAGAGAAAGAATTGGGGGTGTGCGTTTTGGATATTGGGACAGCGACTACCAGTATGGCTGTTTTTGAAGAGGGAAACTTAATTCAGACAGCGATTTTTCCTATTGGTTCTAGCCATATAACCAACGATATTGCCATTTGCTTAAAAACAGATATTGATACGGCTGAAAAAATAAAATTAGAATTTGGTACTTCTGATTTAAATCATTTTAAATCTAAAAAAGAAGAAAAGAAAATAAGTCTTAGTTATCAAAATAAAAAATCGGAAAAGGAAGAGAATATTAGTTTTTCCAAAAAAGACTTAACCAAAATTATAGGAGCAAGAATTTCAGAAATTTTTGACCTGGTCAATAAAGAACTTAAAAAAATTTCTAAACAAAAAATGTTGCCAGCTGGGATTGTTTTAACGGGGGGAGGGGCAAAAATGCCAAAAATTAAAGAATTGGCAAAAAACAATTTAAAGCTTCCCTGTCGGTTGGGCGGCCCTAAGGTTCCTTCTAATTTTCAGGAAGATTTAAGCTTGTCGGTTCTTTACGGTTTAATTTTAGAAGGGATTGAGATTGAAGAAGGGGAGGAAATTGTTTCTGATTTTAATAAAAAAGAAAAAAGCGGATTGAGAAAATTTTTAAGTTTTTTTAAAAATTTGATTCCTTAAAAAACATTAATAATAAACAACAAATAAAAATTAATGCAACCAAATATTAAAATTAAAGTATTGGGCATTGGTGGTTCTGGCGGGAATACCATTTCGCGAATGATGAAAGCCAAAATAAAAGGAGTGGAATTGATTGCCATTAATACCGACATTCAAGATTTAAATAAAATTCAAGCTCATAAAAAGATTAGAATTGGTAGAAATTTAACCAAGGGATTGGGAACTGGAATGAATCCGGAAATCGGAAGAGCAGCAGCAGAAGAACAAAAAGAGGAAATTAAAAAAGAATTATTAGATTGCGATTTGCTTTTTATTGCTGGCGGTTTGGGAGGAGGGACATGTTCCGGCGCTTCTCCTTTTGTTGCCGAGCTTGCCAAAAGTCTTGGAATTTTAACAATAGCGGTAGTAACTAGACCCTTTTCGTTTGAAGGAGTTAAACGGTTAGAAATTGCTAAAAATAGCGAAAAAACATTAAAAGAAAAGGTAGATAGTTTAATTGTAATTTCTAATGACAAACTTCTTTCTGTTTTAGATCCTAATATTACTGTTTTAAATGCGTTTTGGAAGTGCGATGAAATTTTGATGCAGGCGGTTTCTGGAATCTCAGATTTAATTGTTTTACCAGGAATAATTAATATTGGTTTTGCTGATATTAAAGCAATTATGAAAAATTCTGGCGCTGCTCTTTTTGGAATGGGATGGGCAAAAGGAGAAAAAAGAGCGGAAGAAGCAATTCGGATGGCTCTAAATTCGCCCCTACTAGATATTTCTTATAAAGGAGCCAAAGGAGTTTTATTTAACATTTCCGGAGGAAAAGATATCAGCCTAAACGAGGTTGATGAAATAGCAAAAATTGTTACCAAAGAAATATCGCCAGAGGCAAAGGTAATTTTTGGCGCTATTTGCGATGAAAAATTACCGAAAGGAGAAATTAAGGTAACAGTAATTGCCACTGGTTTTTAATTTCTTAATATAAAGAATTAAAAAATTAGTTATTAACAGTTTTTTGGGCTTGACCCATTTTTTTTATCAGTTAAAATAAAATAATATTTAAATTTTATTTTTATGGAAAACAAAATTACTAAAGTCAAAAAAAGAGATAACACGATTGTTGACTTTGATCAATCAAAAATTAGCGAAGCTATTTTCAAATCAATAACAGCTACTGGTCAGGGCGATGGAAAAAAATCAAAACAGCTTTCTGAAATGGTAGTAAAAATTTTAAATCGCCGTTTTAAAAAAAATGAAATTCCCAATATTGAACAAATTCAAGATATAGTAGAAGAGGTTTTAATTTTAGAGGGACTAATTGAAACAGCGAAGGCTTATATTTTATATCGCGAACAAAGAAGAAGGATAAGAGAAACAACACAAGTTATTGATGAATCAATAGAAAAAATAGATAGTTATTTACAAGAAATGGATTGGCAGATTAAAGAAAATGCCAATATGACGTTTTCATTACAGGGATTAAATCAATATGTGGGTTCTTATATCTCTAAAAAGTATTGGCTTAACAAAATTTATCCTAAAGAAATAAGAGAAGCAGCGGCAAGCGAGGACTTTCATATTCATAATTTAGAAATTTTGGCTCCCTACTGCGCCGGGTGGGATCTTTATGATTTTTTAAAAAAAGGTTTTGGCGGAGTAAGCGGCAAATTAGAATGTCGGCCGCCAAAACATTTCCGAACCGCTCTTGGACAACTAACCAATATTCTTTTTACCTTGCAAGGTGAAACAGCGGGAGCTAACGCTGTTTCTAATTTTGATACGCTTTTGGCTCCCTTTATTCGTTATGATAGATTGACTTATTCTCAAACAAAACAAACAATGCAGGAATTTTTATATAATTGCATGGTACCCACCCGCGTTGGTTTTCAAACACCATTTCTTAATGTTTCTCTTGACATTAAACCACCCTCTTTTTTGGCAAAACAACCAGTGATTATTGGCGGCGAACCCCAAAAAGAAACATACGGTGAATTTCAAGAAGAAATGAATATGTTTATTAGGGCGTTTTACGAAGTTTTAATGGAGGGTGATGCAAAAGGAAGACCTTTTACTTTTCCTATTCCTACTGTTTCTATTACCAAAGATTTTGATTGGGATAATTCTGATCTTTTTCCTTTATGGGAAGCAACCGCAAAATATGGAATTAATTATTTTTCAAATTTTGTTCAGTCTGATATGAAACCGGAAGATTTTCGTTCTATGTGCTGTCGTCTTCGGTTAGACAACAAAGAACTTTATATGAGAGGAGGAGGGCTTTTTGGATCCCAACCTTTAACTGGTTCAATAGGTGTTTGTACTATTAATATGCCGCGCATTGGTTATCTTTCTAAAACAAAAAAAGAATTTTTTGAGAGATTAAGCTATTTAATGGATTTGGCGAAAGAAAGTTTGGAAATAAAAAGAAAAGCTTTGGATAATTTTATGGAAAAGGGTCTTTATCCTTATTCGCGGTATTATTTGTCTTCTGTTAAGAAAATGCGAAACTCTTATTTTGGCAATCATTTTTCTACTATTGGTTTATTAGGAACAAACGAAGCGCTTTTGAACTTTTTGGGCGAAGATATTGGCTCAACAAGAGGCAGGAAATTTGCGGCAGAAATTTTAGATTTTATGCGTCAACGTTTAGTAAGATATCAAGAAGAAACAGGTAATTTATATAATTTGGAAGCAACGCCAGCTGAAGGAACTTCTTATCGTCAGGCAAAAATGGATAAAGAGAAATACCCAGACATTATTACTGCTGGAACAAAAGAGGTACCTTACTATACAAATTCTACCCAGTTGCCGGTAAATTATACCAGTGATCCTTTTGAGGCTTTAAGGTTGCAAGATGAGTTGCAGACAAAATATACGGGTGGTACGGTTTTACATTTATTTTTAGGCGAAAAGATTTCTAATCCTGAAACAGCAAAACTATTAGTAAAAAAAATTTGCGAGAAGTTTCATTTGCCTTATATTACTCTTACTCCTACTTTTTCAATTTGTCCTCATCATGGTTATCTTTCGGGCGAGCATTTTGAATGTCCTAAATGTATTATAAAACAACCATGCGAAGTTTATTCGCGGGTAGTAGGTTATTATCGTCCAGTGAATCAATACAACATTGGGAAACAGCGGGAATTTCAAGAAAGAAAAACTTTTAAAATTTCTATTCCGGAATTAGTAAAATGATTCAAATTGGAGGAATTCAAAAACTAACATTAATTGACTATCCGGGGAGGTTGTCAGCCACGGTTTTTCTTTTAAATTGCAATTTTCGTTGCCCTTTTTGTTATAGTTCAGAATTGGTGTTACCCGAAAAAACAAAAAATCAATCCTGTATTTTAGAGAAGGATTTTTTCGCTTTTTTAGAAGAAAGAAAAGACCTATTAGAAGGAGTTGTAATTTGCGGTGGAGAACCTATGATGAACAAAGACCTGCCAGATTTTGTAAGAAAAATAAAAGAAATGGGTTATAAGGTGAAAGTTGACACCAATGGTTCTTTTCCTGAGATGCTGGAATTTTTAATTGATGAAAAAATAATAGATTATGTTGCTTTAGATATTAAGGCGCCAAAAGAAAAATACAACATCTTAACGGGTGGAAAGGTAAATATAAAAAATATTGAAAAAAGCATTTCTATTTTAAAAAATAAGGAAATAGATTATGAATTTCGGACAACAGTGGTCCCTACCCTTTTAAAAAAAGAGGATATTTTAAAAATTAGTCGTTGGCTTTTTTCTTTTCCTTCGCGCAAAGCGACAAGATATTATCTACAAAATTTCCGTCCGGAAAAAACCCTTGATCCAAAACTAGAAAAGTTAAAACCTTATCCCTTAACATATTTGTTAGAGATTCAAAGAGCTGTTTCTCCATTCTTTGACATTTGCCAAATTAGAGAATAAAAACCAAAAGAATAAAGATTTAGAATGAAAATCTTAAGAATAGTTTATTTTTGTTTTTGTTTAATTCTTTTAATTTTGGTTTTTTGGCGTTATGAGGTGGTAGAGTCAAAGGTAAAAAACAGCGAATTAAAAAAACTTAATGATTTAAAAAAAGAAATTACTTTAATTGGAACTGTTGTAAAAGAACCGGATATTGGAGTAAATAGCACAAAACTGACTATTCGGGTTGGAAAAGAAAAAATTTTAGCAGTTGTTAATAGATATCCGGAATACAAATATGGAGATAAATTAAAAATCACAACACAACTGGAAAGCCCCCCTGTTTTTGAGGAATTCAATTATCAGAATTATTTGAAAAAAGAAGGGATTTATTCTATTGCTAATTTTCCTAAAATTGAGTTGATTGGTCAAGATTTCTCTTTATTTACTTTTTTTTATTTTAAAATACTTTCTTTTAAAGATCGGGTGAAAGAAATTATTTATGAAAGACTTCCCTTCTTTCATGGTTCGGTTTTGTCGGCAATGATTTTGGGAGATAAATCTGGTTTACTTTCTGATTTCAAAAATAAGTTAAGCATTACTGGTTTAAGCCATATTGTTGCGATTTCCGGAATGCATATTGCAATTTTAACGGGTATTTTAATACCGTTTTTATTGGGACTAGGTTTTTGGCGATCGCAAGCTTTTTATTTTGTCATCATTTTAATTTCTTTTTACATTATTTTAATTGGGTTTCCTTCTTCAGCGGTCAGGGCAGCGATTATGGCGGGTATTTTTCTTTTTGGTCAAAAAATTGGTAGAAGATCTGTTAGTGGTAGGGCATTGTTTTTTTCTGCCGGCATAATGCTTACTTTAAATCCATTGCTTTTATTTTATGATATTGGTTTTCAACTTTCTTTTTTGGCCACGCTTGGTCTTATTTATTTGTCTCCTCTTTTTCAAAATTGGTTGAAATTTATTCCTCAAGAAAAATTTTTTAATTTGAGAGAAATCCTTTCTTTAACCCTTTCTGCTCAAATTTTTACTCTACCCATTTTGGTTTACAATTTTGGCAGAGTATCGCTGGTTGCTCCTTTAACTAATATTTTAGTTTTACCCATTGTTCCTTTGTTAATGATTTCCGGTTTTTTATTTGTTATTTTTGGTTCAATTTGGAGTTTTTTTGCTTGGTTTTTTTCTTTTCCTTGTTGGTTTTTCCTTTCCTATATGATAAAAATAGTAGAATTTTTTAGTCAATTTTCATGGGCGGCAAAAAATATTAAAGACATTTGTTGGTACTGGTTATTTATCCCTTATGTAATTTTATTTATTTTAATTTTATGGTTTAGAAAAAAAGAAAGATTAAAATTTTTAAATTATTAAGGTATAATATAAGAAAATAAAATAAAAAATAAAAAAAGTAAAAAAATATGAAAAATAATACAGCCTGGATAATTTCGGTAGATATGGGTTATGGTCATCAAAGGACAGCCCATCCCTTGAAAGATTTTGCTCCGGGGAAAAAAGTTATTAACGCCAATAATTATTTGGGAATTCCCTTAAGCGATAAAAAAATATGGAAATCAGCAAGAAATTTTTATGAGTTCGTTTCCCGGTTTAAAAGAATTCCGCTAATAGGTGAGTTATCTTTTTATCTTTTTGACAAGATTCAACAGATTCCTGCTTTTTATCCCAAGAGAAATTTATCTAAACCTACCTTTGGTTTAAAAAACATTTTTTCTTTAATTAAAAGTGGTTGGGGTAAAAATTTAATTGAGAAACTAAAGGCTAAAAATTTAGAATTCAAAACTGATTTACCCATTATCACTACCTTTTTTACACCCGCTTTTATGGCTGAAGAATTTAACTATAAAGGAGAAATTTATTGTGTTATTTGCGACGCCGATATTTCTCGAACTTGGGTTTCTTTAAATCCTCAAAAGAGCAGAATAAAATACCTTGTTCCAAACGAATGGGTGTTTAATCGTTTAAAACTTTATGGCGTAAAAGAAGAAAACATTTTTTTGACCGGTTATCCCTTGCCCTTAAATAACATTGGTAGTGAAAAAATGGAAGTTTTAAAAAACGATTTAAAATATCGCCTTTTAAATCTTGATCCCAAAAAAGAATACTTTAAAAAATATAAAATTTTAATTAAATCAATACTGGGCGAATTACCTTCTAAAGCCAATCATCCCTTAACGATTATGTTTTCTGTTGGTGGCGCCGGTGCCCAAAAAGAAATTGGAGTAAAAATAGTAAGCAGTTTAAGAGAAAAAATAAAAAAAGGAGAAGTAAGAGTAATTTTGTCAGTGGGAATTAGAAAAGAAATTGAAAAATACTTTTTATCATATATTTCTTATTTAAAAATAAAAGACGGAGTGGAGGTGCTTTTTTTTGAAGATATCCAAGATTATTTTGAAAAGTTTAACCAAAAATTAAGGACAACCGATATTTTATGGACCAAACCCAGTGAACTTTCTTTTTATACTGGTTTGGGGTTACCAATTATTATTAGTCCGCCCGTTGGTTCGCAAGAGGATTTTAATAAAAAATGGCTTCTTTCTCTTGGTTCTGGTACCTTACAGGAAAATCCGAATTTTACTGTTCAATGGCTTTTTGATTATTTATTTAGCGGTCGACTGGCCGAAGCATCAATGCAGGGATTTATGGAGGCGGAAAAATTAGGGGTTTATAATGTTAAAAAAATAGTTTTTAAGAAATAGTTTTTATAATTATGTCGTGGTTAATTGTTATAATAATAGCTTATTTTCTTTTTGCTACTAGTTTTCTAATAGATAGATATCTTTTAACTGGTCCTCTTAGTGCTCGGGTATATGTTTTTTACGTTGGAATTTTGGGGGCTTCTTCTTTACTATTAATTCCCTTTGTTAATTTTTCTATTTTAAAAATAAACGAAATTGTGTTTTGTTTTTTGGGTGGTGCGGCTTATATTTTCGCCTTATTTGGTTTGTTTTACGGTTTAGAGAGATTTGAGGCTTCTACTATTGTGCCAGCTATTGGCGGTTTTTTACCTGTTTTTAGCTTTTTTTTGGTTTATTTTTTTTCAGGCGGAAAAGAAGTTCTAACCTTAAAAGAATCTTTAGCTCTTATTTTTTTAACTTTTGGAAGTATAATTATTTATGGAAAAGGATTTTTAAAAATTCCCTTGTTGGGCTTAAAAATTTCTTTTATTACCGCTATTTTTTTATCAATTTCGCTATTAATGGCAAAATACGCTTTTTCAATGTTTTCTTTTTGGAATGGTTTTATTTGGATAAGGATTGGAGCCTTTTTTACGGTTTTGTTTTTCATTTTTAACAAAGAAGTAAGGAAAGAAATTTTTATAAAAAAACCTGCTCTGAGCAAAAAAACGTTTCCTCTTTTTCTTTTTAATCAATTAATAGGAGCGGGTGCTTTTGTTTTACAAAATTGGGCAATTGCCATAGCCGGACTGGTTTATTTGCCCCTTATTAATGCTTTACAGGGCATTCAATACATTTTTTTGTTTTTTTTAACCCTTTTATTTTTAAATGAAAATAAAGATAAAAAGGCAATTTTTCAAAAGTTTATAGCTATTCTTTTTATTGGGCTAGGTTTAATGATTTTAGGTTTGGACTTCTCTAAAATTTTTTAAAAAATAACAAATTATGAAAAAACATAAAATGTTGAGTACTATTTTATTAATATTTGTTATATTGTTTATAATTTTAATAATTCCTTTTTTTATTTATTTGGGTTTTCCTCCGGAAAAATCGGACATTTTATGGGGCGTGAATTTTTCTCAAAAGCACACTCAAAATCTTGACTTAAATTGGAAAGATGTTTATTTGTCTTTGTTAAAAGATTTAAAAACTAAAAATATTAAAATTGGCGTTCACTGGGATTTAATAGAACCGGAAAAGGGGAAATATAATTTTGACGATTTGGATTGGCAGATAAGGGAAGCCGAAAAAGAAAATGCAAAAATTATTTTAGTGATAGGTTATAAGGTTCCTCGTTGGCCGGAATGTCATTTTCCTCATTGGGTAAATTTTAATAATAATGATTTAGGATTTGACACTTCAGATTTTTTATCTTATCTTGAAAAGGTAGTGAATAGGTATAAAAATTCATCAGCTATTTGGGCATGGCAATTGGAAAACGAACCGTTTTTTCCTTTTGGAAATTGTCCTAAATTTGATGAAGAATTATTTAAAAAAGAAATTAATCTGGTAAAATATTTTGACCCCGATAGACCTATTATAGTGTCTGAAAGCGGTGAATTTTCTTTATGGTTCAAAGCGGCAAGATATGGCGATATTGTGGGGGTAACAATGTATAAAAAAGCTTGGTTTAAAGAAATAAAAAAATATTTTTCTTATCCATTTTCTCCCTTTTTTTATTGGTTTAAACAACAACTTGTTAAAAAGATTTTTAATAAAGACGTCATTTGCATTGAATTGCAAGCTGAGCCCTGGGGATCAGTGCTTTTATATGATTTACCCATTACCGAACAAGAAAAAACAATGGATTTAAAACAGTTTCAAAAAAATATTAAATTTGCCAAAAGAACTGGTTTTGATACTATTTATTTATGGGGGGCGGAGTGGTGGTATTGGCTGAAGGAAAGACATAATAAACCAGAGATGTGGGAGGAAGCAAAAAAACTATTTTAAAAAGTTAAATTTTATTTTTAAGAATATGTTGTCAATTATTATTCCTGCTTTAAACGAGGAAAAATATCTTCCTATATTATTGAGTTCAATAAAAAAGCAAAACCTTAACGATTTTGAGATTATTATTTCTGATGCTGGTTCGAGCGATAAAACAGTTGAAATCGCCAAAAATTATAACTGTAAAATCGTAAAAGGGGGATTGCCTGGCATAGGAAGAAATAGGGGCGCTAAGGCAGCTCAAGGCAATTTATTATTATTTTTAGACGCTGATGTTTTATTGCCCAAAGACTTTTTTGAGAAAAGTTTAAAAGAACTTAAAGAAAGAAAGCTTAATATGGCTTCCTTTAAACTAGTTCCCAAAGAAAATAAATTTGCAATAATTTTTTTTGATATTTTTTATAATTTTCCGATAATTATATTAGAAAAAATATTACCTCATGCGGCAATGGGAATTTTAATAGAAAAGGAATTTTTTTATAAATTAAATGGTTTTGATGAAACAATTAAACTTGCCGAGGATAATGATTTAGCGAGAAGGGCTCGAAAAATCGGGAAATTTGGCATTATTAGGTCTACCAAAATTTTTATTTCCCTGAGAAGATTTCAAAAAGATGGTTGGTTGGTTACTTGTTTAAAATATTTTTTTGGCGAACTTTATATGATTTTTTTGGGTCCCATAAGAACAGATATTTTTAATTACCGTTTTAACCATTATCTTGAAAATAAAAAAGAACAAATTATAATTAATAATAAAATAATAAAAAATAAAAATAATAAAGAAGATATTTAAAAAACCTATGTCTCTTTACGAGTTACCAAAAATTAAATTTTTAGAAGGTCCAAAGATTCCTTCCCTAGATCCAAAAAAGAGTAAAATTTTTTGGATGGTTTTGGGAATAATTTTTGTTTCCGTTGTTTTTGGATTTTTATCGGGGGTTCTATCAAGCGCTTTATTTTATTTTAAAATCGGAGATCTTAAAGGTGATAATACTGGTTTACCAACAGTAAATTTAGAAGAGAAAAAAACAAATGAATATTTTCCTCAAACATCAGAAGAGGAAATGGTAATAAAATTAGTGGAAGAAAATTCACCAGCAGTGGTAAGCATTATTATTTCTAAAGATGTTCCAATTTTTGAAGAGTACTATAAGGTTGATCCGTTTTTTGGTTTTCCTACCCCCCAATATCGTCAAAAAGGTTTTCAAAAAGAAGAAATTGGCGGCGGTACAGGGTTTATTGTTTCTTCTGATGGTTTAATTTTAACAAACAAACATGTTGTTTCAGAGGAGGGGGCGGAGTATACTGTTTTTACCAACGATGGAAAAAAATTTCCCGCCAAGATTTTAGCTAAAGATCCCTTTCAAGATTTAGCAATTATAAAAATTGACCAAGATAACGAGATAAACAAGGAGGGGGGACTAATAAAAAATTCTTTTCCCACAGTAAAATTGGGCGATTCAGATACTTTAAAAAATGGCCAAACAGTAATTGCCATTGGTAATGCCTTGGGAGAATTTAGAAATACCATTTCTAAGGGGGTTGTTTCTGGTTTGGGCCGGAAGATTACAGCATCAGGGGGAGATTTTGTTGAAACATTAGAAGATGTTATTCAGACCGATGCGGCTATAAATAAAGGCAATTCTGGCGGACCCCTTTTAAATCTTAAGGGTGAAGTAATTGGAGTAAATACAGCAACTGCTATTGGCGCTCAAAGCATTGGTTTTGCTATTCCAATTAACAAAGCCAAAAAAGCTCTTAAACAAGTAAAAGAAATGGGAAAAATTGTTTACCCGTTTTTAGGAATCCGTTATATTTTAGTTGATGATGAAATAAAAGATAAATATAACCTAACAGTAGATTACGGTGCTTTAATTGTTAAGGGAGAAAAAGGAGAATCTGCAATTTGGCCAGATTCAGCAGCCTATAAAGCAGGATTAAAAGAAGGAGACATTATTTTGGAATTTAATAATGAAAAAATTACTACTGATAATTCATTGGTTAAAATTATTAGTAAATATAATCCGGGGGACAATGTTAAATTAAAAGTTTTAAGAAGGGAAAAAGAATTTGAAGTTGACGTTGTTTTAGGCGAAAAAACCGATTAAAATATTACCTTATAATTATAAAAAGTAAAGAAATTTACTCCCCCAATAAACCTAACCAGATGGTTAACTTTCTACGGCTAACTTTTTTCAGATTTTAAATTATTTATTAATTTTTCGTTTAATTATTTATTACTCTTCTTCCCAAAAATCCACGATCGTGGATTTTTTGTCACGATGCAATTTAATAATTTTAATAGTTTTTAATATCGTTTTAATTAACCCTCAATCAGCTCTTTACTTTGAATATCTTTTTTAAATGATCCTCATTATCGATTGATTCTAAAACACCAAAACGAACATATTTTCTTAAGTTAAAAAATTCTATTATAAACTCAATCTCATTTCTGCATTCGTACGGAAAAATAAAAGTACTTTTTTGAAGTTCATAAAACCCCAACTCTTTTAATTTCTCCCGCAAAGCATCTCTTCCTTTTCTTAAATTTTCAGGGATATCAAAAACAACCAATCTCCATTTTTTATCCCAGTTACCATCTTTAATTTTAATTTTTTCAAAATAATAGGTTAGGGTTTTTAATCTTCCTTTTTCTGTTAATACTAGCGTATAAGAACCATCCGGATTTTCTTTTCTTTTAATTAATTTTGATCTGTAAAGATTTTTTATTTCTTTTTTAAATTCTTTTTTGTCAATTTCTTTCCATGCCCGAGAAATTCCTTTTAAAACTTTCAATTGTCGTTGTGGGGTAAAAGAATAACAAAGAGCAATTCCGCCGAATAAAAGTAATAATATTTTTTTTCGCATTAAAGACATATTTATTAAAGAAACTCATTATTTTTTATTTTATTTTTTTTATGCTTTTATTATTTTTAGATTATTATATTTTATTATTTATTATTACATTATATCACATCACAATATCACATCACAAAAAATTTAGATGGACAAAATTTCTACGATCGTGGATTTTTGGGAAGAGATATTCTTTGAATTACATTTTTTGAATATAACCCTTAATATAATCTTTGATATAATCTTTAATATAACCTTAATATAATCTTAATATAATCTTTAAATAATAAATCTTTAAATAACCTTTAATATAATCTTTTATAGCCCTTGAATACGTTTTTGGATTTATTTTTTAAGTATGTCTTTTTAGTTTTTAATTTTGTTTTTTTTAAAAAATATGCTATAATTTAACATAAAAAATAAAGTAAAAAATGGATAATATGAATTATATGAATGGTTCAAATTTTACTCATAAAGCACAGGAAGCGATTTTAAGAGCTCAATCTCTTGCTCAAGAACGCGGTCAGCGTCAAATCGACGCTCTTCACCTTCTTTTGTCTTTACTTTCCCAAGAGGAAAGTGTTGTTTTGACATTGTTAAGAAAGTTGGGTGCTGATATTGAATTAATAAAAAAGAAAACAGAAAGCGTTTTAAATTCTCTTCCTTTAATTGCCACCCCATCAAGTTTTGGTCAATTTTACTTAACCCAAGATATGGCAAAGGTTTTAGAAAGAGCTAGTGAAGAGGCAATGAAAATGGGAGACGAATTTATTTCGGTGGAACATTTGTTTTTGGGTTTACTTAGTTCTCAAACCAAGGCAAGAGAAGTTTTAGATAAGGTAACCTTATTTGGAAGTAGAAATCAAGGAATGGGGACGGGCACTTTAGAGTTTAGCAAATTAGACTATGAGACATTTTTGAAAAATTTGGCTGAGATAAGGGGAGGGACAAGGATTACTGATCCAGAACCCGAATCAAAATATCAGGTGATTGAAAAATACACTAGAAATTTAACTACCCTAGCTCAGCAGGGGAAATTGGATCCAGTGATTGGTAGAGAAAATGAAATTCGTCGGTTGATGCAGGTTCTTTCAAGAAGAACAAAAAATAATCCAGTTTTAATTGGCGAGCCAGGAGTGGGTAAAACAGCGATTGTAGAAGGATTGGCCCAGCGGATTGTAAAAGGAAACATTCCAGACTCTTTAAGAGAAAAAGAAATTATTAGTTTAGACTTGGGCGCTCTTGTGGCTGGGACAAAGTACCGCGGAGAATTTGAAGATAGGGTAAAGGCATTGCTTAAAGAAATTAATCGGGCTGCGGGTCGTTATATTATTTTTATTGACGAACTTCATACTTTGGTTGGCGCCGGAGCAGCTGAGGGCGCGATAGACGCTTCTAACCTTTTAAAACCAGCTCTTGCGCGCGGCGAATTAAGAGCAATAGGCGCTACTACTTTAAAAGAATACCAAAAGTATATAGAAAAGGATGCAGCCCTAGAAAGAAGGTTTCAGCCTATTTATGTTCAAGAGTCGTCAATAGAAGACACAGTAGCAATTTTAAGAGGAATTAGGGAAAAATACGAAGTTCATCATGGTCTAAGAATTAGTGATTCAGCATTAAAAGCAGCGGTAATTTTATCTGCTCGTTATATTTCCGATAGATTTTTGCCGGATAAAGCAGTTGATTTAATGGATGAGGCAATGTCGGGATTAAGACTAGAAATTGAATCTGAACCCGCTCAACTTGATGAATTAAGGCGGGAAATCCAAAAATTAGAAATTGAAAGAGAGGCGCTAAAAAAAGAAGATTCATCTTCTAAGGAAAGTAAAGAAACTAAAAAAAGATTAGTGACAATTAATCGAACATTGGCTGATTTACAAGAAAAAGCCAAGGCTTTTGAATTAAAATGGAAATCGGAAAAAGAATTAATTCAAAAAATTAAAAGCCTAAAAAAAGAAATAGACGATTTGACTTTTCAGGCCGAAATTAGTCAAAGAGAATCTGATTTGCAAAGGGTGGCGGAAATTAAATATGGGAAAATTCCCGAACTTTTAAAAGAAATTAAAAAAACGGAAAAGGATTTGGCAAGGATTCGGAAGAATCAACAAATTTTGAAAGAAGAAGTTTCAGAAGAAGACATTGCTAGCGTTGTTTCTAAGTGGACCGGAATTCCTGTTACCCGACTAATTGAAAAAGAAGCGAAAAAATTAGAGAAGATGGAGGAAATTTTAGGGAAAAGAGTTATTGGTCAAAAAGAAGCGTTAGTTGCTATTTCTAACGCCATTAGACGTTCGCGGGCCGGGATTTCAGAAGAAAATAGGCCCCTAGGTTCTTTTATGTTTTTAGGTCCTACCGGTGTGGGGAAAACTGAGACGGCCCGCGCTCTGGCTGAATTTTTATTTAACGATGAAAACGCCTTGGTGCGACTAGATATGTCGGAATATATGGAAAAACACGCTGTTTCTAAAATGATAGGTTCGCCACCTGGTTATGTTGGTTATGAAGAGGGAGGTCAATTGACCGATAAAATTAGGAGAAGACCTTATAGTGTAGTTTTGCTCGATGAAATTGAAAAAGCGCATCCGGAGGTTTTTAATATTTTGCTTCAGATTTTAGAAGATGGCAGATTAACAGATGCCAAAGGAAGAGTTGTTTCTTTTAAAAATTCTATTTTAATTATGACCTCAAATGTGGGATCGGAATATATTGCTAAAATGGGTTCTTTGGGTTTTTATGATAAAAAAGAAGATTCAGAGAAAAAATCTTTAAAAGAAAAGGTATTGGCTGCGCTTAAAGAAGATTTTCGACCAGAGTTTTTAAATAGGATTGATGAAATTATTATTTTTAATTATCTTGATAAGCCAGAAATCAAAAAGATTGTTGACTTGGAATTGAAAAAGGTAATAAGTAGATTGGAAGGAAAAAAGATTAAAATTAAATTTTCCGAAGAAGCAAAAAATATTTTAGCCGATGAGGGTTTTGATCCCAATCTAGGGGCTCGGCCATTAAAAAGGGTTATTCAAAGGAAAATTCTTGACCCATTGGCTTTAAAAATTGTTAGTGGTGAAATTCAGGAAGGGGATATGGTTTTTGTCGATGCCAAAGCCAAAGAAAAAAAGGTGATAATTAAAATTGTTAAGAGGTAAATGGTAAAAAATATTTTTAAAATTGTCATTTTTTTCTTTTTTGGAATGATAGGTGGAATATTTGCAACTCAAATTCTTTGGCCATATTTAGTGGAAAATCCTCTTTTTTTAAAATACTCTTTTAATAACAAAAATTTTTTTTCGCCAACAACTTCTGTTATTGAAAAAAAAGAGGTTATTATCCAAAAAAATAGTGTTTTAGAGGAAGCGGTAAAAAAGGTTAACAAAACAATAGTTGGCATCAAAATAAAAACAAAAGAAGGAAAAACCAATACTGGTTCAGGAATAATTATTACCAACGATGGTTTATTGGTTACTCTTTCTGAGTTAATTCCTAAAAATAGCGAGTGTACTCTTTTTATTAATGGAAGACCTTTTTTTGAATACCAAATCCTAAAAAGAGATCAAAAAGAAAATTTGGTGTTAATAAAAATAAAAGCGGAAAACAATGACATTCAGGCAACCGCTTTTGCTGATTTTGACGAAGTTGAATTAGGAGAGCAGGTTTTTTTAATGGGAGTAATTTTTTCAGACTTAACTCCGTTTGAAATGGTAAATCAGGGGATTATAAAATATTTTAACACTGACTCTATTGTGACAAATATTTTGGAAAAACACTTATCAAAAGGAAGTCCTCTTTTTAATTTAAATGGCGAATTACTTGGTTTAACAGCGGTTAATTCTGATGGTGAAATTGTTGTTATTCCAGTTGTTAAAATTCGCCGATTTATTGGATTTTAAAAAATAACGATTTAAATGCGATATTATGAATTCTAATTTATTTAGAAAACTATCAATTTTTTTATTAATACGATAGGAGGTTTGATTTTGGTTTTACCTCTTTTATTTTTTGAAAAAGACCATAAAATAAAAAATCCATTCAATCCAATGATTTATCTTTAACAGATAGTCTTGGAAAAGAAAATAAAGAAGACGTTCAATCAAATATTTTATTAAAAGATAACAAGGCTTTTAATCCGGAACAGTTAAATTGGGAAGCAGTAACACTTTCTGCGCCGTGGTTAATAAGAGACGCCCATACCCTAAATGTTTTTAATGATAGATTATGGATTTTTGGAGGAGTGGGTGGGAAAGCGCCTGATTATAATAAAATTTATAGCGATATTTGGAATTCAAAAGACGGTAAAAATTGGATTCAAATTACTGATAAAGCGCCATGGGGTCCAAGAAGGGCTCACAATTCAGTTGTTTTTAATGATAAGATATGGATATTGGGAGGAGTTACAAAAGGCGAAAAATATTTAAATGATGTTTGGTTTTCTTCCGACGGAGTAAATTGGACTCAGGTTACTGATCACGCTAATTGGGAACCAAGAAAGGGTTTTGGAACAGTTGTTTTTGATAATAAAATATGGTTAATGGGCGGAGTTTCAATAAATGGCCCAGAAAACGATGTTTGGTTTTCTGAAAACGGGAAAGATTGGAACAGTGTTTTGAGTCAGGCAATTTGGCCGGGTAGGCACGGCCACTGCCTATTAACCTTTAAGGATTATTTATTATAGGTGGTTGGTCTGGTTATGGGAAAGGATATAACGATACTTGGTTTTCTAAAGATGGCAAAAGTTGGCAAGAGTTAAAAGTAAAAACGCCTTGGGCTGGTCGGGAAGATTTAACATGCGTTGCTTTTGAAAATAAAATATGGATGATGGGGGGGGATGAAAACTGGCGGCGAAAGAACCAACGATGTTTGGTATTTAACTACAAAAGAGGAAACTGGTGAAAAAAAACGAAGAGAATAAAATTGAAGAAATGGAAAGGATTGAAAAAGATAACAAAGTCAAAGAGATAGAAAAGAAAAATGAAACCTCTTTATTAGAAAGCCAAGAAAATTTGGAAGATAAAAATATTAGCGTTAAACTTATAAACACCATTGTTACTTCAGGACAAAGTGAATTTGTTTTTGTGCGCGACAACTATTTATATTTAGCAGATGGTTTTGCCGGAATTAAGGTTTTTGATATTTCTTTACCCGAAAATCCTCAGCTTATTGGAAGTTATGATATCCCGGGTTATAGCGAAGGCGTTTTTGTGTTAAATAATTATGCCTTTGTTTCTGATAAAGGTGGTGGATTTTTAATTTTAGAGGTAAGCGATCCCCAAAAAATTGTTTTGGTTAGTCGTTATAAACCAATTTTTTCAGAAGGAATTTTTGTGGTGAAGGATTATGCTTTTGTCGCTTATTCTTGGTGGGGAGTTAAAATTTTTGATGTTTCTAATAAGTTTTCTTCTCTTCCCGTATATGAGAAAGATTTACCCGGCGAAGCAGAAGGTTTGTTTGTTTCTGAAAATTATCTTTTTTTAGCCAAAGGCAAAGATAATGGTTTTCAGATTTTTGATATTTCTAACATTGAAAAACCAGTTCTTTTAAGTACATATACTGTGCCCGGTTATGCGGAAAGCGTTTTTGTAAAAGACAACTATCTTTTTTTAGCTACAGACACAGAAGGGTTAAAAATTTTTGACATTTCAAATCCTAAAAGACCTATTTTACTTTCCAGTTTAGAGGTTTCTGGTTCTGCTGAAAGTGTTTTTGTTTCCCAAAATTACGCTTTTTTAGCAACCGGAAAAGGAGGATTTTCGGTTGTTGATGTTTCTAATCCCAGAAATCCGAAAATAGCAGCGAATTTAAAAGTTCCTTATTTTACCGAACGCGTTTTTGTTTCCGGAGATTATGCTTTTTTGGCGGCAAAAGATACTCCCGACGGAAAGTTAACGGGAACTAATTTAGACATTAAAAATGCTGGCAGACTTTTGGTTATTAAAGTTTTAAAATAAGAAGAATAAAAAGGTAAAGTAATTTTTTTTATTTTTTAATTAAATAAAAAGATTAATAAATGTACTTATACACCAAAAGCCCTTTTTGGTCAAAAATATAAAGAGTGTCGTGAAGAGGATGGGCAATATTTGATCCTCCAACGTAAAGGTACCAGATATTTAGCAAAAAATCCGAATCATTACTGTACTTTTTAAAACAACTATCGTAGTTAAAGTTACTATTTAAGTAAGAAACACACTGGGAATCCATTGCTATTTTTGAGTTTTTGGAATAATCTGGAATTTCACAATTTGAGAGACGGAGTATAAATTCTTGGCATTCGGGATTAAGATAGGATATTTGCGATAGTTGGGGATAAGAAGAACACGAGGTGAAAAATGAAGGGTAGAAATTATAGTAGTTTGTTAAATATCCCATACATTTGTTAAGTTGGAAGTTTTTATTTATCCCCAAAGGATTTTGGGCGTTAATTAGATATATTGTTCCGTAATTTTCAACAATAACATCTTCAGCCTGAAAATATGGTTGATATTTTTTTATTGCTTTTGGAATTATAATTTCTCCTTGGCGTCCCTTGACCTTCCAACCAGTAAGATTAATTTTTTCGTTTGGATCTAAATAATAAGTTAAACCAATTAAAGAGGGATAATAATAACTTTCATTTCTTATTTCAGAAATCCTTACTTTTTCAAAATAAGGAGAAAGAGCTTCTGGATCTTTTTTGTTTTCGTTTGGTTCGTTTGTTTGAATAGGCGATAGAGAGGGGGTTGTATTTGTTGTATTTGTTGATTTGTTTATTACTTTTAAAGGATTGGTTTTTGGTTTATAAACCGAAGCCGACCCTTCATTATAAAAAAAAGGGGTTTTTGGTTGGTTTTGTTGATTTACCGCAAAAGGAAAAAGATTATAACTAAAAAAAATTGGAAGTTTTTGTAGTATAAGCTGATCAAAAAAATAATAAGCGGCAATCACGGTTAAAACAACTAAAATAACAGCAAAAATGGTACGCATAAATTTGAAATGATATTTATAATATACCATAAAAAATAAAAATATCAAGGGCAAAGTATTTTAATTATTATTTTTTTTAGCGTTTAATTTTAGTTTTCAACAGATAAAAATGCTTTCATTGTTAAAACAAGATGATTTTCTGAAAAAGATAGAAGAGATTTAAAAAATTATTGAGAAACTTATTAAGAAAAATTACTCAATGGGACTATTAGGGTGTAATTATTTAAACAGACTATTCAAAGCAAGATAGATTATTTAAAAAAACACCCCGGCGTACGCCGGGGTGTTTTTTTGTTGGGTGGTATTTATTACCACTGATTTTTTTTGTTTCTATTGAATCCTCGATTAAAACCTCTATCGCGGCTGAAGCTATTTTTCTTAAATGGACGCGGCTGTAAGGGTCTGGCTTCGTTTACGGTAACGTTTCTGCCATCAACCTCTTTGCCGTTAAACATTTCAATAGCCTTTTGTGCTTCTTCTTCGGAGGACATTTCAACAAAACCAAAACCTTTTGAACGGCCAGAAATTTTATCAACAATTACAGTTGCCGATTCAACGGTTCCAGCCTGACCAAAGGTGTCTTTTAACGTTGCTTCGGTCGTTTCGTAAGATAATCCACCAACAAACAATTTTTTTGTCATTTTTTCCTTAAATAATTTATTAATTAAGTAAGCCCGACCAACTGCTATATTATTTTTCCTTTTAAGGCTTACATAATTAACAAATATGTAAGGAAAGGAAAAACTTAATAGAGAACTTACTTTTTACTTTTTTATTTTAATCTTTTTTTAAATAAATGTCAATCTATTGTACTAGACTATTGTACTAGAAGGGTATATAGGTAACACTTTTAGGTATTTTGCCTGAAGGTTAATAGGTGGTGTGTAACCAAGGCTTGATGAGGTCTCCGGAAGTTGTATTCTACTAGCCACTCAGTAAGGAACCTGATTGAATTTCTGAAGATCTAAATGGAAGTTTCCCTGTGTCAAGAATTCTTCTGCACAAGTCCATAACATATCAATTTTTGGTTAAATCTATTTTTGGTTAAATCTATTCTTTTTTGAGACAAAAATAGAAAAATAAAAGATTATACTTCTTTAACTACTTACACTTCTTTAACTAAACAATAGTATTTTCCTTCTTTTTTCATTCTTTCTTTAATTTCTTTTATTTCCTTCTTTTTAAGTTAAAAGATTCAA
>Ga0272448_1001887_pt1 | contig 27447 bp, 24 predicted proteins | sample YNPCB0191_FD_202220 | JGI IMG/M metagenome (GOLD analysis project Ga0272448, IMG submission 202220) | Hot spring sediment microbial communities from Yellowstone National Park, WY, United States - YNP-CB-019-1 | ecosystem: Environmental > Aquatic > Thermal springs > Hot (42-90C) > Sediment... | reverse complement strand
CGGAATTCAAGAAATAAACGGGCCCGTGGTGTAGGCCGGATTGAGCACAGAGGCCTCCGGAGCCTCAAACTCGGGTTCAAAATGGTTTTCTTCTACGAGAGCCAGGAAAATCCCGACGGGCCCGTTGCAATCTGTGTTGCCCGTCTTACTCGCAACAAGCGTTGCATTCTGTGTACTTGTTGCTCATCCCGACGGGCCCGTTGCAATCTGTGTTGCCCGTCTTACTCGCAACAAGCGTTGCATTCTGTGTACTTGTTGCTCATCCCGACGGGCCCGCTAAAATATTTAAGCGAATACCTTTATATAGGGCGATGTGTTACCTGTAAGTATGACAATTAAGGCGAAGTACCGTGGGTTGCTGGGCAGTGAGGATGTGCGGCGATGGTATGAGAACCTCGCTGCTGGCTCAAAAATCACTGCGGATGTGTATCTCCGTACGCTCGGACTTTACTGCGAAATAAACAGCACAACGCCAGATAAGATTATAGAGGAGGCAAGAAAGAGCCCGAAGGCGTTCAGAAACCACTTTATTGACTTTGTAAGGGGCGAGGAAAGGAAGGGGAAGGCAGGGTCGTACATTGTGCGATTTAAGAAGGTGATTGCTTCATGGCTCAAGTTCAATGATATATCGCTGGAACTTGATGTGAGAATAAAGGGCCAGAACGAGAATCCAAAGATTGCGAATGAGCGTGTGCCAACAAAAGAAGAACTGGCGAGAATAATAAGAATGGGTAATGCAAGGAGCAGGGTGGCAATTGCACTTATGGCGTTCTCTGGCTTGAGACCCGAGTCGCTGGGCAACTATGATGGCACAGATGGCATCCGACTGGGTGATTTAAAGGAGTTTGACATCAGCAAACTGGAATTTGAGAAAACACCCTCAATTCTCACTGTAAGGAGTGCCCTGAGCAAGACGAGGCATCAGTACTTTACATTTATACCCGAGGAGGGACAGATGTATATCAGGGAGTATTTGATGGAGCGGAAGAAGCGAGGTGAGGAACTAAGTGCGGAATCGCCGCTGCTGGCACTGGGCGAGCAGGGAATTAAAAGGCATGAGGTACTGCGGACGACACTGGTTACACGGGATATCCGGGAGGCGATAAGAGGTGCGGGACTGGACATGCGACCATATGTGCTGCGTGGATACTTCGCAACTGCACTGGATATCGGGGAGGCAAAGGGATACATCTCGCATCCCTGGCGTATGTTCATCATGGGACACAAGGGGGATATTGAGGCACGATACTCCACAAACAAGCGCTTGCCGCCGAGCATGATTGAGGAGATGCGAGAGGCGTACAAGAAGTGCTGTAAGTTCCTGGAGACGATAAACAGGGAGCCGACAGAGAGTGAGGCAAAGGTTTATCTGCAGAGGCAGTTGTTGCTGGCAGTCGGGTACAGTGAGGAGGAGATTGAGAAGATAGACCTGGAACATATTACAGAAGAGGAGTTTCAGAGATTGCTGAGGGAAAAGGTTGCTGGCGCTGTGCTGAAATCTGACACGAAGCAGAAGGTGATTTCGCTGAACGATGTGGAGAAGTTCATCGACGCTGGCTATGAGTTTGTGGCAGCATTGCCCAACGGGAAGGCAATCATAAAGACACCGTTTTAGGTGTGGGTGTTGTATAGTTGATGAAGTTCTGGTTATAGTACTACCCTAGTATTATCTTTGGGATAATACTGCCCTATTATTTACATAACTCAAACTAAAATAAGAAAAACTTATATAACCCTATCTGCATATAGAATATCATGGCAATCGTAATTCGGCGAAATATGATTGAGATTGAGAAATTGCTGGGAACAGATAGGGACTTGCATTTCGATGGCATATACCTGACTGGTATACGGTGGAGTCCGGTAGTGAAGGAAAACGCTGGAGAGGTTGAAGAAAAGCCGAAGAGCATCAACATCAGAAAGTTGAAGGAGGAGTGGCTACGGAGGTACCCGAACACGGTGTTAGCCAGGGCATTGTTTGCGGTGGGAGATGAGTTAACACCAGCGGTGTTTCTCGAGATGGCAAAGATATGGCTGAGGATGGTAGAGGAGGTGTAGTAGCTCGGAGACCGTGCAAACATACGCTGATGGGGGAAGATAACGATGGATATACACCTCAAATAGTTTGATGAGGACTGAGAACCATGTGCCCCGTGAGAAACTGCTTTGTTTCGGGGTCTTTTTGTGGTGTTTTACTGGGTTATTTGTTCACGAATGTGGCTGATAATACTTATGTAATAAACCTCTGAAGTAGCCATGGAAGGATTGCGAGGAATATGCCAGACGCAACCTCAAGAACGATGCCCACAGACACAGGCCAGTCCTCTGCGCTCGAGAGTTTGTCTTCCAGTGCAATCAAATAAGATAACTTTATGTTCAAAGAACGATAATCCCCTTCACTGATTTCTTTTACCATATTTCTCAATGCAGCCAAATCATCTCGCACCTCTGCTAAGGAAGAATATTTAAGCGTCGAAAGGATACGATGGAGCAGGTAGATATATCCCCAAAACACCAATAACACTGCCACGATAGGAAGAACTAATCCCAGCATAAAATCCTCTATTGAGCGTCCTATGTTGGATGGTAATGGGAAAAAATAAGTCAGAGTCCCAGTCACCCATAGCCATACTGCAACCAAAAGCACGCCACTTATACCAATCTCTATTAATGGCTGTATCGCACTTCTTATCTGGAGATACTCGCCTCTAAAGTGGGGATTTATGTAAGGGGATCTAGTTGAACAGGCCAATAAAAAACCACCAAATCCAGCAAATACTTGCAATGCGAAACCAAATATCAATAGGGTTGGAAGCCCTGTAAAATCTTCGTACCATCTTGTGGGCATTATTCCATTATCTATTGCAAATACCATAAATGCCACTATCATTGAGATTCCCCAAGCACTAAAACGGAACATAAATAAAGAGGCATCAACTTTTCCATGAATTCTCGGGGTAAACAGTAGCAGCCGTCCAAGTGCTAATTTGAATTCTTTTAGCGTTAAGTAGAGAAAAAAAGTGACAATTCCCAAGAAACAACCCCAAACAAAGGATGATAAGAACAGATAGGTGGCCTCAGTAAATAGTGTCAAAAAGAAGTAGCCGAGAATACTAACAAAAATTCCTAACGCCATCGATAACAAAAAAGGATATATGATTCGCATATCCGAAACCCCAAGAAGTGAGAAAAAAGCCCGTTTTCGTCTGAATTTACCAGGAAAATCAAGAAATCTTTCGATTGGGTGAGCCAACTCCTTCGGAATTTTGTCAACCCCTTCTGCTACCACATAGTGGATGGGCATACCGCATTTTTGACAGTAAATTGTATGTTCATCTGCAGAATTTGTATCAGTGCCTGGCTCGAGCCCCGCACTCTTCCATTTTTCACATTTCCAGTATTCTTTATGCTTCTTATTACATCCCGAAACTTCGTGCGGCCAATCTCCTGCATGATAATCCCAGACACCAAATCCTGAGGGAACAATCAGATAGGTCTCTGCACCACACCATGGGCACGAAACGGGACTTTTATACACCTCTGTTTCATTTTTTTCATTACAATACTAGCATCTAAATTTGCACGAGAGTTTTTTGTCTTTAAACAATAAGGATACCACATTCTTTTTTGAACATTTTCTGCATGGAACCGCAATCTTAACTTGCATCATGTTCTGCCTCTCACAGCTTTCTCAAAGGAACTTTATGAGCATTTAGTATAAAAAAGGAGAAGTACTCGGGTAATATAAAATCTGCGAAGTACACAGTATATCCGAATGCTAGAAAAATTCTTTGAAGCATCATTTTCCTTGGATATTCCTGCCCAGAGAAGAAGCAACATCTGGCTATACTACTCTGTTGCACGAGTATTTTCTGGTCTATCCGCGGACTTTCTCATCTGTAGATTTTTCTGGCTGTAGGAAATCATGCAACAAAGCACCCCGTCACAACCGGCAACTAACTATCTATCACCGTAGCACATTCTCCACGAATTTCCGCTGGAGTTCCGGGGTTATCACGAGATATGTCTCCATCGTGGTTTTGATGCAGGCGTGTCCGAGTCGTGCTGCAATCACCGGGTATAGACATACCGTTTTCCACCAAGTGAATCTCAAGCATTTTTTATCATATCTCCATTTTTTAAATCTTCAAGAACTTTTTTCACGAGTGGTTTTAATTTTGGAAATTCCTCTTTGACAGTAATCCAGACCTCATCAAAATCCACAGTAAAATAGCCATGGATAATCTTATCTCTCATACCCGCCATATCTCTCCATGGAACAGATGGATATTTCTCTCTTATTTCCATAGGTACATTTTTAGTTGCTTCCCCGACAATTTCAATACATCTTATCACTGCATCGCATGTTTTCTGATCGGCAGAAAATTCCTCTAAAGTTAAGTCTCTGATATACAGTTCTGCTCTTTCCATATATTCAATGATGTCACTAATATAGAGTGCAACATTTCTTTTCATATCGGTATCGCCTCCCTTAAAATTGCATCTTTTAACTCCTTCCGAATATTTTTCTTTGGCACAACATCAACTGATGTTCTAAGTATATCTGAGAGATAATTGCCAAGAGAAGATATACACAAAAGCCCTACTGGTTCTGTGAATTCTACTAAAATATCGATATCACTTCCCTTTTTCTGTTCGCCTCTAACATATGAGCCAAAGATCGCAATGCTTTTCACTTTATATTTTTGTTCTAACTCTTCTCTGTGTTCATTGATTCCCTTCTTAATCCTTTCTAGGTCATTCATTTTACCACCTTAATCAAGGATTGCTTTATGAGTTTATAATTCAACTCCCTGTTATTAAACTTTTTTCCCTTGTAATGTCAATTGTATTATCAAGGGACCTTGTAGACACTTGCAGATGAGGCGAAGTCCTCGGGCAATATAAAATCTGCGAAGTACACTGCAGCAGGTGTCCTTAGTCCTAATCCCCAGTGTGGGCGTTCTGAGTTATATCATACACCATGAGCTCTGTTTCAATCACAGCCGCAGGATATTTCCATTTATTTCGTCTGATTGTATGTGGCGTGGAAGGCCAGTCTCTGAGTGTATCCCAGGTCTTTGCTTCAAGCCATCTGTTCCACCACTTGTAAACGAACGCTTTGCACACGCCGTATACATTTACTACTTGTTGAACAGACCATTCTTCTCGCAGTCGCTTCACTGCGCACTTCCTCACCTTAAACCAGTTTCTGTCGCTTCTTTCATATATCCGTTTGCCTATTCTTGTTTCTGGGACCTTGTTCATGTTTTTCACCTACAAGTGTCACAAGGTCCCTCTTTTTTTGTGTTGCTGTTTTCCGTGCACGCTTTTCGGGGGCGTAAGCCCTTGAAAAGGGTGCCTTTACTGGCATATTTGTCTACGACCTTGGTTGATAACCCAACCCAGCAACATCAAGAAAAAGCATATATATTGACAACTCTATAACTGGTTACAGGGGGTGCTATTTGACTAACACGCACAGTATCCTTGAGCATACATTGGTAGGAAGGTTAAACGGTATACGCTATCATAGCGAGTTTGTGTATTGTTGTGTTCGAAAGAGTTCATGGGATTGTTTAGAGATCGTAGTAACGAGGTAGGCGCATAGAGAGGTTATCAGGAGAAAAAACAATGAAACAAAAGTTGATCAGTGAAATTCTAAATAAGCCCTCCAAGTTATCAAGGGACCAGGAAGAGGCAGTTTTGTCTACATCACGCTACAACCGTGTTATTGCCGGAGCTGGTGCTGGTAAAACCGAGACTTTGACGAGAAGAATTGTCTACCTTTTGTTGGTCAAGGATTTAGAGCCCTCTTCTATTGTTGCTTTCACATTCACTGAACGTGGTGCACAGGCCATGAAAAGTCGGATTTACCAGAGAGTTTATGAACTTGCTCCCGATAAACTGGGAAAATTGGGCGAGATGTATGTTGGCACTATACATGCATATGCCAAGCGGGTTCTTGATGATTATTTTAATTATGGGAATTACACAGTTTTGGATGAAAATCAAGAGATTGCTTTTTTGATGAGATATGGTTGGGATATTGGCATCGATAAGGATGCGTATGGAGGATATTATTCTGAGAGGTGTCGAGTTTTTCTCAGGACGGTTAATATGGTTAGAGATGAGATGCTCGATGAGAAAACGCTTGAGGATAAAGCGCCTGATTTTTACGAGTGTTTGAAAAAATATGAGAATTTATTAGAGCAATACAAATTGTTAACCTTTGGGCGCATGATTTTTCTTACGGTTCAGAAGCTTCGAGATGAGCCAGAAATTTTACGAGGTATTAAACATCTGATTGTTGATGAATATCAGGATATTAATCGGGCTCAAGAGGAACTGATCAAACTTATTGGGAAGAACAGCGAGATTTTTGTGACTGGCGATCCCAGGCAGAGTATATATCAGTGGCGGGGTTCGGATGAAAAGTTTTTTGACTCTTTTGAGGATGTTTTTAAGCATACCAAAACTATTACTATTAGAGAAAATCGGAGAAGTGGCAAAAAAATTGTAACGAATGCTAACAAGTTTGCAGAAACTTTTAAGAGTGCCCATTATGAACCGATGATACCCACACACAAAAAAGAAGGATTTATTGGTTTGGTGTGTCATGAGACACCTGAGGATGAAGCAGTTTGGATTGCGAATCAGATACAGGAGTTGGTAGAGAACCGAGGTTTAAATTATTCAGATATTGGTGTGCTTACTCGGAGTGTTAGGTTGGCTGCCGGACCATTTGTTGATATTTTAAAGAAACGCAGGATTCCATACATCGTTGGTGGTAAGGTGGGTTTGTTTAAGCGTGATGAAGCCCAGGCGGTAGGTCGTATTTTTGCTTGGTTTTATAAGGAGGGATTTTGGATTGAAGACCCTAGACAGTGGCAGGAGCGCATTATGGGTGATGAACTTCTTCTAACTGCTCTTGACTATTGGCATTCTGTTTATCAGCATAAGGTGCCAACTAATGTGGAAAAAGAACTTAGGAAAATAAAAGAAGATCTCAACTCGGAGAGTCCTTCATATGACAATCTTACGCAGGTATATCAAAAGGTCCTCGTCACATTAGGTTTTGAGAAGTTGGATCATACAGATCCCAATGATGCCACAATTATGGCAAACATGGGTCGATTTAACAATTTGCTGACTGATTATGAGACAGCTAATCGTATCGGCGGTAGGAAAACTGGTTGGAGGGCGTATTTAAAGGGGCTTTGTTGGTTTATGAATAGTTATGCTGCTTTGGCATATGATGAACCACCGAGTGAGGACATTCGCGGTGTTGATGCGGTTCAGATTATGACTGTACATCAGGCTAAGGGGTTGGAGTGGCCCGTAGTGTTCTTGTTTTCAACTGTTAATGAGCGTTTTCCTCCTAAGGGGATTGGTCGAAAACTTCGGTGGGGTGATGTTCCAAGAAATTTGTTTGATGCACAGAGGTATGAGGGCAATTTGGAAGATGAACGAAGACTTTTTTATGTTGCTATAACTCGCGCAAAAGATGCTCTGATAATAAGTTACTTTAAACATCTAAACCGAGATATGCGTAGAAGTACCTTTATAGACAATTTAGAGCCGAGTGTGGTGACACGGCTCACCACAAGTACACTCCCTTATTTCTATGTGTCTAAATCGGAGGATACCGAGGATATGTTGACTTTTTCTGCAGGTGAGATTACAGCGTATTTGCGATGTCCTTACATGTTCTTGTTGAGGAAGGTTTATGGTTATCAACCACAACTGGCTGAAGCTATTGGCTATGGTAAAGGAGTTCATTATTGTTTAAGAATGGCTGTGGAGTTCCTTAAGAAGGATAAAAATCTTGACCCTATTAAAGCTGCTGAGATTGCTGTGAATAATGAGTTTTTTATGCCATTTGTGACAGGAGAGGTTCTTGAGAGTTTTAAGAAGGGCGCCCGTAAGTGCGTTTTGAACTATGCTAAGAAATATGGTAAGGATCTTAGCCAGAGTAGTGAGGTCGAATATAGAATTGAATTCCCGGTGCACAATGCTACGATTACCGGGCGGATTGATGTACTAGGAAATAAGGAGGTTAGAGATTATAAGACCATGGACTATAGTGAGGTTGAGGGTTCTGTTAATGTCCAAGAGGCGGCGTTACAGGTTAAGTTGTATGCAGTTGGTTTGAAAAGAACTGGGAAACCGGTCAAACATGGATCCGTGGCATTTCTAAGCAGTGAAGACACAAAAATTATGCCTGTGGATGTGAGCAATGCGCATCTGGAAGACGCCGTTAATAAAGCAGAAAAGGTTGTGGCTGGGATACGGAAAAAGAATTTTAAGCCAAGACCTGGACAACATTGTAAAGATTGTGATATGCAAAACATATGCAACTGGCGGGAATAGCGTGTGATAATGCGTATCATCAAGTACTCTGCGACCACTCCGATGCGAGGATGAACCCATGCCCGTATAGAATCTGTGAAAGAGGTTGCGGAGCACGGCGAGCCATGAAAATCAAGGGACTACTTTTGTTTGTCTTATATTAGTGGTTATTGGCTTATTTGCAATTCCGAGAGAGCTTGCAGGGATAGTTATTCATTTCATCTCGCTCTATCTTTATAGCCAGATGCTTGAGCACCTGCGGAAAAAAGACCTGCTCTAGAAATACAGTGCGCGTGATGTTCTATGTATCCTCTCGAAGGCGTACACAGTGGATGTCAATGGAAAACAGGTTGTGGGAGAGAGTATTATTAAGGGACCTTGCAGACAAAATTGGAAGGAAGAATGTGCTTGTGCCTGGCATGCTACTCTTCTCTCTGATTTTCGTGGCTATATATTTGCGAATTTGTTGGACTTCGGCGATTAAGTTTCTTTCCGTGCAGTTCTTGGATTTACAAATCCGAAGCCCATGCTGTTGCGTTCGCCAAAACCCGTGTCCAGACCGAATTCAATCACACGCCGTTGTACCGTGTCCATCGAACCCCACATAAACTCCCAGATGCTGGCGGATACACCATAACTTTTTCCGTTTATGATGAGCCGTGTGTGTATCTCGTTTATGAACTGGAACTGCTCAAAAAGGTCGTAACGCTCAATCTCAGTTCCATAGAAGTCATTGTACTTCTTTATGAGATTTTCAGTGAGTTGTTTCAGAAATGCGGGAAATGCAATGTCCTGCCTCCAGTACACATACCGCTTCATGCGCCTGTTCTCTGGAATCTGGTATGCGTCATATTTTGTCTCAGGGATTCGGATGATGATCGGTGTTGCTGTGCTCACGATTATATTGGTTTTTGGCAATGCGATTTCTAAGGTCTGGATGTCCTTGAGTGTGAAGGAGGCGTCGCCAATATACAGTTCCATGTTCCTTAATTTCGAGAGGTAATCTGCCAGTGCATTAATCAGGTCTTTATTCGGCGATGAAATTATGAAGTTACGCAAATCACCAGTTTTCATGTTTCCAGGTGGAAAGATGTTAGAAAAACAAAAGAACTTGTACCCTGGCATGTCATGGAGGAACCTATAACCACTCTCCTTTATTATGTTGTACACGAAGCCCTGGAGTTTGTGGTACTCTCCCGAGATGTCCTTCTGCTCATTTCTCGCACATAACTTAAGAAGCAACCGCATAAAATAACGCATGCAAAACATGTATAAGAAGATATGGCGTGCACATGCACAACCTGCACTCGAACTAAATCATACCATAGTGCAGTTTGAACCAATACTATGCGATAGCGCCGAGTGTGAAAAAATAGTGTTTCAATCCTACCATAGTCCAGTTTCAACGTGCGAGTATAACGAAGATGCAGAGAATGACATACTGTTTCAATCCTACCATAGTCCAGTTTCAACTCATAAAAACCATTACATAATGCATTTATTACTTAAGTTTCAATCCTACCATAGTCCAGTTTCAACCCCGAGTTTAAATTCGGGAAACATTAAATCAAATTGGTTTCAATCCTACCATAGTCCAGTTTCAACCAAATCAAGGCAACCGAGTATTTCCTGTATGACAAGGTTTCAATCCTACCATAGTCCAGTTTCAACCAAATATTCCTTCGTTATAACTCCCTTCTTGAGTAGGTTTCAATCCTACCATAGTCCAGTTTCAACATACCACCAACCTATTAAATTACATATATGACGCATTAGTTTCAATCCTACCATAGTCCAGTTTCAACATACCACCAACCTATTAAATTACATATATGACGCATTAGTTTCAATCCTACCATAGTCCAGTTTCAACACCAGAAGATAATTATCTTATCGCCATGATTGTTGAGTTTCAATCCTACCATAGTCCAGTTTCAACTGTCCCATTGAAAGCGAGAGTATTTGTCCCCTATGTGTTTCAATCCTACCATAGTCCAGTTTCAACGGTACTATGTCAGATTCGAATACGGAGATTTTGGCGGTTTCAATCCTACCATAGTCCAGTTTCAACTTCTTGGACACTGGCGAGAAACTCGTTGTGTTCGCAGTTTCAATCCTACCATAGTCCAGTTTCAACCATACCGAAGGAGGTCAGATGTACATGCAAAAAGTAGTTTCAATCCTACCATAGTCCAGTTTCAACCAAATCGTGCATCTAATTGGTGGGTAGATAGTAATCTGTTTCAATCCTACCATAGTCCAGTTTCAACTGACATCATCATATCTGCGAAGGAGCGACTATCAGAGTTTCAATCCTACCATAGTCCAGTTTCAACCGTATGCTACTTCTACACTGACTTCGCCAGTTATCATGTTTCAATCCTACCATAGTCCAGTTTCAACTTGGACATGGACAGTGACTAACATCATATATAAAAGTGTTTCAATCCTACCATAGTCCAGTTTCAACTAGGTCTTTGTTGTCTTTGCGTTGCGATATGTATAGCGTTTCAATCCTACCTTAGTCCAGTTTGAACCACATGAGATGGCAGAATACATAAAGCATGAAATACGTTTCAATCCTACCTTAGTCCAGTTTGAACTTACGGTAATACATGAACGAAATAACCGAAAATCCGTTTCAATCCTACCTTAGTCCAGTTTGAACCGGGTTGGCCATGAGTATTCGTTCCCGCTTTTCCTCGTTTCAATCCTACCTTAGTCCAGTTTGAACTTGGACATCGAATACCTACGGCGAGTTTCAAGACAGTAGTTTCAATCCTACCTTAGTCCAGTTTGAACGGAAGATAGTAGAGAACCCAGAAGAAATGAAGAACACGTTTCAATCCTACCTTAGTCCAGTTTGAATTATACATATAACGGCACTACATACACATACGATATAGTTTCAATCCTACCTTAGTCCAGTTTGAACCCGTCTATGGTTGAACAAATACAACGCATATTAATAGTGTTTCAATCCTACCTTAGTCCAGTTTGAACTCGAAGAGGTGAAAAAATGGAAAACAACAAAAATAAGTTTCAATCCTACCTTAGTCCAGTTTGAACTAATGGAGAAGCATGGTAAGGTGGAGGTGAAAGAATGAGTTTCAATCCTACCTTAGTCCAGTTTGAACTTGACATCTGCCATGTCAAGATAGAACCCGACTTTGTGTTTCAATCCTACCTTAGTCCAGTTTGAACGCATGCACTGGGGTGAACATCCATTAGGGAAGAACCCGTTTCAATCCTACCTTAGTCCAGTTTGAACAGAAATACCAGAAAGCGAAAGAAAAAAACTACTGATGTTTCAATCCTACCTTAGTCCAGTTTGAACCCTGGGGACTGAATGCTACGCCCCATGCGTTTGCTTGTTTCAATCCTACCATAGTCCAGTTTCAACCCAGTGTTTTTTTCCATTCCAAGAGCGTGGTGTAGATGTTTCAATCCTACCATAGTCCAGTTTCAACATCTGACGGTTTTTGATGCAGGCGAGTATGGAAAGTAGTTTCAATCCTACCATAGTCCAGTTTCAACACCCACCGAAGCGTCATAAGTCAGTTGCATGTCATAGTTTCAATCCTACCATAGTCCAGTTTCAACTAACCACCCGCTGTTTGTCGTCAAGAATCTTGTATTGTTTCAATCCTACCATAGTCCAGTTTCAACTAGACAGGTAACAGTAAGGGGTATAGACAGTAAACTGGTTTCAATCCTACCATAGTCCAGTTTCAACTTGTATCTTCTTACCCAGATGGATTTCAATTTCACTGTTTCAATCCTACCATAGTCCAGTTTCAACAAGAGTGTGGTTTAGAGTGGGGAGTGTTTTTAGAGTGTTTCAATCCTACCATAGTCCAGTTTCAACACGGCTTGTTTTTGCGTGTTTGGGGCATTTAAACGCAATTTCATTACCCTATATGTCGGGGATCTATAATAATGTATCTCTCACGCATGGATCCCCGACAAAACCGAACTCCGAAAAATCCGTTATTTTGCGCCTAAATCAAGCCTCACTCTCTATGATCTCTTTCAAGACACTTCCCACACACATACCCTGGGATTCTGTAAAAAGATTTGTTGCGAGAACAAGATTATATCTCTATCTGTTGTATCACTGCCAAACGCTCCTATGTTATCGGCATTCCATGTCTTCAAAGAATGGAAAAAAACAAATATGCAGAACAATATATCGGATTGGATAGGAATAAGGAAAGGTGAGAATTTGAAAACTGCAGTAATAGCCCCATTGGGACAGAGCCCACCAGTAGTTACTACTTTCATACATGGCATCATGGAAAAAATAGACGACTGTCTGGTACTAACCACGACAAACACAGATGTGAAAGCAGGATATGAATTAATCAAACTTGCAATGAAACTCAAATACCCTTCAGTTCATGTTCATGAAGTAGAACTACCATCCGAAGATGTCAATACAACAGAAGATAATTTAAAATTTGTGTCAATATGCTCCAGAATAATTAAAGAAGAACGAGAGACTCATAACTGTGATCGTATACTCCTGAATGTTGCCGGTGGAAGAAAAAACATGTGCATATCCCTTTCACTGCTCGGACAAATTATGGGCGTTGATGGAGTATTCCATATTGTTAACAAAGATGTCGAGATAATAAATCTCCAATTAGAACGAATGAGGGCAGAAATAGAAAAAATATACCTGGCAAAAAGTGACGAAGATAAAATGAAAATATATCAGCAGTATGCGGAAGATTTTGATAGAATTCTATTCCCATCGCCCCAGGAGTATGAACTCATAAGAATTCCAACTCTTCCATATCCGCTGGACTACCTCGGCAGAATAGTTTCTAAAATCTTCCAGGATATGGATTCTCTTACCTTAGAAGAAAAAACGATACTGGAGAGACATGGCATACTTGAAAGAGTTGGTAATCGCTTTCAACTAACAGATTATGGCGCGAAGTTCTTAGGGGTGTTTCGAAAATGAAAATAATCTTGGGCGTGCTGGGTCTTGTTGAAAAATATACAAATGTGAAATACAAATTTGAGAATGAAAAATATACTGAAGAATATACAACGCCATTTATTACTGACGCAGTGCGACAAAAACTTAAAAATGAACCAAAAACAATTCTTTTTGTGCCAGAAAGCCTACTAGTGAGTAACTATAACAATGATATAGGTAAGTTAAAAGAAAAGATGAAAGAGAAGATAAATAGCTGTAAAGAATGTACGAATCCTGAGAACATAGATAATATAGAATTTGTTGTTATACCATCTGACAATTGGGCTAAATTTCAAGATTTTGTTATAAAAATGTTTTGTGAATTGATTAAAATTATCAAAACACTAAGAACGAATGAAGAAAAGGAAGAAATATATGTATGTTGCTCGACAGGACAGAATGTATATGTAATTGCCCTCCTGGAAGCCGTTCGAAAATACCTAACTTACAAACAACTAGAGAACATCCTCCAGGATCCAAACATCATAGAAGCAGAAATTGTATCGCATCCACCAATTATCCAAAATCGCGTCGTATACCCTTGTGAAATGTACGATTTCGAAGCAAAAGCGTTTTTCTCTCTACCCGATGTAAAAGAACCAGATAAACTTGAGAGAAATAGAGAAACGGATTTTTGGAATGCGTTTAGCAAAGATAAACAACTTAAGGAATTCAAAGAAAATGTGGGGCAATGTCTAAATACTCTCAAAATTGCATACAACTCTATTCGCTACAACATCCCCCTTTCGTTCTATACGCCTCAGATACTGGATATCAGTATGGATCTCGAAAAGATTGAAGAATCTCTCTTTACCATAATCGACGAACGCCAGAGGAACAAGATAAATGTAGATGCAGCAAAGATTTCAAATATATTTTTTTCAATTGCAATGTTGAAATCAATCAAAAAGTTTAAAGATAATTTGGGCAACCCTACTATTCATGGTATCAAAAATAATTTTACAGAGATATATGGAAAGGAGTGGTTATCACTCGGACTTAATGCGTATATTCTTAAATATGAATTGGATGAGATAATAGAGAAAGCGAAAAAATGTATACCCACACATAAAATAAGTTTGGATAAGTTGCTTGGAACTGGAGGGAGCAGCAACCAAAAAAGGAACTTTTTTGCTCATTGTGGCTTCATCAAAGAGTATACTGAAATCGAGATTTGTCCGAACAACCCTAACGATTATTTGATAGAATGGAATTTGATAGAATGGAAGAATAAAAAGAAATTAGATAAAATAATAAAGAATTGGATAAGAGAACCCGTAAAGAAAACAAAAATTGGATAGAGATACTGAGCAACTTACGGATAGATCTTTCTTACCAAATTTTTTGTTTGAAGTGAGGAGACAAAATCATCGAGTGCTACCCACTGGTTATTCGGAAGATATACTCTTTTCCCAGAAAAAGTAAGATTTGAATTAGTAGGCATAAAGGTAGATTTCATAACAATAAAGAGTCCCTCATAATTATTTCTTCTATTTTGAACAATTTTTATCAGCAGCGGAGATGCTCTTCTCAGTGTTTGTGTTTCTTGATTGAGATGAACCATAGCACCCTTTCTTATGCTTGAAAAATAGAAATTTAAAGGGAGTCCAAAAATTGCCCTCTCAAAAATTAGATTATTATTTACTGGATTACTTTGCAATATATTTTTAGCAGTGTTATAGTCGGGTTGTCTATAGCTCCTATATGCCATCAATAAAAATCCCATAAAATCAAGTAACTCGTTCCAATTATTTATATTATTTCCACTCCAAGAATTTTTAAGATAATTACCTCTTCTTCCTCGTTGAACTTCATTTCTCCAACTATTTATGTTTTTAAAATTACTCTTTTGAACCAGATAAATCTCAAAATTATTATCAAATAAATAAGGGAGGTTGTCTCTTGGTTTAGGACTTAAAATTTCTTTTATTTTTACTAAATTTATCATTGTCCAATATTTTACATCATCATCTGGAATGAAATCTAACCCATAGCAATCATTTGTTATATTTTTACTCTCATAAACAATCTTCTCAATTTTAATGGAGCCAAAGCCTCTTCGAGCTCTGCTTCCAAAATTTCCCAAATTAAAAGCAAGCCATAAAGAACAAAAGAATTTCTTAATATCTGACTCTGTAGCTTTTGGATGAAAGAAAATTTTAATATCAAAAGATTGATTTTCTTTTATGTACTCTCTTTGAATTTTATCTTTTTGATCCCTTCTGAATCTCTGATCAAGAGAAAATCCTATGTAGTTTATACCGTTATCTTGTCTAACCCTTCCCGAGCTATCAAACTCCTTTGAAAATTTTTCTTTTTGAAGTTTATCAAGATCTTTTATAAAAATCCTCACCACACCCTGATTTGATGTTTCACCAGCCCATCCAAAAATTCTTTTTTCATCTTCAAGAGAACCACCTGCAGCTCTAAACCACCATCTCAAAATTCCATTTATAGATTGTGTCCTTAATTCTGGCTGCTGAGAAGCCCCACCCATAAAAAGTGGAGTTATAACGGTACAGGTTATTTCGAACATTCTTTTCATTCACTCCACCTCCTATAACCTCTGCTGAAAGCAAATTTTATTTTCTTGGGAAACCTCAAAAAATTATACCTCACTCTTTTCATATCCTTACCTCCGTTGAAATTCTTCTAGCTACAACAAGCATGCTGGCAAAGTTTTCAATATCAAGTTTATTAAACTGTGGTAAAATGCTCTTTTCAAAATACTCTTTCAACCGTTCTTTCTCTCCTTGCTTTCTCATGAATATTCTCTCCAGTTCGTTCCTCAAAATCTTATTTATGGTCGGGATGTTCTCGCCCTCACCCTTATCTTTTTTCTTGTATAACTGTTCCACAACCTCGAGATATTGATATGGGAATACACCAGAGAGCTCGTCTGCTCTGAACTTACAGATTAATTCATCAATAAAATCTACCAGGTCCCATTTTCCGCCACACTCTCTCTCCTCTCCACTGTGCGTTAAAAATACAAGACAAAATCCATTCTTGCCATATTTGTTCTTCGCTTTCTTTTCCGCCTCGTTTACCTTCTTCAACGCCAAATAAAGTGGGTATTTATGATGAACAATTAAAATCCCGGCACTCATTGAGGCTTTTTGACTTAATGTACTGCTAAAACTCTTCTGTAACTCATATGCACATTTCAATACATCCTCTACAGGCAAAAATGCTAGAACATCGTCTCCTCCTGCGTAAATGAGTTTCCCATAATGCTGATTCTCTACAATCTCTCTCACATCTTCCAGTGCAAATTGAGAGAGTTTTCTTGAAAATACTTGGTGAATGGAGGGAGAATTTGGATGCTGCGCACATAAAATTTGTTGAAGTTCTTTCTTGTCTTCACCTTCTGAAAATTGAATGAGAGCGGCCTTGGGCTTTTCGTGTATCGTATCTCCTATTTTTGGATTGAACTCTCCCTTGAGCCACTTTCCCATATTATCTCCGTCCATCTGGAGAATAGCATAGTATCTGGAAGGATTGATTTTGTTCTCTCTTAAGAATTCTAAAATCTCCTGGTAATCATGCTCAGTGATTGACTTATTATTTTCTTTTTTGGTATAAGTTTCCTCCATAAGATATTGTCCATCAATTTCATAAAGACCGTCTTTATCTCCTAATTTTGGTACTGAGACAGAACCAAGGATACCCGCCTTTTGTTTAAAATTACTAAACACTTGGCTAAACCGCAATTTAACACTTTCATCTAACCTTCTCTTTTCTCCAATACTTGCCATCTCTGATGTCGATGGGAATTTTACATCTTTCTTTAAACGAAATTCCTCTTTTATAATATCAGGAAACAACCTTTTTGTAAGACACACACCACAAAGTCGTTCACCATCTTTTACAATTTTCGGAGTTAATTTACCCCAATCGATATCCACAACTTCAAATTCTCCGCAAAGATGACACTTTTCACCCACTTGTTCAACTTGTGAAAAGTCCCTTATACTCTTTCTCGCTGCAAGGAGTCTCTCTGCGAGTTCTAAGAGGAGCGAATAAGCACTGCCGACATTGGCGGTTTTATAGTATGGGTGTTTTACTATTTTCTCTATCGTGGTGTAAAGTTCATCTTCACCACACACCTTTACATAATCTTTCAGGACATCATCAAGACCCGCATCCTGATACCAATGTATTACAGCCCAATACACTTGGAAGTAGGATATGAGTTGCTGTTCTATCTGACTACTTATATCACTACTTATATTATTCTGCTTGAGGGTGTCTTCTACTTTTTGAGCCAGATCCTTTAATGTGAACTTGAAAGCCTTCTCACAATCCTCACCTAATTGCGTGCTATATGGAATAATGGCTAGGAATCTATTTGGTAGATTAGCAATTGTTAATTTGTCATAAGAAATGTTATTAGTAAAATTTTCATACCACTTTTCAAAAGCAAAATGTTTCTCCTTCTCCAGAATATCTTCGAATGTTGGATTTGCAAAGTTTAACGATTGGTATCCAAACTTTATATTGCATAAATACATATCAACAAGTGGCTGTCTTAATAAGTTCGGGTATACAATAGTATCAGGTCCATACTTCTCTACTATCGGTTTCATGCTTTCCCAGATTAGATAAGAAAGCATGTAACTGCCAGCCCATAAATCAGATGTTTTTCTGGCTTTTGAAATAAAACTCTGAACTGGGGCAATCGTAAAGAGTAAAAAGGCAGGGCGTGGTAACGCAGAGACAACTGCAGCTGTCTGTACAAGGTGGTCATATATTGAGTGATTTGGGGCTCTAGAATCTGCAGGATGTTTATTTATCTCTGGGAAAATTTCTGGGTAAAATCGCCATAAGAATAAAAAGGCAAATTTCGCTCTTTCATCCGCATCTTTAAAACCAGACAAATTTCCAAGTGCCTCAATTACCTTCTCAACTTTTTGTGTGTCTGGTGTCTGAACATCTTCTATATTGCCAGTAAATATATCAATAAATTTACATTCTTCAAAACTTACTTGGGACGCTTCCTTAAATGCTTCTGCTTTTTGTTCTGGTAAATTAGAAGGAGAAACGATAACTCTACTTTGTGCAGAGGCAATCTTATCTGCATTCTTTATTTTTTCATCATCAACCGCAACATTCTCGCTAAGAATCTTTTTAAAAAGTTCGTCTCCTTTTCTCTCGTGCCCCTCAATATTCTTAATCTTGTAGGGTGGGTCGTGGAGAATTGCTCTTAGTTTAAGTTTCCAGTCTGCGTTATCCATATTTCTCAACCCTCCATTTTTATCAAACTTCCAACTTCCATATTCTTTACATGAGATTCTACAACCACACCTCCATTCAATCTTGGATCAAACACAGCTATCGCTCTTACTGGATGGTAATAGTGCACGAGAAATCCGTAGAGCCATATCGGACCTCTGCCTGCAAGAATCACTGTACTTGTGGAAAACTTATTCTTTACTGGGTCCGGAGGTTCTACCTTTTTCAGATCATTTGGCTCGAGTTCCCTTTCTAATTCAAATTGCACTAACGTAATGCCATCTTTTATCTCTTTCACTTCGAATCTGATAAACTCCTCATCATCCAAATCTGCCATAACCAACCCTCGTCTTCGCACCTATACCGTACTCTTCTAGAGCAGTTTTAATCCATTTCTTAACAATATCTGTTAACTCGGAAAAGTTAGTAAGCCAGCTATTTAGTATGGTTGGTACCTTTTTTCTTTCGGGTGAATCTTTATATTCATTCAGAATTTCTTTTGCTCTAAATTCATCAAAAAGCACATTAAAACAGAATGGAATACCTTTTTTGAGTGTCAAAAATACAATTGGATTCGGATTTTCCCAGTCCCCCGGCGGCTCTCCTTGCGTATAGTATTTGGAATAATGCGGATTCATCACATCAACATCAAAAATTTCCTGGTTGTTATGGATATCGGGATAGGCATCAAGGAAAACCAATAATCCCTTGAAGTTTTGTGTTCCAAACAAAAGTTTGTGTCTTAGAATATCATCATCTTCGGAACCAGCAATTTCGCTATCATATAACTGCTTTTGTAGAACTTCTATTTCTTTATCAGTGCTTATGTTCTTTTTTTCAGCAATTTCCCAGAAACTCACCATTCGAACAACACCTTTTAAACCCGTTGCAGGAATATATGGTATCCCAAAAATATGGTGTAAGGTCAGTGAAGTCTCGAGAACATGCTCGCCTCCAAGCCCTACCACAAGACGAGAAGATGTGGTTAATTTTAAACATCTGGGCTCATTACGGAATATATTGCTATATCCAGATTTTTCTAAACATACTACTTGATTTGTAACTCTTTGTGGCAAATTCTCGATGGCTTTAGGGATTTTTGTTATCTCCCTAAAGAATTTACTTTTCTTTTTAGGATCCTCAATAACCTCCTTTTTTATAAGTTTCCCCAAAATAAGCGATGTATTCTCATAGTTATGTATATGGTTGTGGTTATAGATATGATTTATAAGTTCTCCATAGTTCTTAAGTTTCCCGTTCGTCATCTCATTCTACCTCGACTATCCTTTTTAGCCAATTTGCGATTGCGAGGGCTTCGATCGTTGCCAATCGAAGGGTTTGAAAATCTGCATTGGTAAGTTCCTCCAGTGCATCATTTTTGATAATACCCTTCTTTCTCAACCAATCATTAATCGTATCATAAACATCCTTTCTTTCCTTTTTTGATTTATAAAAAGCCAATGTCGGTATCAACCCGTTTGATACTATAAAAGATGGTAAGCTTCTTGCATGACTCTTATATTTATCTCCATCTCTATTATTGGTTATCTCTCTAACTTTTTGGATACAAAAATTTGCCCTATCCTGTTCAAGAGTTTTTCTCATGTTTTCCACCACCAGAATGGTTTGTAGAACATAACTTGACTCTCACATAGCCTTTTCCAGTTGTTTCGTCTCCACCCAGTTGAAGGAGAGAATTTCCAGAAAGTAAAGAATTTATTTCTGAAAATACTGTTTCAGCATCCATCTTAGAATTTGGCTTAAACGGCTCTTTTATAAATAATAGTAAATAAAAGATACTTTCAGAAGGAATTAACTCTTCAGTGAATAGAGCACCTTCCTTAACAGTGCCTCTTGCCTGATCTATCCTTACTCCAGTTCTGATTTCAACTGCATAATTTACAAAGTCCTTAAATACATTATCTGAGACAATGGCAAGATGATTTTCTAATGATTGAGTTAATGTATTATCAGGTAAAATACTTTTTAAGAATTGTGCTAAATTTGCAATTTGTTGTTTTTGATCAACCTGCTGTTTTTGGCTTTCATCAACCTCAAAAACAAACTCTTCAAGAGCAACATTATGCTCTTGAATCTTTAAATTATCATTTGGAATAATTACCTTATCATCAGAAACAGCAGGAATTTTAATTTCTTGATCGTTATGTTTTAAATATAATCCTATCGCTCTTATGTCCTCTTTAAATCTATTTAAAACAAATGGACATGTAATCCAGGCAAAAACGCCTTTTACGGACCGAACAGGATAAAGCAAAATCTTTGCGTCTGTTATGCTTATACAACTCGCAAAATCTGAACTTCCATCAGTCGGACCAAAAATCGTCTCTACTTTATCATTATCATTCCAGCTTCTTGAAGCCTGATCTCTTATTACTCCCTTTATTCCACTCGCCCACAAAACTGGAAAAGATGTGTGCCTTTCCCGCTGTATGGGCAAATCAACATAAGACACACTCTGGCCAGCACCCATATGTATGGGACTCTCTGCATAGAACGTCATAAGCGCACTTTTTCTATACATTCCATTAACCTCCCTTTTTTATTAGGACAAGGTTTGCTCCTATAAAATCTTGTCGCCCTCCTTTCGCCTCTCCAAGACAATACGTGCAATTATTACTTTTAGTTAGAAACGAAATCGCTTTCAATCCCTTCTTCCCATTATTACTTTCAAGCCAAAATACTGTCCCAGGTGGATACGCTCTTTTTGTTCTTGGATTATTCATCCCTATGTTTTTAGATCTATGACCAACTATTCTGTAATTCCCAAAGCATGCAGAAAACATCTTGAAACCATCTATCTGTGGTATCCTTTTCTTGGAATCACAGAAATCAAAAATACCATATGTCAGAAACAAAAGTTGAATCTTCTCGTTCTTATCTAAATCAATATTCTCATCAATTCCCAAACTTTTTATAATATAGTCTTTAAAATCACTTACTTCCACATCATAGTATACATTTCTCGTTTCACCCCCGAGTTTTAAACCTTGTGGAGCCAGATTGAAAAAATTGCGAAGCCCCTCATCGTCCTGAGCTACCTTTTTGAGTTCGACTGAGAAATCAAATTCTGCCCAGAAAACAAATTCAAAATTCTCTTTTAATCTCAAAAACTCAATTCTATAAAGCGCATCTTCCTCTGAGCCAACAGAATAAACCGTGGGGTCTATTGAAATGCCAACTCTTGGTTCGTTTTCGAAAATATTTTTGTAGCCCAGAATCTCATCTTTATCGACCTCTTGACCATTTAACCATTTTTTCAGTCCACCAATGGAAATAAAACCATCAAATGGTTCGATTTCTTCAGTTCCTTTATAAGTAGGTAAAGTCTCTACTTCCTCTGGCTTATTTGTGTTTTCTGGGTTAAAAAGGTTTAGCTTTTCTTTATGAGGCTCTACCACAAAAAAATTATCATGTTCTTGCTTTTTTCTCTCTGAGTATGTGTTATATGGTTTCGGAAAATAAATCTCCGAGCCCCTCTTGATGAAAGGACCATAAACTGCTCTCAGAATGCTGGTGGCATCTATACCTTTAAATTTTGAGCAGATCGCACCTGCAAATGTGTGTGGATACGGTGGAAACACAGAATCCACAACATCTCCCCTATTAAATGGTCTTCCAGAACCAAAATAGAGCACATCATATGGACCTAACGTAAACTTGAGCATACTGTTCATCCTCCTATGTGCCAGCAAATCTCTTTTTGACCTTTCCAGCCTTCAAAGTGCTTGCCAGACATATATACGCAACACTCCTACAAATACGATAATGGTGCAGAAGTATAATAAACTTACTCGTGCTGTGCCCTTCGTTTGTTTTCTGCTTGCCATGTTCATTTCTCTCAGGATGTGTCAGATATTGCTAGTTTCAATCACAGCGATGTCAAGAGTCTTCTGTTTCAATCCTACCTTAGTCCAGTTTGAACGCAGAGCACGACCAGGCGGAAGACAGGGTGCACCGTATGTTTCAATCCTACCTTAGTCCAGTTTGAACGAACGGAGAAGATTTAATTGATGTTCTTAAAGCTTTAGGTTTCAATCCTACCTTAGTCCAGTTTGAACTCGAGGAAGATTTAATTTATCTTTCCCGAAAGGTAAGTTTCAATCCTACCTTAGTCCAGTTTGAACCTGTTGTAAGTGCCGTTATATTTCAGGCAAAACAATTGTTTCAATCCTACCTTAGTCCAGTTTGAACTTTGAATGCGTCGAACAAATCGATGCATTCAACAGCGTTTCAATCCTACCTTAGTCCAGTTTGAACGTATTCCAGACCTGCAATTATGATACCGCTCATAGCGTTTCAATCCTACCTTAGTCCAGTTTGAACATACACCAGCATTAATCCATCCCACTCCAGCCCCTTGTTTCAATCCTACCTTAGTCCAGTTTGAACGGTGATTAAAATGTCAAACGAAAACAACAAAAACAAGTTTCAATCCTACCTTAGTCCAGTTTGAACCTGCTCGCATAATCGCACATTCGCATTCCAAATTCGGTTTCAATCCTACCTTAGTCCAGTTTGAACGTGTCAAATTTGCGTGCATTACCAGAAAAAATAATATAGTTTCAATCCTACCTTAGTCCAGTTTGAACACGCAAGTGTCGGTGCGCCCGCCGACACGACCCCACAGGTTTCAATCCTACCTTAGTCCAGTTTGAACTTACTATATATATCCATGTTGGGGGCGCAGTCAACTGTTTCAATCCTACCTTAGTCCAGTTTGAACGAACGCAAGACGCCCAGCGATTACATTGCGTCAATCAGTTTCAATCCTACCTTAGTCCAGTTTGAACCAGCAAAGCATTCGAAGAACAGAAATTACCGGTCATGTTTCAATCCTACCTTAGTCCAGTTTGAACACGAGAATAAGCGATTTTAACGAGTTTTTCAATGCGGTTTCAATCCTACCTTAGTCCAGTTTGAACTTAGTGTGTTCAAGGAGTATGGTGTAGACGAAGATAGTTTCAATCCTACCTTAGTCCAGTTTGAACGTGCTTGCTGCCCCCGAACCAGGCGCATTCGGGATTTTCGTTTCAATCCTACCTTAGTCCAGTTTGAACCGGGAACGGTGCGGATTTCAGCCCGAACATCACGAGTTTCAATCCTACCTTAGTCCAGTTTGAACCCAGAAAAGTGGATACCCAGATTGTTGTTATTGCGGTTTCAATCCTACCTTAGTCCAGTTTGAACAAGATATATACAGTATTGTCCAGTCAACGAGATATATAAGTTTCAATCCTACCTTAGTCCAGTTTGAACATATTGTTGGATTTCAGTTAGTGGATTTTGTGATAATGTTTCAATCCTACCTTAGTCCAGTTTGAACACGGCTTATTTTTGCGTGTTTGAGGCATTTAAACGCAATTTCATTACCCTATATGTCGGGGATATATAATAATGTATCTCTCACGCATCGATCCCCGACAAAACCGAACTGCGAAAAATGCCTTAATTTTGCTCTAATAAAAGCCACGCCCTCTAGTATCATCCGTATCCTAATTCGTCATCTCCAAAAACCATTTTTACAGGTCATCACAAAATGTGCTTTGTTGCACGCGTCCATAGAAGAATTTATATGTGCCAGTTAACAGGAATGCTTCCGTGGTAATGCTGAGTTGCAGGATAAAAAATCGGAACGAGGATGGGTGAGAGAGAGGAGAGTATCTCACCTAATCTAGTCATGCAACACAGCATCGGCGGGTGGGGTCTAGAGTAAGTTAAATGCCATCTATTTTTCTCGCATAATGATGCCAGATAGAAAAATTATACAAATCCCCTAACACCGCAGAAATAAATAAATACCCTACTCGACATAAGGGATTGGAGGCATGGTTATGTTCAGAAAAAATGTGGATAGTGGTATAGGTGTTCAAGCCAAGATATGGGATGAGGTTGCAGGGAGACTTTCTTATCTAAGTACCACATATGCACAGGTACCGATATACTATGTGAGACCTGACACAATGGACGAGATAGAGCCTCCGAGAAAGGGATTTGATAGAAAGTGTGTAAGAGAAACGATAAAGAGAATTGAAAAAAGGAGTGCAGAGGAGGAACGCGACCGCAGACCCAGATGGTGGGAAACAGATGATTTCGACCGTGCAGTGGAGGAAACTAAGAAAAGACTTAGAAATTCGCTGGAAGAACGCTGGTCTAACCTCAGCGAGTGTAGACGCGTAAAATATTGTGCTGTGGGCGTTTATACCGATGATGTGGGTGTTATTAGAGAACATACTGGGGAAAATGAAGAAAGGGCGATTTTCATATGCCCAGAAAGAATTTTTAAACCGGAATACGCACAACCGGATATTATATTCCAGCACGTGGTAATCCATGAATTGGCTCATGCCTATCATGGAGTGACAGAAAATTACAATAAGGATTGGGGAGAGGTTATTGAAGAGAGTCTTGCCACCGCTGTCGCATACTTACATTTCAAGAATCACGAGATAAATCCCATCATGGAATTTATTGCTCAACAACCATGTGAATACCAAGGATTTACATTCTGGCTTTATCAACCAGAAATTGTTCCATCATCTCTAAACCTGTGGAAAAATAACAGGCTTCCACTATATCCAATTCCAATATGTTACGAGAGGCCAATCCGAGATTATTTCCCGGAGTGGCGGTATATACTGCGCGAGATATTCCATTTCTTACCATCGCGGTATTTTGACAAGGTGCTCCTCTATCTACCCCTGCTGATAACACACCCTTTCATGGGAATCTACACACATACTTCCATATTCTTACACGATCCTCTCCTCCTCATCGGCTTGCTCGAGGAGTACGCTGGTGGGAATTACGAGAACCTTTACAAGTTACTAGCAATGGAAATTCTGAGAGAGGGAACGGCATAGACCTGAAAAACAAGGTCTTTACGTTTATCTCTAGCACTTCTGGTGCATATAAATTACAACACACACAACTAAAGCTTTTAACCTGTTTCTTTAAGCTGTTGTGTCAGCTTTTTCTATCAGAATTCTCTTATTAGATACTACGCTCCAAATTCCGAATAGGAGTATTTCTTGTTAGTAAGAGAAAATGACCTGCCTATATTGCGTTTCATCACCTGATAGCATACTCTTGACATGGACTAAAAGGAAACAACCCAGTAAGAACACCACCAAAAAGCTGCGTAACAATGCTCGCTCGTATCTCAATACTACACCCTTCTTCCAAGACCCCTCGTAGGTTTTATATTGGTTGAAGACATCTTCTTATCTGCAAGTGTGCACAAAATCTCTGGTTTCGCAGTAAATTTACACAACTTCAAATGAAGAAATATGAGGCAACCTCATAGGTGGTGAGAATATGGGAAAAATCGAAGCAATCTTGAATGACCCAAAATATGCACAGGGTACAAGTCAGTTTCACTCAGCACTCCGAGAGATGAAAAGTACAAACTATAGCGCAGCAATAGAACTTCTTGCTCAGGCACTTAAATTTTTTCAAAAAAAACAGGTTCTGGAGATGGAGGCAGAAATCTATTTTCAGATGGGCATTTGTTCATCAAATTTATACAAATATAAAAAAGCAATTGAGTACCACTCCAAAGCACTAAAACTATACAAACAGACGAAAAATGTGGAGAGAGAAGCGAATGTTTACATCAATCTCGGCACTGCATATAAGTATGTAGGTAGAGATGTGGAAGCAATTGAGTGTTTCAATAAAGCTCTAGACATCTACATGAAGATAAAAGACGCAAGTGGCGAGGCAAGAGCTTATGAAAATCTTGGTCATGCGTATGCTGATATGTCTGACTATGAGAAAGCAAAAGAGTATTTCAATAAAGTCCTTGATATCTACCAGAAGACAAGAGACATGCATGGTGAGGCGAATGCTTACAAAAAACTCGGAGAAGTGTATTATTGTTTAAGCAACTATGATGAGGGACGTGTGTGCTTTAGTAAAGCCATGGAAATTCTCAATAAAACGCTGGAAAACTACAAGCAAATTGAAGACTCGTGTGGGGAAGCTAGGGCTTGTGTAGATTTAGGGCAGGTATATGTGGAACTTTGTGAGTATAAGAAAGCGATTGAGTATTTTAATAAAGGACTGGATATCTACATCCAGACAAAAGATGTTCGTGGTGAGGCGAAAGTTTACGAAAATCTTGGTTTTGTATACGGGAGGTTAGACGAGGATGAGGAAAAGAAGGTAATTGAGTATTTCTATAAAGCACTGGAGAAATATAGTGAGATAAAAGAGCTTCCCGGTCAAGCACGGGCGTACATGAATATCGGTATTGCATACACTATTCTAAGTAGACCTAAACCCTACTACTCGCTTTTTGGGGCGATGTTTGTTGAAACCCTTTTAGGAGGCAATTTCAGCTACCATATGGAAGCAATTAATCATTTTAATAATGCACTTGGGATATACGAACAGATAGAAGATATACGTGGTAAGGCAGATGGTTACGAAAGACTCGGTTTAGTGTATACTATTGTAGGTGAGCATAAAAAGGCGATTGAATGTCTCAATAAAGCCCTGAGGTTCTACATACAGGTTGGCGATTTGGGTGGTATGGCATGCGTTTACCAAGGTCTTAGTTCCGTGTATACACGTCTAAACGATGAAAAGAATGCGATGAAATATAGTGATAAAGCAACAAAAACCGAACACTTGCTAGAAGAGAGCCGTAAAAACAGGCGTTTGTTTTGATGATGCTTGTTTTTCGCTCTTTATCCTCATTGTATGGGACAGCAAACTTAGTTCACATACAGATTTGCGAGAGAAATATCTGCAATAACAGTGAGCACGAGAAGGCAGGAGAATGGAAAGTCGCCACACACCCCAGAGCCATGTAACACAGCATGCTGGACTGATTTCGGATTTTTATTTTT
>Ga0272448_1001886_pt1 | contig 27449 bp, 27 predicted proteins | sample YNPCB0191_FD_202220 | JGI IMG/M metagenome (GOLD analysis project Ga0272448, IMG submission 202220) | Hot spring sediment microbial communities from Yellowstone National Park, WY, United States - YNP-CB-019-1 | ecosystem: Environmental > Aquatic > Thermal springs > Hot (42-90C) > Sediment... | reverse complement strand
AAGACATGGGCCTGGACGAGCTCTCGGATCATGGGGATAGATCGGAGGCATCTCTAGGACATCTTTTAACTTCCTAAAGGCCCGCTCCACTTGGGTAAGCTCCTTGTAAGCGCAGACGGCCTCTACAGCGGAGAGATTTTTTTCTTGCCTCTAGGATCAGGTAGTTGCCTTAGGGAAGCTTTTGCTCTTCCAAAGGCTTTTTCGCCAGAACCGGAACCGACCGGAACGGAGGCTCCAGCGGAAATAGCGATGCCCGTGATGGGTCCAAAGGATGCGCTCAGCGCAGTAGCCCCAATCTTTTCTGGATGACGAAGCTCTTGCGTTTTCTACCCGCTTAGCAAGCTTCTTGAGAGCTTTTGCCCGAATCTTAGCTACAGCTGCCTCTTGCATCGCTTGCTCGTAAGCCAGCCGCTAGAGCACTCTCGATTACAAAGATCCTCTGCCTCGGGAAGTCCTCCCGGAACCTCGGGCATGCCTCGGTCTTTACTTTCCGAAAGAGATGGGCTGCCAGGAGAAGAGCTTGTGCTCGGGCCGAGGTACTCTAGGACCTCCGGGCTCCTCCGCCGCCTAAAGTCCCACCAAAAACCCATGGCCCTGGCTCCAAAGAAAGCCCAGGTTGGCCCTACTGACCATCCCCCGGTCCCCGAGCAAAGACCATCCGGCGCTAGCCCAAAGCGCTTCTCTTTAAGTCCTCCACTACCGTCTGGACCGTTTCCAAATCCTGCAGATTTCCTAGGGAATTCATGGTGGGCAATTGGAAGAGCCATTGGCTATTGCCCACCCCAAAAAGGATCTCTGGCGATTCTGTACCCGCCGGTCTCGGGCTATAGCCAAACTAAATCGAGCTCCTCCGGGCTTTCTCCTTCAAAGAGACTAACTAAGAAGGGATTTTAAAACCTAAAAAACCTGTCAGATTTAGTGCCTATCTTTAGGGAATCTTTGATTGCGCCGCTAAAATAGAAAAACATGCATCTATTTGATGAGGAAGTTATGTCTTTTCAAGAATATGGCTTGACTCTTACAAAAAAGTTATTAGCTCTTTAAATCTTTTTTTAAAAAAAACTTTTGAGGAAACTGTTTTAGGCTTATGTCCAATTAGAATGAGGGTTCGATATTTCATTGGTATTCCCTGAGAAGTCATTGTTTCTGATAGCTTCTGTTTAAACAAAGACAAAATTCGCTGTCTTTTCTCTTCAGTAATTCCAGCTAAAAAATTACCAAAATCGCTTGCTTCCAGAAATTCGATAACTTCTTTTGGAGATTTTACATAATTGGTTTTCTCCTCAACCATTAGAGAGTCGATGACAAAGCCACTTTTGATGACTAAATTATGGAGTTCTTCCTTACTTATATGATAAGGCACAACAAGGTCTTTTGAGGCTGTTGAACCAAGCACTGCTTGAATTGATTCACTAAGAATTTTGAAATTTTTAGAATGTTGTTCCTTATCTCCAGTGCATAAGCCTAATCTACCACCAGGCTTAAGAATTCGAAACATTTCTTCTAATGCCCGCTTTTTATCAAATATCCAGTGGAAGACATAATTGAGATAAACGACATCATAAAAATTGGAGGGAAGACTGGATAAATCATCTGAACCACCAATCCTAAAGGAAAGGTTTTTATCCCTTTTTTGGTTTGCTAATTTGATTCGATACGGTGAGGGATCTATCCCGAGCACCCACCCTTTGGGCTTAACAAACTGTGCTGTATATGCGGTTAATTCTCCAGAACCACATCCAATATCCAATACTTGCTCTCCGGCTTTAATCTTTAATAAATGGACCAATCTTTTACCCAGCCGAAATTGCGGTCGGCTTAGTCGTTGGTAAGATAAAGCAAGAGCAGGAGAATCACGAGATACCTCAACTGTAGCACCAAAGGAATCTGGAGTAAGGTTGCTTAATAAAATAAATACGATAAAAAAGAAAAAAGCCTTTTTTTTCACAGAAACGATATTTTATCTTTTCAATTAATAAACTCTTAAAGAGTTTACTGACATAAAGAAATTAAAAAAGATTTATTCTTTGCTCTTTCTTCCTTTTTAACAAACTTCTTTAAAGAAGTCATACTTACTCCATTATCGAGTTTATCATTTTTTATTCATATCATTTTCTTGTACAGAGTTATCTATTAGAATTTCATGTCATAGTCCCATACACTCAAAAAGTAACCCAGCGACTATTTCCCGTAGTCATTAGTGCGATCCGGCATGGATACAATTGCAAAAAGCACCGCATTTCATCCATAATAGACAAATGTGTTCTTCCAAAGCTGTTGATTTCTCCAAGTTTTAATCTCTAAATAAGTTGGAGAAAGCCGGTATAAGCTCTATCTTCAGATGCAGGATTGTTGACTACCGGTTGGTGGCTCATCGGTTCTAAAGACTCAGCGTAACTTGGCAAACCGGGATTATGGACTGTTCCAATCTAGTTTTGGATGAAGGCAAGAAACCCGTGTTATAAATTCCTTTTGAATAAGTACTGTTGTCGGTCTGCTCATCTAGTTCATCATTGGGATAAAGTCATAGGTGCCAAAATCGAAAAAAATCAATCGAATAACTTTTCTGAGAGCAGAAGAAATAAAGAAAAACAAAATTTTCTTATTTTGTAGAAATGAGAGAGAGTTGATTAATTTAAAGACAAAAAATCTTGTAAAACTACATGGGCAATCGTTGAATAGGATTATTGTCCAAAAACATGGTGAATCGTGAATGAAATCTATTCTTGTTGTAATTACAATAGGGAAAGAGGCTTTCCCGCGTGTAAATTCTTTATTCCACATGACACAGGTTTTAGCCCAACAAAAGGATACAAAAGTTGAATTGCTTCTTTTAGGTCCTGGGGTTGAGCTACTTCGTGCCAATCAGAAATCTTCGCCAATATTTTCAGAAATGTTTAGCCATCTTCGTCAGATTGGAGTCGATATTGCTGCCTGTGAAGTTTCTTTAGAAGCTTTTGGAGTTCCTGTCGGTCAAATGCTCCCTGCAAGGCTTGTAAAAGGCGCTGTGGAGATCAATCAGCGGATAGATCAAGGAGTAAGGGTTCTAACTTTTTAAAGATACGGAGACTCAAAGTTTATGAGAATGAAAATAAATAGAAAGATTTTTTCCATCTTCTATCCTCTGTTTAAGGCATTGGTAAAGAAAGAATGGTTAAAAATTAGACCTAAAACGAATTGGCTGGAGAAGAAACGACACTATCAGTTTTCTTTGAACGGATGTCTCGGGAAGTCCTTAATCATAGAGCCAGAGGAAAACTTAAGGGTTTGGACCATATATCGCGCAATTTCTAGAGTGGAAATGGATTGCCAGTTGCTAAACTTGTGAAACAGGCGATCTATCGGTTTTAGGCAGTTTTGAAACTTATCACCAAATTCAATTCCAGACTAAATGGCTCCAAGTCGAAGCTTCTGTTCCTGTTCTCGAGCCCAGATTTTGAGGCCATTGATGTAGGGCACCGGTGTTGGTAGACGAGCTTAAGTTCGAAAATCTGGAAGTGGCGTTAGCGGTTGAGAAACGTTAAATGGTGGCAGTCTATTCTGGAGAGAGCAAAAAATGGCTTGGTTCAGGATATGATGGTGTTTTTAGCGTTATTCTATCCCCGTTACGGATGGGAAAGAAAAAGAACAAATCGAAAAAAGCCTTGATGGTTATTGAGCATGAAGCTTTATGCCTGTTTAAACTGAATGTGACAGAACCATAAGAAACAAAAGATAAAGAAAGGTTTTGATAGTGATTTCGTGACGGCTTCAGATTTGACAATCTGCACAAAATTAGATTAAGAGTGCATTATACATGGCTACCGATAATTTTCGAAATTTTAATAAATAGATGGAGAAGGTATGCCTGAACCCTTACCTGAAGGAATAGTACGATATTCTTCACCGTATAAATTTTTAGATACAATTTTGCGGTTGAAAAGCGCATTGATGACTGAAGGTTTTTGGCTTTTTGCTACGTATGATCATAGTCAAGCTGCAAAAGAGGTTGGTTTAGAACTACCACCGACTGTTGTCATTGTCTTTGGGAATCCCTTAGCAGGAACAGAACTAATGCTCCAGTCTTCCACTCTTGCCATCGATTTGCCTAGTAAACTTCTTATTCGCCAGAATCTTGATAAAACCGTTGATGTCTTTTTTCATCGCCTCTCTCATCTTTGTCAATATCATAAACTTACAGACTTGATTTCTAAGGCTGAAGCCTTTGACGAACGGATTATTGCGCTAATCCAAAATATGTGAACTATCAAAAAGGGGAAGATAAATTAATTTGTAGACTTAGGAAAATGCACGGTTTAACGGTTTACCAGCATACTCCCTCATAGGTAGGCTTAAAACCAAGAGAATATACATAAAATGAGAAGTTTGTTAATCAAAAACAAAAATTAGCGTGTTAAAATAAATTATAATTTTCCTCTTTCGCTTATTTGTCTCATTTCCCATTTTGGTATTCGTGTTGCCAAACTTGGTGTTTTTTTTTCATTATCCAGGATCGACGACACATTCAATAACGAGGCCTGTTTCTCTCGGGCCTTGCGGCCCGAGCCAGAGCCTTCCTCTCGACAGCTTCACATTCGGCCAGCCCTCGCCATAGAGCCGCTTAGTGCGGCCAATCCATACGTCATGAGATTCCTGGCCGACGCCGCGCAAGGTCGTAGCGACGCTGTCCGCCAGCCGTGCGTTCATCGGGAAGAAGCTTGCCCTCGCACTCCCAGCGCTGCAGTGCTTGCGGCGCGACCCCCAAGGAACTCGGCGGCCTCTTGAATGCTGACTAGCTTGTCAGACATGCTATGTATATAGCTTTGCACAAGAAAGTGCAACTTAAATTGAAACTGTTCAAGCCCTTTTCTATCCCCTATTATAACCCGGCCTAAGAAATTATGAAAATGTTTCATTACTAAGCATTAATAGTTTACAAAAATTTCAGAACAAAAGTGCAGATGAACGAAACAGTCCTGCAGATTTCCATTCGAGGATTATAGGCTAGTAATTCGAAACAATTATTCTTTTTCCTGATCTCATACCCAAGATTCATATTTTTCCCTGAAAAACAAGACAAGTATGCATATCGGTACCCTTCGGCAGAATAAAAACCATGAACTTTATTAAGAATGTTTGGGTGTTTTAATCATTCCTACTTTAAAACATTTTGTATAAAAACATTCTTCGCAGTATTTATATTGTATTCATCAAATTGTTTAGATTTTGAATTTCATGAACACCATCGCATTGGTTGTATCATTCTCGTAGTTTATCAAGACCTGTGAGGATAGGAATTATGTCAAATCCCATTTCTTCAGTTGGCAAGATTCTTACTGATCTCCCATGACCAATGTTTAAGTTTTGTTTCATATCATTTCGAACTGAAAAAAATGGACATAGTACGGTTGATTTATAGTCGTGTGTCCTACAAACTCTTTTGGGCAAGATACACTTATTGAACTCCTCGGATTTCCGTGCGAAAGCCACCAAATTAATTCAATTCAAGGAAATCTTTTTCTTTTACTATGTTGATTTTTAAGGTCTACAGTCAGCAAAAACCGTTCTGATTTTTCAATCAAGGAGTCCTCCATCATAATCAACTTGATCAATATTTTTGCCCTCACATTTTTGAAATTGCATTCCTTATCACTAGCTTTCCTTCAGGTCTTTGGGACTTTGGTATTCCTTAAGGTTGAGTTATGTATAGTAAGATTTTTTTCTGCTTTAAATAGCCCGATCAATAATTTCAGACTACTAATCAGCCAACTTAATCAAATAATGTTGGGAACTTTATCGGTCTAATCAAACGAACATCATACTGCACCACTTAGCCACTTTAAAAGAGGCTTGAAATTCGTCTCTTTTCTCTTCTTCGTTTAAGAAGTTCGTTTTATATTTTTTCATTCCTTATGAAAGAAAAACTTGAAGATCGCTATTTGGAAAGGAACGAGCTTTGTGACAAGCAGCTTGAAGCTTTTTCCACTGCCAAGCTTTCTTCTTATCCTCTTGAAGGGCTATCGACTGAGAATCGACCAGCCTTGGCTTTTCTATCGGAAGAAAAAGTCGCTGTGTTTTACAGATTAAAAAAAGAAGAAAGGCCTTGGGAATATCCTCTTTATGGTAGCCTGGTTGCTGCCGGCTTTCCCAATCCGGGTGACGATTATTTAGAAAAAAGTTTGAGTCTAGACGAACTTCTGGTTAAACGGCCCTCGTCTACTTTTTTTGTCAGAGCCAGTGGATACTCGATGGAAGGAGAAGGAATTCGAAACGGCGACATTCTGGTAGTCGACAGAGCTGAAACACCGAAAAACGGATCGATTGTGGTAGCAGCTATCAATGGAGAGCTAGCAGTTAAGAAGCTGCGGATAGAAGGAGGTAGAGCTTGGCTACTATCGGTGCCGCACCATCAAGAAAGCAAAGCTTTTTCTATGGAAATAAAAGAGGAAATAGAGCTAGTGATCTGGGGGGTGGTTACCGCCATCATTCACAAGGTTGGTTAGCATGAACAAGCAAAAAAGATTTGGCCTCATCGACTGCGATAACTTTTATGTTTCCTGCGAGCGGCTGTTTAATCCTTCTCTGGAAGGCAAACCGGTGGTTGTGCTTTCAAATAACGACGGCTGCGTTGTCTCCAGATCTAAAGAAGCTAAGGCCCTGGGGATTCCGATGGGAGCTCCTTTTTTTCAGTGGAAAGAGTTTTTTCAATCCCATAAGCTGATAGCTCTTTCGAGCAACTACACTCTCTATGGGGACATCAGTAGCAGGGTCATGGAGCTTGTCGAAGCCTCCGCTCCTTTGGTAGAAGTATACAGTATCGACGAGGCCTGGGTGGATCTAACGGATAGCCCTTCACCCTATGAGGATGCAAGAGAATTAAGAAAAAAAATCTGGAGGTGGACTGGCATTCCCGTCACCATAGGCATTGGGCCTACGAAAACGCTGGCGAAAGTCGCTTCAAAAATTGCAAAAAAAACGGATAATCTGCGGGGAGTCAATTTTCTTTCTAACGAGGATCAAATAATCGCAGCGTTGAGCACCATAGATGTAGAAGATGTCTGGGGGATAGGCCACAGGCTAGCTGCAAAACTAAAAGAACTTAAGATCCACAGTGGCCTTGACTTGAGGAATGCGGATCCTTTCCATATAAGAAAACTATTCTCCGTGATGCTAGAACGAACGGTATGGGAACTAAGAGGGATAAGCTGTTTTGATTTCGAAGAAAACGCCAAACCGCCAAAGCAGATCCTTTCATCGCAGACTTTTGGGAAAGCGCTTTTTCAACTGGACGAGCTACAAGCGGCTATGGCTAATTTTGTGAATGAAGCCGGAGGAAAGCTCAGACGCTTCGGTCTGGCCGCTGGAAGCATGACAGTATTCGTCAGGCATGGGTCTTTTCCCGGGCAAGTAACCTCAGCAACTCTTCGGTTTATAGAGCCAGTGGAAGATACGATCACTCTGTTGGACAAAGGAGAAAGTCTTCTCCAGTCCGTTTACAAACCCAACAGAACCTATACAAAATCAGGAGTACTTCTTTTCGATCTTCAGCCAAGAGAAAATCGTCAGCTCGCTTTCTGGTCGAGAAAAGAGGAAAAAGAAGAAAAATTACGCACTCTTTCCCAACTTTTGGATGATTGGTCCATGGGGAGAAGCAAGCCAGCCCTAAGGGTAGGAACGGAACTGTTCAGCGAAAATTGGCGGCTGCGAGCAGAAAGAAAAACCCCTAGCTACACAAGCAGATGGAAAGAAATTCCAACAGTCCGAGCCTGAACTCTAGAAAATTAAGAAATCGGCGTTTTACGAGCTTATAGCTCGATGCCAGGAAACTCAGCGCTCTTAAAGATGTATGATAACAGTCCAGACAGGACAAAAGGAAGGATAAGCAGGTAGGAAACGACTGCTTTTGTAAAAAAAGGCGGGCAGAGGATGTACAACGAAAATCAGTGGAGATGTAGCAAAGACAAAAGACAATGTAAAGCGTATTTAGGTAGGCAATACAAGGATCGGGTCTGAATGCAAAAAGAGGATTTAGAAAAAGAGCTAACCTATCTGTAATTTTAGCAAAACAGAATATGAAGTTTACAATTATATCAGAAGATAAGCAGAGGAATTAACTAGTGATTTCTTTGCAGATATCCTCCTTCAAAAGAAGCAATGCTTGTCAGTGTAAAATGAAGCCTGTAAAGGAGCAAGATGATAAGATGGCAGGGATAAAATCAATCTTACATTACTTTTAGTAAATGATGCGACCATGCTATTTTTCATAGTTGGCGGCCAATCCCATACATGCCTTACAACGCTAATAAGGATGCATATCCTTAAGCACTATAAAAAGCAGAAAGGTATCAGGCCTCTATAATAGTTTTATCCCCCTAACCCAAGCTTCACAGCAGATAATATAAAAAACACAGCAAGGCAGACACGGAAATGATGATAATCAGTCATTCAATCAATTTTTTTATTAATCATTTCATTGAACTGTCGACCCACTTCCATCAGCTTTTGAGCATAATGCATTGGCGTATGATGAGCTAAAACATATTCCCTTGCCCTATTGCCCATTTTTATAAGTTCAGATCGGTTAAAAAGAGACATTTTCAAGATTTCCTCCAACTCTTTTTCAGCAGACTCCGGATTAAGCTTGAAAACGAAGGTATTGGGCAGCTCTGCATACCAGCCTACATTTAAAACTACCACAGGCTTAGACAACAGCATTTGATTAAGCAACGAACTAGATGTTTCTCCCATTGTCGGATCCCTTAAGGCAATGCAAAGATCAACGCATGATAGAATCTCCTGCACTTTTTCAGGCTCTTGATATCCAAAAATCTTCACAATGGCTTGCAGCTTATATTTTTTCGCAAGGCTGTGAATATTATACCAAAAGAATGTCCCTCCAACGATCCAGTATTCCATATGCTTTTGCAGCATGGAATTCGATTGCAATACCTTGAACACCAGTTCATAGGCTTTGTTAGGTAGCACATAGCCGAAAGTAGCTGCGATGAGTTTTGGTCTATCCTTTGGCACCGAAAAGCTATACGGGTTGGACTGTAAAGAAACCAGAGTCTCCTCAGGCAACGTATAAGGAAGATCAATTTTAACGACCAGTTTCGATAAAAACTTCTTTTTAATGTTTTGAAGAGCAAAATCAGAATGGACGACCAGCGCAGATGCCTTTGAGATGATCTCTTCATTCATTGGGTACCAAAGGATGGAATGGTCTACATAAATTTTTTTTAAAAAATTCAAGATGACCGTACGTCCATCTGCTACTGGGTATGTTGTGATCAAATCCAAAGCGTATAATTCTTTGAATTTTTCTACGTAGCCTGAAAAATTTCTTTTTTCGATTAAATAATAACCAGCGTAAAAGAACTGCAGCACGTAATCGTGCAGAATCACTATCCCGGGATATCTCAACAACAACTCGTAAGCATAAGAATGAAAGCGAAAATCATTACTCATGTTAAAGAAGACAAGATCACAGGCTTCCACTTGCTCCAACAGCCTCCAATTGATCCGAGACTTTTCAACATACTGGAAAACCAGACAATCCCTAGCCAAGGATTCCGTTGGCCAATAATCTTCAACAAATAAGATGAGTTTGGAAAATTTCTTTAAATAAGTCAGAACATTACGACTGAAATCAGCAATCCCAGATTTTTTCGGAGGTAAAGGACTAAACCAAGCGATTTTCACCTATGTAAGTTTTTCCAATGCAATTATCTCCATCTTGCAGATGAAACACAACATTTTCTCCTTAGGAATAATCCTTTCGACTTTTTTCTTACCATTTACCGAGGGAAAAAATCGATATCGGCGGTTCTTTTACCTATGAAACATTCTTTCATATGGGCTTGATTGATTGACGGCTGAAAAAAACAGCAAACCAAAATAGAGAAGAGAAAGTAACAAAAGAATCAAAAAAACATAAAAACCGGTTTTTCCAGATTCCTTTTTTGATGGATCTTTTTTCTCATCATTTTTCATTACTACTAGAAGATTGTAAAAGAAGATCATTTTCTAATAAAGAAAGATACCCAACAAAACTATTGAAAAATTTTTGGGAATATATCTTAGGATTACTAAGGTGATTAATAGTCTTTAAAATTTATTCTTATTTCTATTAATGCATTACATTAAAAAAATCGATATATTTAATATATATCTGCCCAAAGATGGATATGCGAAGCAGAAATTACTGGGTATTTATAGGGTCTTTTTCCAATGATTCCTGGCTGCACCCGGCTTAGTCTTCCTATTACAGTTACACTTTTTCCTTTAGTATAAATGGAAGGGTCTAGAAACTTTCTGGTGGAGACTAAAAACCTTCCATAGCTCAAGTCCGTTGTTAGAGGCACCTTAAAGCTCTTGGATAGGGGTTTATGGATAACCTCCATCAAAGATCGATCGGGTAGGTTTTGAACTTGAGCAATGACTCCTCCGACAAACAATCGAGTTCCAATATAAGCCTCAGGATGAGCCATAATGGCGGAAAAAGGAGGTTCGGTTTTAAGAATGAGCTTTTCTTCCTTTGTAAAGGGACCTGCTAGAGAAAAAGTAGCTGTAGAAAAAAAGAGGAGAATGAAAAATTGAAGCGACTTTACCCCCATAAAAAAACATTCAATTTATAATTTAATTTAGAAAAAGAAAATTTTCTAAATTCAGAAGAGCCGATTTTCCAAGGAATTAAAAGCTTTTTTAAGGAAACTTAAAAAACATTATGTTAAGCAATCATGGAAAATTGTTTGCATACTTTTTTACCTCAGGTCAAACGATGGTTTGAACATACCTACGGTGTTCCCACGCCTGTTCAAAAAGCGCTTTGGCCTATTGTTCGAGATGGGAAAAATGTTGTCGCATCTTCCCCGACTGGCTCAGGAAAAACTTTAGCGGCATTCCTTGTAGTTATTGATGAGATTTGGAAAAATACCATTTTCTCTACGCCTTCTGAAAGCGTCTACCTCCTTTATATTTCTCCCTTAAAGGCTCTTGGAAACGACATAGAAACAAATTTAAGAAAACCCTTGTCTGAAATCCTCCATTTTACGAAATCTGGAGAGCCATCCCTAACTCCTTTAACTATATCTGTCAGAACGGGCGATTGTTCCTCCTATGAAAGAACAAAACAACGCCTTCATCCCCCACACATACTAGTTACTACGCCTGAATCGTTATATTTACTGCTTACTAGTAGTTCAGGGAGAAAAATCCTTCAAACAGTTCGAACGGTCATTGTGGATGAACTCCATTGGATTGCAGACAACAATCGAGGGGCTCATCTTTCTCTTTCTTTAGAACGGCTAGAGCATGTCTGCAAAAGACAAATCCAGCGAATCGGATTATCCGCCACCATGCGTCCTATGGAAACACTTGGCCATTTTCTATCTCCTTCAGCTCCCTGCCACATTATTGATCTAGGGATACCCCCAAGCTTAGACGCTAGGCTCGAACTTCCTTTTCTTCCTCTTGGACATGTCATGCCGCAGGAAGGCTGGGATAAAATTTATCGTCGGATTATCCAATTAACCAACCACTACCACACTATGCTTGTATTCGTTAACACTCGAAGATTAGCCGAAAAAATGGCTCATCATCTTGGTCTTTTAATGGATCCAGAAAAGATCGGGACCCATCACGGCAGTCTTTCTAAAGAGACCCGAAAAGCCACAGAAAAAAAATTTAAGGAAGGCAAGCTCAACATTCTGGTCGCTACTGCGTCTCTTGAACTTGGTATTGACATTGGATCAGTGGAAGGAGTTTGTCAGATGGGCTCTCCTCGATCGGTTTCCTCTTTTATTCAAAGAATTGGCAGGTCGAATCATAATCCACAAAACGAACGCCTGCCTCATGGCCATCTTTTCCCATTGGACATCCATGATCTAGTCGAGTGTGTTGCCCTTCTGTATGCTTTAAAACAGGGTAAAATTGAATCTATCCATCTTCCAGAAGCTCCTCTTGACGTTCTGATGCAACAGATAGTAGCTGAAGTGGCTGCTGAACCTTGGGAGGAAAAACAACTCTATGCACTTTTTTCAAAAGCTTATCCCTACAGAAACCTATCTTTTGAAAAGTTTCATGAACTTACGCAATTACTCTGCGACGGTTTTCATCCTTTAAGAGGGAGCCAACGCGCCTTCCTTTTTTTTGATTCCAACGGATGGCTTAGAGCCAAAAAAGGGGCAAAACTAAAAGCCTTAACTTCCGGAGGTACGATCCCGGATTCAGGAGACTATATTGTAGCTTTGGAGACTGACGAAACAAGGATTGGAACTGTCAACGAAGATTTCGCCTTAGAAAGCTTAATTGGTGACATATTCCTTCTTGGAAATCATCCATGGAAAATCAAAAAGGTAAAAAGAGGGAAAGTCCTGGTCGAAGATGCTGCCGGATCGAATCCTACGATTCCCTTTTGGCTAGGCGAAGCTCCGGCAAGGAGTCCTTTGATAAACCAGGCTATCGATACGATAAGAAAAAAAGCAGCCGAGTTCCTCCAATCTTTTCAGAACCAGACTACAGCAACGACGCTCTCAAAACATTTTGAAGAGCTTATTGGGATTTCTAAAGAAGCTGCTGAAGAGCTTGCTCGATTTTTTCTTCTGACCAATCTTACTCTTGGAACAATCCCTAGTGCTGACAACATTGTTTTAGAAAGATTTTTTGATCCTACCGAAGGCACACAGCTGGTTATTCATTCTCCCTTAGGGTTAAGATTGAATCGGGCATGGGGACTAGCCTTGCGCAAAAGGTTCTGTAGAAAATTTAATTTTGAACTACAAGCTGCTGCTTCCGAAGAGGGATTAGTGTTATCCTTAACGACCATTCACAGTTTTCCTCTCAAAGATCTGATGCATTTTCTTTCTTCTCATTCGATTCGCGAACTACTTAGTCAAGCTTTGATAGATGCGCCTTTTTTTGGAATCAGATGGCGATGGACGGCCACAACCGCTCTTGCTATCCCCAAAATAAGAGCTGGCAAATTCTCTTCTCCTTTAGTCCAAAAGATGGAAGCTGAAAACCTCCTTTCTCTTATTTTTCCAGAGGCAACGGCTTGCCTTGAAAATATTATTGGGAACCGATCGATCCCTAAACATCCTCTAGTAGAACAAACCCTTGCCTATTGCTTGGAAGGGGTTCTGGACTGTAGAGGGCTTGAACAACTTTTAGCTTCCATTGAGAAAGGAGCCGTTCTCCTGACTCATAGAGAGTCCATCAACCCTTCTTTTCCGGCAGTCACTTTACTCTCCTCAGCTCCTTATACCTATCTGGATCCTGCCCCACTAGAAGAACGGAGGAGCCGCTCGGTTCCCTTTAAAACTACATACGATCCAGAAGAACTCACGATCAGTACGCAGCTACCTCAGCAAGCCATCAAACAGTTCATAGATTCCTATTGGCAAAAACCAAATGATCAAGAAGTCTTTTTTGATTTTCTTTCTTCTGTTGGGTTTCTAACCAACGAGGATAGAATATGGAGCCAATGCGAAGACAATGGACTGACTGAATGGGCTGAAGCATTACGCAAAGAAGGAAAGATTTTCTGTATCCATCTTTCTACCAGACACAACCTTTGGTTTGCTCAGCAGTGGCTTTCCTGCTTTTCAGCTCTTTACCCCACACACTTCTCTAAGACCGGTGAGAGCTCTTCTATTAGTCTAGCAGACGCTTTACCCAAACTACTGCAAGCAAGGCTTCAATACGAAGGGCCAGTGAGTTCTAAAAGGCTTGCGCTTATACTAAATCGCTCAGTCGAAGAGGTAGACTCAGCGCTTCAATTACTCGAGGCTCAAGGCGTTGTTTTTAGAGGTCGTTTTCAGAAAGGATCAAAGGAGAGTGCATGGTGTCATCGTTCGGTCTTATCGCAACTCCATAAGCTTTCTAGAGCCTACTATAGGAGTGCTATCCAACCGGTTGCTATTGAGCTTTACCAAAGTTTTCTTTACCAGTGGCAACGACTGACAGCCGACACTAAAGCTTGCGGGCTAGAAGGACTTTTTGTAGTTCTTAAAATTCTGGAAGGCTATTTTGCACCTCTGGAATCATGGGAAAAAGAAATTCTGCCTTCTAGAATGGAAAATTACGATCCTTCCTGGCTTGATCAATTAAGCCTTTCAGGAAGAATTGTCTGGGTGATCAAAAAGAAAAGCAATAGAAAGAGTGCTTCTTTTAGCCATTCTTCCTGTTCAATAGCCTTCTTAGAAAGAGCACAGGCTTGTGTCTTTAAAAAACAGCCTTATCTGCATATTCATTCTTTAGCCCTTTCTTCTAGGGCAAAAAGACTGTATGAGCTGATCGTTGAAAAAAGAGCGCTTTTCTTTGATGAATTGTTGGGAGCAAGTAAAGCGGCACCATGGGAAATAGAAAGCGATCTTAAGGAACTAGTGGGATACGGTTTGGTCAGAGCGGATTGTGTCAGTGCGTTACGACATTTTTTTTCTAAAAAGAAAAGACTCTCTCTTTCTTTAAGACTCGCTCTTTCTTCAAGTTGGGGAAGATGGACAGCTGAGACCTATAACCTGAGTATAGAAAAATCTATACTGAGATTATCAGAAACTACTGAGCCAGCTCTCCCAACTGAAAAGAAAACGGAAAAGCTTCTGAGAATGTTGCTGCGTCGGTACGGTATTTTTTTTAAAAAACTCCTCGAAAAAGAAAAAGTTTATTATGGGCTATGGCCTCAGTTGCTCCCCATCCTGAGGCTTATGGAAATGCGAGAAGAGCTCCTAGCCGGTCAATTTATCGAAGGGATCGGTGGAGAACAGTTTGCACTGCCTGAGGCCATTACAATGCTTAAAAAAATAAAAGAAGAGCCATCCTCTCCTTTCCACCCTTCTGTGTCAGTTTTTGATCCCTCCTCCCTTAGTGAAATAATTAAGAAGCGAGTCAAACAGTAAAATAGGCTCGCTCATTAAAAAAAGAGCCGTCACAGCTCTTTCAAGCAAATGGCCTCCAACAAGAGGAAAATTTAGCCAAAAAAACTGAAAGTGATACTTATGAAGACTCAGAGTTTTCGTTTGCTGCCTTTAATAAGAAGATATGTTCTTTAGGATCATAATCGAGCTTTTCCAGCTGCTTGGCTTTTCTTCGGATCAAAGAGGTCCACCAATTTGAAATTTGGCGAGTAGTTTTTCCAAGTTTAAAGGCAAGATCTTTATTAGAAATTCTGCCTCCTGCTTCAGCCAGTATAGCCATCACTTTTTCTGTTCTTATATTATCCTGTCCTCTTCCAGAAGACTCCACAAATTTAAAGTGAGATTTTTCAAGTCGGATATTTTTTAACTCCTTTCTATGTCTGCTTAAAAAAACCCTTAAGGAACTCGATTTGACTCCTAACTTAGCGGCTAAGTCATCGATATGTATTGGAGCTTCTTTAACAATTTCAATAAATTTTTCTACAGTCAGCCGACTCCGGCGTCTTAAAGAGGATGGAAGGGCTTCAGGCTGAACGAATTTCTTCATTGCGACCCTTTCTTTTCCAACATACTCAATATCCTGCGAATGCTCTGTAAGCATTTTCTCTATGGTAGCTTTTGGGCAACGAAGTTTATCAGAGAGCTCATCAAGAGTAATTCCTGATTCTCCTGCTTCTTCAATCACCTTTAATAAAACATCCAAAGATGGTTTTGGAGATTTATCCTCCAACGTCTCCACATTCAGATTCTGTAATTTGTCATTTGTAAGATGTAACGAGACAATAGATTTAATAAGCTCGTTGACTAGATTGATGGTTTCATCTGGCAAGGTTCGAAGTTGAATGGCTGTAGCCAAAAATTTTTCATAAGCTTTCATAATGAAAAATATGAATCAAAGTTATTAGCAATTACAAGATAGAATACAAAAAATCTTTTTTTTGTAGTATGTATGCTTTTATATTGAAAATTCGAAGCCATATCTTTGTTAAAATCTTAAAAATTGTTTCATTGATTGTACAACTTTTATAGTTTTTCAATTTTTTATTGACAGCAGTATTGGTTTTATGCTTCCGTTCTTCTCTCTCTAAGAAAGCTGTGATTCTCTCTAATGGAATAGGAATAAGGATTAGGCAGCAAGCGCAATCTTTTTCTAATCTTAGGAAAATATAGAAGAGTTTCTATTACAAGGAATAGGAAATAACGAAGGATTCTCTCATATATAGAAAGGCAGAGTAATTTATGATTTTCTCTCCGTTTGTTTCCAACCGAAAAAACAAAAGGGTTCCCAAGGATTATGAAGATTGGGAAAAAAATTTTCCTGAACTGTTTTTTTTAGAAGCAAAGCAACCGAAGGTTGAAACCTATTTACAATCGATCCAATTTTTGTACCCTAAAGAATCGATTCTATCCTTAACAACTGAATCAGCACATAGAATAGATAAAATTGTCAGAGTAGAAACCTCACATAGAACATTCCTTTTAAAACAATCCAGGCCATGGATTGATTGTTGTCCGTCCAATCGAGCGCCTATGAGTCGAATCCTCAAAGAAGCAGAGTTTTATTCGCTTTGCTCCAAAGATCCCATACTGAGAAGCTATGTGTCCTCTCTCCTTTATGTAGACCGAACAAACTATTTGCTCATCTTATCAGAGCTCGGGAAAAAAGATTGCTCAGCAATCTATGAAAAAGAGCCTTTCTCTGTCAACGAACTAAGTTCCCTCCTCGATTTTTTATCTTATCTACACTCTGCCTTTTACAAAAAGAAAATGATTTTGAAGTTCGAGAATCAAGCGATGCGTAAGTACCACTGGAGAAATCTTTTTGTTATCCCCATGAAACAAAAAAAATCGCTTTCGGATAGCAAAAAAAATGAAAGTATCGACTGGTTTAAACGAAAGTTTCTTACAGACTGGAAATTTTATTCAGCAATGAAACAGGCTGCGTATCACTACTTAGACCAAGGGCCAACACTGATTCATGGAAATTTTTTACCCTTTAGCTGGATCCGTACGGGAACCGGTATTGGCATATCCGATTTTGAATCGATGATTTGCGGAAGACCAGAAATCGACATAGGCCTACTTTTATCCCATCTTCTTCTAGCTGGATTAGTGGAGCATTTTTTTTATACTTTAAGCTATTACAGGTTGCCTGAGAGCTTTGAGCTAATTTTTGCATTTAAAATCGCTGGAGCTGAAATCTTTCGAAGATGCATTGGACCTGGCGCTTTGAGATGCCTTACACCTCAAAAAAAAGAAAACCTACTTTCTATAAGCTATAAGTTACTAACCGAAGAAAAAGATGTTCTTTTTAAGTCGATTCATAAGACGCTTAACCGGCAATTGATTTTTTAGCTAGTCTGCACAATCTCCAATTAACCGAATAAAAAACAGCTTGTTTAGATAGAAAGACCATACAAGAAAAACTACCGGCTCTTTCTATCATATCCCTTCTCCGTAAAAGGATATTTAATAGGCACTATGTGTTTGCTATAAGCTTTTGATTTTCTTTTCTGCTTTTTTATGAATCTTTAGCTTAAAGGCCTGTAGAGAGTAAACCCAAAGGAGGATTCGGGATTATAAAGAAAAAATTTTTAATATCTACGTAGTTGACTCTGACGCAACATAAATCTCAATTCCCAGATACCTAGCCGAAGCTGTTCAGATCGAATGGCAGCGACTCCTCCTTTGTCAAAAGGAAAAGCCTGAGGTCTACTGGCACCAATAAAATCGGATAGAAATTCAGCAAGACTTGGCATATGACCAACAAGAAAAAGAGAGGATTGGCTATCGTATTTTTTAATCACTTCCAGCAGTTCAGAGGAGGAGTGCCCATTCTCCAGTTCAGGAATGATCACCACTTCGTTCTCAAATTTCAATGTCTGGGCTATAATCTTTGCCGTTTGCAAGGCACGGTTTAAAGGGCTACTGAAAATTACATCAGGTTTTATCCCAAGCTTTTTAAATCCTTTTCCTACAATCTTTGCTTCTTCCTTACCTTCAGAAACCAAATTTCTCTGAGCATCCATATCCGCTTTTGGTTCCGCTGTTGCATGACGAATCAAATAAAGATTCATAAAGGACACCCCCCCTTATAGATCTTTTCTTTTTATATCCTTTTCCCTACTTAGGTCAATGATCAGTTTCTCTGAATAAAATGACGAAGCACCAAACAAAAGAGTTTTTTATTAAGCCTAAGAATTGGCTTATAAAAAACTGAAAGCCCATTCACTAAGCTTTTTACTTCCAGTTTTCTTTTTTAGGATGCAAAGAACCATATTAAAGACGAACTTTTTATTCAACAAAAGGAGAAGAAAAAAATGGCCTCTACATTTGATACCCTAAAGCTCCGTAAGCGGCTAGAAGAAGCTGGTTTGACTCAAAAACAAGCAGAGATTATCTCTGAAGCGCTTGTCGAAGGTTTTCTTCTTGAAGAAAATAAAAAAACCGCCTCTTTTAACGCAGAACAGCGGCTTGAAATGCAACTGAGTCTGCGGATGGATAAACTAGAATCAAAAATTGAAAACCTCGATAAACGCCTCGCCCAATATTTTGGATTACTCATGGGAAGCATCGTTCTTTTAGGCATTATTTTAAAAATCCATCTCTAAAAATACCCTTCTAAGAAATGCGTTCTCAACCTCTTACTCCTAGAAGTCCTCTCTAAAAAGGTAAGTGGATAAACTCTTTTAATTCCAATCACAAAGATAAAACTATTTGACTTTTCTAAAAAGAAGGAAAGTGGCAATAGGACACTTGAGCGGTAGTGGAACAAAGTATTAGAGGAGAGCCATAAGATTGCCAAAGGGAACGGTAATGGAAGGGAAGAAAAGAAAGACATTAGGTCTATAGCATATATGAAAAAATTATCTGATAAAGTTTTAACAGACATCTTAGGAAGACAAGAGGAATGACATTACACTATGGCAATAGATTCTTAGATAGGAGACAAAACGCCGGCAATAAGATTAGGACTAGAAGACATAAGACTGAAGTTTATGTCTAGAAAAACAATTATGACATTCTTCCTATTCAATGTAAGTACGCTTTGACTCTAGCTAATAAAATAGCTAATAAAAGAAATGAGCAGAAGACAATAAGCATGGAATTTCTGAACGAAGCAGAAGAGGGCTGGAGCAGTTTCAATTTAAGTTACACTTTCTTGCGCAAAGATATATATGTCTCGCAAGTTAGTCAGCATTCAAGAGGCCGCCGAGTTCCTGGGGGTTGCACTGCAGACGCTGCGGTGCTGAGAGCCCGAGGGCAAGCTTCTTTTCGATGAACGCACAGTTTGGCGGACAGTCTCGCTACGATCTTGCGCGGCTTCGGCCAGATCAATTCTATGCGCTGGAGGCGGTAGGTCGCACCATCGCCTACACCCGTCACTCCCGCTTCGAGCAGAAGGATGAGCTGGAGCGGCAAAAGCAGCTGCTCGAACGCTACTGCGCCCGGCAAGGTTGGACGTTCGAAGGCTTCGCAGACCTGAGCTCTGGGATGAACTCTCACAAGAAGGCTCTCTGATTGCACAAGCTCACCTCACGCGACGATTTCACCCCTTCCTCGTCAAAGAGCTGAAGGTGGGCGGCATAGTGAAGAACCGGCATCTGGCCTGATCCCTATCCAACATGGGTTTCTTTGAGCTTCAGCTGCAACTGGAATACAAGGCAAAGTGGGAAGGTGGGCTAGTGGTGGTGGCCGGCCGCTGGTTTCCGCCCAGCAAGAGCTGTTTGATTGGCAGGACGGTGCAGGAAAAAATGCTGCTGGCTGTTTACGAGTGGCGATGTCCGGACTGTGGAACCCTTCAGGACCGGGAGGTGAATGCGGCCAAAAATCTCCTGGCGTATGGATAGGCCGCCCTAAGCGGTCCTACGGCGAGGGCCAACCGGATGTGAAGCCTGTGGAGAGGAAGGCTCTGGCTCGGGCCGCAAGGCCCGAGTGAAACCAGCCTCCCTGAAGCAGGAAGTCAGCTTCGAACTTGTGGTAGTAGAAATGAGTGAGTCCGACGGAACGACAAAAGAAACAGAATCTAATTAAAAATCTTTGATAGTTTTGAATGAAAAAACGGTTCTGAGCGCATTAAGCAATGAGAAGACATCGATGATTTCTTGAAAAATTGCTCCTTCTACTGGGGTCAATCCTCCTGTGGCCGCAATGCCCATGCCCATGCAGCTTAGCATCATTCCATCAATAGCACTCTGCAGGGCAATCATCCTCATTCTTCTCCTGATATGAATAAACTCATCAACCATCATCAACGTATTTTCCATGATAACAACCTTAGCCGCCTCTGTAGTCGGCTCACTATTTAATCCCACAGCAATCCCAACGGTTGCTGCCATCATGGCTGGAGCATCATTTATGCCATCGCCTACAAACAAGGTTTTTGCTTGATTAGTCTCTTTTCTAACAATTTCAAGTTTTTGCTCAGGGCTACATTGAGCATATAGGGTGGATACAGCAAGATAACGGACTTCAGATTCTCGGTCACCAGAAACAATAAGAATTTTTTAAATCCATGTTTATCCGGTAGATGAGCAATAAATGGTTTACTTTCTTCTCTTGGAGCATTTCGAAAGCGAAAAGTAGCTGCATAAACCTCATCGATCAACACTACGCATTCCAACCCTTCGCTTTCTCTAGGCATCTGTTCTAGCCTCTTGATATTAGAGGGCAATTTGGACCTAGTTGTAATCCTAACACTCATTTTTCCAAACTGCCCGCAAAGACCTTTTCCTGTAGGTTCATGCACTTCAGAGAGCTCCCTGAACTCGATTTTCTTTTCTGTAGCCTTTTGCAAAACAGCTGCTGCAAGTGGGTGCTTTGAGTGTCGTTCTAGACTTGCAGCTAACTCAAAGACAAACCGAGGTTCAAAAAAGCTAGAATAAGATTCTTCCACAAGCTTAGGCATTCCATAAGTCAATGTACCAGTTTTATCGAAAATGGCTCTCTGGCATTTGCTAATGAGTTCGAGAGCTTGACTGTCTTTCACTACAATCGATCGACGTGCACAAAGTGAAATGGACCCAAGGATCACTACAGGAATCGCCAAAAGAAGGGGACATGGAGTAGCAATGACTATGACTGACAGGAATCGAAGTGGACTACTAAAAACCATACCCGCTGCAGTAGCTATAAAAATGGCCAAAGGAGTGTAAAAAGCCCCTATCTATTCAGCAAGCCTTCTTATTGGCTTAGCTTCTTCGGTTTTTCTAATGACCTCCATTATTTTTGCATAGCGAGAGTCTTCCGGTTTTCTGAGAACTCGGATGCGAATAGCCGCTTTCCCATTAATAGCTCCAGAAAGAACCGTGGAACCAATTGTCTTTGAAATCATGAAAGGTTCTCCAGTCAAATAACTTTCGTCCATGACCGTTTTGCCTTCGTTAACAACACCATCAGCTGGGCATATCTCGTGCGGATAAATGATAAGCTCTATTCTCTCGATCACCTCTTTCAAATCGATATCTTTGAGAGAAGCATTTTGTTTTTGATGAGCTACCGTGGGCATTCTTTAGGCAAGCGCTCTTAACACTGCAGAAGCATGATAGATAGCCAATCTTTCTAATAGCTGTCCACCGCTCAGCATCAAAATCACTATTGCTCCTGCCAAATATTCTCCAAAAAGGAAAGAAAGCTAATGATTGAAATTCCAGCCAGAAGGTCAGAACCAAACTCAAGGCGAAACAATTTCCATCCCAACTCAATGAAAAGAGGGATACCACCGATACTGTAGCTAAAAAAAAGAGGCAAAGTTGCAAAAAACGGGTCTAGCTTCAATAAACAACGTAGCACCACATACACAATAATAGAAAAAAAGAGCTAAGAGCGATGAGCTTGATACCTTTCTCTATAAATGAATGTCCTTTTTTGACCCACCGTTTTTCTGTGTGTTTCTGGACTCCTAGGCAGCTTCTTTCTAAGGATTGCATCCCATTGTCCCTAAATCAAAACAAAGACGTATTCTCTGATGACATTGTCCTATCAATTATCTTTCTATTGCCTCTTAAACTCTAGGGCTATGGTTTATTCACAAAACTGGTATAGAGAAACGGTAGGCAACCACCCAGGAAGTTCATTATGGTTTTATCCGGCTTGCAAGATCTCGAACATAAGCTAAGATTGCGCCGATTATTGTATGGCTTTCTGGGAAGTGGTTCTCTCATAGAGAGAACCATTCATCTGTATTCAACCAATGAATAAGACAAATGATAAAAATGCTTTTAGTTTCATGCTGAAAAAAAGATGGAAGCATTGTTGGAAGCAGAGGGATAAAATGACAACACAAAGCAAACTACTGAAAAGCAAGGACTAAAAATTATGCTTTTCTAAACTTTTCTCTAATATAGATCTTATTTAAAAAACATTGAATTTAGAAAAAGCTTGAAAAGTCTAACAAAGAAAATCCTTATCCTTTCTAGCTTTTTTTTATATTCGCTTACCCTTTTTCCTCATCCTCGCACTTTGTCACAGAACACCTATCATTCAAAAACCATTCTCCCCTTTGCTGAACTACATAAAAAGGTTTCAATACTGGGTACCAAACCGAACAACGTCTGGACCTATGGGGAATTCACAGCTTGGGCAGCAGTGAAGGATGGGGTATTTGCGGCTGGTTTTCCTAAGCTACTCAGTTATAGTTTCTTGCAAAAAATGAGTTCTTTTACAGTATCTCCAACCGAAGTCATTGTACAGATGGCTATTTGCGAAACAACTTTTGCTATTCCTGGACTTAAAGAAGGAATACGATTTGAAATTACTGAATCAAATCCAGCGGAGGTTCTTGAAATGATTCAAGCCGGCTCCTTTTATGCTAGGCTAAGGCTTTCTTCTGTTCCAAAACTTCTATCGATTCCCAAAGCCGAAAAATTGAAAAAAAAGGAAAAGCAACCTAAGTCAAAGAATGGAGGCGGCTCCACTGACGAAATGCTTGTAGAAAGAGAAGCAGAAACAGAGCAAGAAGATAGCAACAATAGAACAGAAAAAGGACCGTTAATTGTTCATTTTTCGGATATAGGCAAAGCTTTTAAAAAAAGAGGCATACACCCAAACAATACTTGGACTTATGGAAGGTTTTCCGTGGATTCTCCTTACAAAGAAGGGCTTTTTATTGCGCATGAAGCTGGTCTTGCTACGCGTCGAATTATCGAAGGAGTGATCACTGCCGGCATCATCTTTCCTTTTGGAGAAAGGTACGATAATGCGATATTTTCTTCGAGTCTGCCACACCTAAAAATCGACAAAAAAGATATCATTGAAATCACTAAAGATCGTCCAGCAGAGGTAAAAGAAATTGTTCGTGCTGGAGGACTAATCGTTCGGATCGAACTAGCGCATCCTCCGAAGGTCGAAAAAGAAAGTTCTTCAGATGGGGCCAAGGACTTTTTTGCTCCACTGATTCGAATTTTCTCTCCCTAGCGTCTTCTCTCTTGCAATGATTAAATGGATAGCTCTTGTTGTAACTTTTTTATTCTCAAGATACTCCCGTCCAAATCTTCTCTACCAGCCTTTACTATGGCAGGCACTTCGTCGATCTCAATCGCTTGAAGTAAGCTTTTGCCTGCTGAATTAAAATGCTCAATCCACCGGATATTTTTGAACTGACTATTCGATTGGACAGACCCCATAGCCTTTGATGCAGATAAGCGTCTTGCTCAAGCCCAAAGTCATCTTCTCCCTGACGATAATACTAGGGTTTTCCTCGATTTTGCTCTTAAGAGGGCTCATTCGAAATACCTGATGAAATAAAGAATTAGAGCTAAAAATAGAATTGGTGAAAAGATAAATAATATTAATTATTTTTATACATTACTAAAATTTAATTTTTAGATCATATTTTATTTGCTTATACTTCTTTATAATATATAAATTTTATTAATTAAACCAAAGGAGAAAAATATGGCAAAAGTACTTTGTGTTCTTTATCCCGATCCAGTGGATGGCTATCCAAAATCTTACCTACGGGATTCGATCCCTAAAATTGAAAAGTATCCCGACGGTCAAACAGTCCCTAGTCCCAAGCGGATTGATTTTGTTCCAGGGGAACTCTTAGGATCTGTCTCGGGAGGGCTCGGTCTAAGGAAGTATCTGGAAGAACTTGGACACGAATTTATCGTTACTTCAGACAAGGATGGCCCAAATTCTGTTTTCGAAAAAGAGCTACCTACTGCTGACGTAGTCATTTCTCAGCCATTTTGGCCTGCTTATTTAACACCTGAACGTATCAAGAAGGCTAAAAATTTGAAACTAGTTATAACGGCTGGCATCGGCTCGGATCATGTGGATATCCAGGCAGCCATTGAAGCGGGAATAACTGTGGCTGAAATCACCTATTCCAATAGCATTAGTGTTGCTGAACATGTTGTCATGATGATACTTTCCCTCGTCAGAAACTACCTTCCCTCCCATGAATGGGCAGTGAAAGGCGGTTGGAATATAGCGGATTGTGCCAAAAGAGCCTATGATCTTGAAGGCATGCATGTGGGAACGGTAGGGGCTGGGAGGATTGGTCTTGCTGTGCTAAGAAGATTAAAACCCTTTGATGTGCATCTTCACTATACAGACCAACACAGGCTTCCTTCAGAAATCGAAAAAGAGTTAGAAGTTACGTATCATCCTGATGTTTATTCAATGGTGCCCTACTGCGATGTAATCACTATCAACTGTCCGTTGCACCCTTCGACTGAGCATCTTTTCAATGATCAACTTTTTGAAAAATGCAAGCGGGGAACTTTCCTTGTGAACACCGCCAGAGGCAAAATCTGCGATCGAGACGCGGTAGTAAGAGCTGTGCAAAGTGGAAAGATCGCAGCTTATGCCGGAGACGTATGGTTCCCCCAACCTCCTCCTGCTGATCATCCTTGGAGAACTTTACCTTACAATGGGATGACACCTCACTATTCAGGGACAACCCTTTCAGCCCAAGCACGATATGCTGCTGGTACAAGGGAAATCCTAGAATGCTTCTTCGAAGGTCGCCCGATCCGAGAAGAGTATCTGATTGTAAAAGGAGGAAAACTTGCAGGAGTCGGAGCGCATTCTTATACAGTAGGAAGTACTACAAAAGGAGTGGAAGAGCTACTAAGAAGTAAATAAATTACTTTTTCATTCTATCAAAAGCACGGCATATCCTCAAAAAAAGGGGAGGCCGTGTTTTTTTTCCCGTTTTTACTTCAATCTTCGATTGGAAAAATATTTTTAATGATCCAACCAACAATAGCTCCTGCAACAAATCCGCCCACATGGGCCCACCAGGCTACTCCTCCTGCAGCCATACTTTCTGGACTCATAGCCATAAGAGAGCCACTGAAAAGCTGCATGAAAAACCAGAATCCCAAATAGAAAACCGCTGGAATCTCAGCAAAAGTATACCATCCAAAAAAGGGCACTAGGGTGATGATCCGGCTATAAGGATAAAAAACAAAATAAGCGCCTAAAACGGCTGCAATGGCTCCAGAAGCTCCAATAATAGGTAAAGTGGAATGCGGATCGGAGACTATCTGAACAACTTCAGAAATAAGCCCACCGAAGAGATAAAAAAAAAGATAACCTATGTGGCCAAATCGATCTTCGACATTGTCTCCAAAAATCCAAAGATAAACCATATTCCCAAGAATATGAAAAAAACCCCCATGCAGAAACATTGAGCTTATAAAAGGAATGTAGCGGTGAGGATCCAACGTATCTCCGCCAAATTCAGTCCAATAGACAAAACGAACAGGCACATTGCCATAATCTAGAAGAAAATTTTGGAGTTGTTTTCCAAGAGTCAACTCGTAAATAAAGAGAAGCACATTAGTCAAAATTAACAAATTATTTACATATGGTCTTCTTCTACTGGGTATGGTATCAGCAATGGGAATCATACAACACTAATTGCTTTTCTAATAATATCTTTTGAAAAGCCAAAATCCTACAAAACAAACAATAGCCTTATTTTCTTAAAAACACCTATTTCCAAAACCAGCATTTTTCCTAATTCTCTACAAAAATGAAAATGCTTGCCTCAGTCTGTTCCAACATACTATTTTTAGAATAAGCAACCCGTTTTCCTTTTTTTATTTTCCACCTTTTTTCTAAGATGAACAGGATAGATAACTCTCTGGTTAAAACCGCTCTGGCTTATGGAAAAACTGTAGATGAAGTCCTTGATGCCCTTCAAAAACAAGGGATCCTCAAGCCTGAATTCACAATTTGTTTTGCCTCAAGCACTTTTAATCAACAACAGGTAGTCAGTCAAATTAAAAAATCATTAAGCGGTCATCTGTGGGGATTGTCGAGCGCTGGGGAATTTAACGGCATAGAAGAAGCCATGACTTGTGGGGGTATTTTCATGCTCTCTGTTGAGCCATTAGCAAACCTCTTAAAATCCAATGTTTCCTATGGAACCATTGGTGTCGACGCTGAAAGCAGCGCCAAAGCCATCGTGCAAAAAGCCTTTGAAGGCCTTCAGTTTGATCCTGAACTGCTCTATTTAGGATTTTCAGGGAAAAGACCGGCGGATCTGCTTAAAGCTACTCCTTTTTCTCTGCTTGTTGCTCATTCTCAGATTGGGACCGAAGAGAAATGCCTGAAAGGCATTTGCGAATATGTTGGACGCGGGGTCAGAATTTCAGGCGGGAGCGGAGCTGACTCCCTCTATTTAGAAAGAGTCACGGAGACCTACTGTTATGCTGACGATAAGGCAGAAAAAAACGCTCTTTCGGTTCTTTCCCTAGCCACCACTCTGAAGAATGGGGTAGGCATAGCAAATGCTTTCCGTCCCATACCAGGCAAAGGAGCGTTTGTGACAGAAAGCTTTGGAAGAGTCGTCTATTCTTTAAATCATCGCAGGGCTGCTGATGTCTACATGGAGTTAACGGCTTCTTCCTCATGGCAAGAAGCCTTTCATGCTTTTAATAGTCATCCTTTAGGAATAGTAGAGCCAGTGAGTCACTACTGGCATATCCATAGCCCGGCTGCTATCCAAAAGGATGGTTCGATGGCTTTCTTTTCTGAAATTCCTCAAGGCTCAGGTGTATCCTTACTCGAAGCTGACTCTCAAAGTCGGATTGAATCTACCCGCCTGGCCGTACAAAGAGCCATAGCCGATGCGGGTTATCCTCAAAAAATCGCCGCCGTCGTTCTCTTTAACTGTATCCTTTGCCACCAACAGTCTGAAAGACTTAAAACCGGAAGAGCCGAAATCCAAGCTGTCAAATCTTTAGTCGGCGAAAATGTTCCCCTGATCGGAGCTTCAACTTATGGGGAAACAGGCTACACTATCGCAGGCACTGTAGGCCATCACAATCAAACTACGACTGTCTGGCTTCTAGGCGATGAGCCGATTACACGTTAATGCCTTTAGCTGAATTCAAAAAGAACTAGGGATGGGATTTCGTGCTGGAACCTCAACAAGAAGTTTTCGTTCTCAATCCTCAATTGAAAATCACAACTTCTTTTCCATCAAACCGTTCATTTTTCTTTTTTTCTTCCCGTTTTCAAGGTAGGTTTAAAATCATTCTTCCCACATGAACCGAAATATTAGCAAATGGGTCCTTGCTCTTTTGTACTGTGATT
>Ga0272448_1001885_pt1 | contig 27464 bp, 26 predicted proteins | sample YNPCB0191_FD_202220 | JGI IMG/M metagenome (GOLD analysis project Ga0272448, IMG submission 202220) | Hot spring sediment microbial communities from Yellowstone National Park, WY, United States - YNP-CB-019-1 | ecosystem: Environmental > Aquatic > Thermal springs > Hot (42-90C) > Sediment... | reverse complement strand
CCGCCGGAAGTATTGTTTGTGTTCGGACTATCGGCTGTGTTTACATTTGCCATCGACTACCCCAAGTACCTTGCCTTCCGTAAATATGATCTATGACTGTGGATTGTTGCGGCTGTACGGAGAATCCTGTAAGTTACACCGGAGATAAATGGCTGTGGCTATCGGGCATATTATTTCTCATATAGAAGATCCTTTTGGCTATTTCAGCACCGATAACATACAGGGCCACGATGGCAACTACAACCAGCAAAAACCATGCTGGCAGTGATTGGAAACCGAACAGCTCACCGAGCCATGTAAAGGGCAGGATAAGGGTGATGGCGACTATCAGCAGGGTTGTGATAATCAGATATTTGCCCGGTTTGCTTTTATAGAAAGGCTTTTGGGTGCGCACTACGAGCACAATCATTGTAGCCGAAATGACGGATTCTATGAACCAACCCGTCCTGAACTGGGAGGTTGTGGCATGAAGTACCAGCAGAAGCACGCCAAAGGTAAGATAGTCGAAAATCGAACTTAATAGGCCGAAGGTAAACATAAAATTGCGGATGAACCTGATATCCCATCGACGTGGTTTATCCACCATCTCACGGTCTACATTATCGGTAGCAATGGTCATTTCGGGGAAGTCGGTGAATAGATTGGTGAGCAGGACCTGTTTTGGAAGGAGCGGCAGAAACGGGAGTATGAGGGATGCGCCGGCCATGCTGAACATGTTTCCGAAATTGGCACTTGTTGCCATGAAGACATACTTGAGAGTGTTGGCAAAAGTCGTCCTTCCCGCCTGAACCCCCTGAGCCAGGACACCGAGGTCTTTTTCAAGGAGCACGATATCGGCGGCATCTTTGGCAACATCAACGGCATCATCTATGGAAATGCCCACATCGGCGCTGTGCAGTGCCGAGGCATCGTTGATGCCATCACCCATATATCCCACCACATTTCCGGTTTTTCTCAGGGCCAGAATTATACGCTCTTTCTGATTGGGTTCGACTTCGGCGAAGACGTCGATATCATTCACCTGCTGACGCAATGCCTCGTCGCTCATCCGGTGAAGGTCTGAACCGGAAATGATCTGTGGATCGGGCAACCCTAACTGCTGGCTGACGGCAGAGGCTACCAGCCGGTTATCTCCGGTAATGACCTTGAGCGAGACGCCGAGATGTTTCAACCTGTCTATGGTATCGGCGATGCCGATCTTGGGCGGGTCATATAGAACAAGAAATCCGGCAAAGGTCATATCAACTTCATGTTCTTTGGTAATGGCCGTCGAGGAGCCGATATCACGATAGGCGATGCCAAGCGTGCGCAGGCCTTTGCTGCTGAGCTCCTGGAAGCGATCCTGTATACGGTCACGTATATCGGATATGTCAACGATTTTCCCATCGGAAATCTCCGCCTTTGAGCAGGCGTCGATAACATTGGCCAGTGCTCCTTTGGTCACCATTAGATTTGCACCGTTGTGGGCGACCAGAATGGTGAGGCGTTTGCGGATAAAATCATATGGAATCTCATCCAGTTTTCGATAACCGGATATGTTAAACTGGCGGAAGTTGCGGATGGCTTCGTCAATCGGGTTCTTGAATCCTGTTTCATAAAAAGCGTTCAGATAGGAATAAAAGCTGACGTTTTCGCTTGCATAGCCGTCGATATCAACAGCGGAATGCACATGAATTACTCCCTCGGTCAGAGTGCCGGTCTTATCTGAACAGAGCACGTTCATGCTACCGAAGTTTTCAATCGAGGCCAGCCTTTTTACAATGACCTTTTGTTGTGCCATATTTCTGGCACCGCGTGCAAGGTTGATGCTGATAATTGCTGGCAGCAGCTGCGGCGTGAGTCCGACGGCAAGTGCCAGCGAGAAAAGAAAGGCTTCCAGTACGGGACGGGCAAAAAAGACATTGATGGCGAAAACCGCTATTACCAGCACCAGCGTTACTTCCATGAGAAGAAAGCCAAACCGTCTGATGCCGCGTTCGAACTCCGTTAAAGGCGGTCTGAGCTGAAGATGCCGTGAAACCTCGCCGAATTCGGTTTTTTTGCCTGTATGTGCGGCTACCGCCTTTCCCGTGCCGCTTACAACATGTGTCCCCATAAAAAGGCTGTTTGTCCGCTGGCTGATGGGTACATCCACCGGCAGGATACCGGCAGCTTTTTCCACCGGATAAGTTTCACCTGTTAGTGTTGCTTCATCTACAAAAAGGTCTTTTGATTCTATGATGAGACAATCTGCAGGGATGACATCCCCCGCATTGAGCAGGACGATATCTCCGGGCACAATGTGCTCAACGGGGACTTCAGTTTCTATGCCATCCCGCAGCACGGTTGCTTTTATGCGCACAAGCCCCAGCAGTTTCTCAACAGCGCTGGCGGCCCCTTTCTCCTGCCAGAAACCCAGCAATCCGCTAATGAGGATGATTGCTAAAATAATCAAGGCATCGGTAGTATCCTGCAGAAAAAATGACAGGCAGGCTGCAAAAATGAGGATCAGTATAATCGGGCTTTTAAACTGGTTAAGCAGAAGCGTCAATGAATCTGTTTTAATGCTGGGTTTTAGAATATTTGAACCATACAGGGATAGCCTTTTCTGGGCTTCTTCTCCCGTTAACCCCTCCTGAGAAGTGCCCAGCTGGCGAAGCAACTCGTCGAAAGGTATGTTCCAGAACGCAGTCGCCTGTTTTTGTAGCATTAAAATCTCACTATTTACAGCGGCATCTGCCCTTTGAGACCGGATTTAAAGATGCACCGGTATAAGGGGACCGCATTTTATTATATTGCTATTTAGCCTGCTCTTTTATCCGCCTCAGCTCGATAGTAACTGTATTCCACCGATCCATGCAGTCCATCACCACCACGTCGGGATCTCCCCATTCGGGAGGGAAACTGCCGCCGAACTGCAGCATGATTATGTAGGGGAAAATATCATGGTAAAAGAATCCACATAGCCCACCGGTGTTGTGGCCGCTTAGCTCAATAACATCTCCAACTTTATGTCCGGCATTGCAGTGTCCTTTAACGGTTTTGATCGTTCCGATCACTTTATAACCGATTTGCGTTCCCATCGCTTTACCTCCTCCGATTTGCTGTTTGGTCTGGTGTTGTTTTAAATTGTATCATATGGGTGGAAAGAAGGGCAGATGCCCGCATTTGAGCGTCTGGTAGCCTGTATTAATACTGCCGGGTCAGTCCGATATCGGGATCCGGGATGAAATTTGGGCATGCTCGGTGCGTGCATATGAAATGAAAAAGCTGAGAGGAAAACGGTATCTTATCGGGACTTCGGGCTGGCATTATGGCCACTGGCAGGGTAGCTTCTATCCGGCGGACCTGGCCAGGTCGAAGTGGCTTGAATTCTACGCCGGACATTTTCAGACGGTTGAGGTCAAAAACAGCTTTTATCACCTGCCTTCGGAAAAGGCATTTATCACCTGGCGAGAGTGCACACCGCAGGGGTTTGTATTTTCGGTAAAGGTAAGCAGGTTCATTACCCATATCCGCCGGCTTAAAGATATCGGTGAAGCCGTAGATAGATTTATGGAGCGTGCACGTCTGCTGGGCTCCAAGCTGGGGGTCCTTCTTTACCAGCTACCCGGCAACATTCAGCAGGATATCGGTCTGCTGGGTGAATTTCTACAGATCCTGCCTGATGATTTCCGCCATGTATTCGAGTTCCGCCATGTTTCATGGTTTGATGAGAGGGTGTATGACCTGCTCAGACATCATAAGGCCGGTATATGCATATATGATATGCCTGGATACAGCAGTCCGGTGATGGCTACCTCGGATTTTGCCTATGTACGCTTTCACGGAAGCCGTCAGCTGTACGGGGGCTGTTATGGTGATGGGGAACTGGAGGTATGGGCTGAAAGGATAGGACGGCTTGGTGTCGGGGAAATATATATTTACTTTAATAACGATGCCGGTGGATTTGCCTTGCAGAATGCGCTGGAACTCAGGCATTTGCTGGAAAAGCGATGATGCAGATGAGAAGCTACAAAAGCCGGCCGACGCATAGCCCGCTTGATATACCGGTATGCTATAATATGAGACTGCAGGTTTGAAGAAAAAGGATTTTTTGAATTATGAGAATTAAATATATCCGATTGATCTGTCTGCTGGGTTTGTCCCTGATTTTGCTCGTGGCGGGATGTATAAATACCAGTAGTACATCTACATCACAAAGCGGGGCTGCGGAAAATACTGTAGAGGAAAGCAAAGCGCAGAAATCGCCGGTGCCGGGAGGGGTCGATAAGGGTGCGGTGGAAGGAAGCCGGTCTGAGGATGGCACAAGCAGGCCGGTGATCGACCGGATCGAGGTGCTGATGCGTTCAGGGCTGGAATCCGAAAATCTGGTCGTTTATGAACCGCAACGTGATATCGAGCCGCCCAAGATCGAGATAAAGGCGCTGTACACCGCCGAGATTTCCTGTGTGGCTGGATCGCTGACCGGAAGGCCGCTGGAATATTACTGGACTGCTACCGGGGGAAAGATATTCGGGAGCGGGAAGAAGATAACCTGGCTGGCTCCTCAGGCGCCCATTATTTACCGTATTACCTGCCGCGTCAGCGATGGCCAGAGCTCAACGTCGGCAACCATCAATATATCCGTCAGGTGCTGTTATTAGTTAAGGCCCGCCTGTATTCGGTTACTTTTTCTGTGTGATGGTTTTAAAAATAGTATCTCTATCGATTTTCTTCGTGCAGAAGAACCAGTCGTAGCATTTCAGGTCTCCTTTGCCTTCCATCCTTTCTCTGGCTGTACCGCAGGAACCCGGTGGAGGAACGATTACGTCGTCACCGGGCCTCCAATCTGCGGGCAGAGCAACGGAGAAGGCATCAGCGGTTTGAAGGCCTACCACGATTCTATATAGTTCATCGAAGTTACGGCCGAGGCTTAGCGGATAATATATAATGGCCCTTATGATGCCTTTGGGATCGATAACAAATACGGCACGGACTGCTTTGGTGCTGCTTTCACCAGGCTGGATCATGCCGTACCGCCGTGCAACCTCCATGGTGATGTCTTCGATCAGGGGAAAGGTAACTTCCACATTTTTCATGCCGCGGTATTCTATTTTATCCTTAATGGTTCTAAGCCAGGCGATATGGCTGTAGAGTCCGTCCACCGAAAGCCCAACCAGTCTGCAGTTTACCTCGGCAAATTTAGCTTCGAGGGTTGCAAAGGTCATAAACTCCGATGTACATACAGGCGTAAAATCGGCCGGGTGGCTGAAGAAGATGCCCCAGCTGCCCGCGAACTGCTCCGGAAAGTTGATTTCACCCTGAGTTGTTACCGCTCTGAAAGGCGGGGCCTTTTCACCGATCCTGGGAATGGCGTAGCGTTCATCGATTACGGTTTGTTCCATGATATCCTCCTTGATTTTGTTTACTTTTATTCTGGCAGGTCCTGCACAGTCCTCTGAACTCAAGGTAATGCGTGGTTATCTGTAATCCCGTCTTCAGGGCTACATTATGATTTAACTCTTCATGCATGGGCTCATCGATATCGATTACCTGACCGCATATATTACATCGAAAATGATAATGACCGGCGCAGGCAAACTCGTACCGGCTTATCTCTCCATTCAGATTAAGCTCCCTTATCAGCCCCATCTCCTGCAGCACCTTAAGATTTCTGTAAACGGTTCCCATACTGATATCCGGAATTATCCGGCGAACCTCATCATATATAGCATCGGCTGTCGGATGACTACGTGTGTTTCTTAGATAATTGAGTATAGCCTTTCGCTGTCTGGTATTTCTGCGCATATAATCAGTAATAGTTCCTATTACTGATTAAACAAAAATATCGAATTCTGTCAAGTTAATGTATGGGATTTTGCGTGGGGGGGTAAATGAAGTCGTAATCCTTAATTCGGCGGCTAATCCTGCGCGGGCAGGTAAACTTCGCTTACGGGCAAGTATATTTTGACGGCTACCGAGAAGCCGTTGATACGGATTTACGCACTGTGGGCGGTGCCGGCAGATAGGCGCCGCCCATCGCCTTTACAGGTGTCGCAGATTGCATCTTAATCTGCGTAAACGTTGAAGGTTACCTCGCCACGCGCTTCATGACCTGACTGGTCGGTGACGAGTACGCTGATGGTGTAATCGCCCGGAGTGCCGGGGGCTATCCAGCCAACGCGGCTGGCTTTGCCTTCAGCAAGTTTATTGCCGGACAGTTTGCCGACAGGTGCGCTCCACTTAAACGTCAGCCCTGAAGCTTCCGCTCCCTCGATCACACACTGTATTTCGTTTATGGCAGTCACTCTGAGCGGAGCCGATATTTTGACCACATCATTTGAGGGGAAGCTGAGCTTGAGGTAAACCGTGGTATCGGTTGTTTTATGCGTCTCAGGGACGGGCACGACAGTAAAGGATTTACTCTGGCTGGCTTCCAGTCCGGCATCGTTGACAACTTTTACGCTGATGGTATAACTGCCGGGTTGTGCCGGTGTCTTCCAGATGGCGCTTCTCCCCTGGCCGGTTATAGTGCCGTTATCGACCGACCAGTTATAGGTCAGCTTTCTGCCGTCAGGATCAACCGCCCAGCAGGTAATAGCGGTATCTTCGGAAGGCGCTGCTTCTTTGGGCCCCAGTATATCTTTGATGACAGGTGGCTTTAGTTCGGGCTTTTTAACCTCCTGTTGTGTTACGGGCTGGGGCGGTACTGTCTGAGGAGTACCTGAACAGGAAATGGCCATAACTCCGGCGAGCAATAACGCCGCGTATAAGGCTGTGAGGTTTCTTTTCATGGGACACTCCTTGTGAAAATATGGTTTCGAAGATATTATATTATTCCATTGTAACGGTACATGCAAAAAAACAGCCGTTATGTAAAAATGACCCTATTCTGGAAGCTGAAGTTCTTTTCTGTGAATAACCTGACGCAGGTCGCTACCGCTTCGGCATCGTATAATTTCCCGCTTTCCCGGGTAATCTCATCCAGGGCCCGGTCTATGCCAAGTGCGGGTCTGTAGGGGCGGTGTGAAACCATGGCTTCGACCACATCTGCCACAGCCAGTATGCGAGCTTCGAACATAATTTCATCGCCTTTTAGTCCATCAGGGTAGCCCGAGCCGTCCAGTCTTTCATGATGCTGAAGGGCGATCATGGCGATTGGGCCCGGCAGGTCGATGGATTTTAAAATTTGGTAGCTTCCCGAAGAATGGGTCTTGATGATTTCCAGTTCGATGGCGCTCAATTTGCCCGGCTTGCTCAGGATATCAGAAGGTACATAGATCTTGCCGATATCGTGAAGTCTGGCGGCTGTATGTATATAGTGGACACGATCTTCCGGCAGGTTGAGCTCTCTGGCTATGGCCACCGCCAGTTCGGCCACACGTGACTGGTGGCCGGCCGTATATGGGTCTTTGGTCTCTACCAGTTTAGCCATGGCATTGACAGAGCTTTCCAGTGCCCTGTGCAGTGCATCAATGCTGGCTTTCAAATCTTCTTCAGCCTTCAGCCGGCCGCTGATATCGATGCCGATCAGTATTGCCCCCTTGATATTGCCATCAGGGTCAAAATAGGGTGCTAAATCATTCAGAATCCATCTTACTTCTCCACCGTATGCAATGAATTTGTCAACAGCACCTGTGACCGGTTGGCCTGAGGTAATAACACGCATGTTTTTCTCAATAAATAATCTGCTTTCTTCCGGCGTAAAGAACCCTGTTATGGATTTTCCCTCCAGTTCTTCGGGCGTAAATCCCAGCAGCACGGCGGCGAAGCGGTTCACTTTCATTATTTTGCCTGTTCCATCGATGTAGGCGATAAGGGCCGGAACCGACTCAAAGATGGTGCGGTATCTGGCTTCGCTTTCACGCAGGATATGCTCAGCCTGTTTGCGTTCGGTAACGTCCTCATAAACGGCGACCACTTCACCGGAAGGCAGACGGTATACGTAATTGTCCCGCCAGCCGGTTATCCTCTCATCCACATATTTCGATACGGGAAAATAAGCCGGTTTACCCGTTTTCCATACTTCTTGCAACACGTTGAAAAGGCCGAAAGATTTAACGCCGGGGAATACCTTCAGCACGCTTCTGCCGATCACGTCTTCAGCACGCACCTTCTCGATCTCGCAGGCCGATTTATTGAAATCTGTGATGATAAAGTCGTTGCCATTATCAACTGCCTGGTAAACTGCCACTCCGTTTTTGATACTGCTAAACAGGGATCTGCATTTCATATCCGCTTCGGACGCTGCTTCGGTCCACTGCCGGAGCCCGGTGATATCGCGGGCCACGACATATATGCCGATTATGCTGTTTCCTGCGTCCCTGATGGGCACGTGCTCAACTTCGAAACAGCGTCTGTCCAGTATTTCATCTCCGGAGAAGGCTTCTTCAACCACCCTCACGCCCCTGCTAAGCACCCGCTCCAGGTTGTGTCTGGCCTTTTCCCTATCCTCTGCAACGGTCATGCATTTCAGAATGTTCATGCCCTTTGCAATTTTTGTCCCGTAAATCGACTTCATAGTGGAAGCATGGATGTTATTAAAGGCGATATAACAGAATTTCCGATCGAGGATAAAGGCGGGACCGGTATTGGCTTCGATAACGGCATGGAGGCAGATTTCCCATACGTCGGGATGTTTCCGGCTGGCACCCGCTATGATATTCTCCATCATACATGTCCTTCGTATTTAACCAGACATAATATTGTTATACAAGATTCGGGGTATTTGTGCAAATTGAGCGGGCCGGCAAACCGACTGTTCGCCGCCGGTTGAGTTGAAACGAATAGATTTTTCCGGAGCTTTATTGTTGAGGGTGGGTACCAACTGTATCAATACTGGTTCTGACCTGCCTGATGAACTCGGCCAGCTGTGAGTAGGCAGGATTGTCTTTTTCGAGGATCTGTATAATGCGGCTGCCGATGATAACGCCGTCGGCCAGGGCGGCTGCCTGAGCCGCCTGAGCAGGGTTCGAGATGCCGAAGCCTATGCAGAGAGGAAGATCGGTAATGCATCTTATGGTAGCTATCAGACCGTTCAGGTCGGAGGGTAATCTGTCGCGTACGCCGGTAATGCCGGTAACAGATACAATGTATATAAAACCTGTGGAGCACTGCGAGATTTTTGAGATACGTTCAGGAGGGCTGTTGGGTGCGATGAGATAAATCGTATCAATGCCCTCCTCTGCTGCGCGGCTATGAAGTACGGGAAGTTCGCCGGGTGGCAGGTCCGGTATGATGAGTCCATCGATGCCGGTTGATGAGCAGTTACGACAAAAACGCTCAACTCCGTAGCTGAGAATGGGGTTGAGATATGTCATTAAGATCAGCGGTACATTGCTGTGTTTTCTGATTTTCTCCGCCATCTCAAAACAGGTTGCCGTATTTACACCGTTGAGCAGTGCCCGATGGCTGGCATTCTGGATGGTGACACCGTCGGCTAACGGATCAGAAAAGGGAATGCCCAGCTCGATGATGTCGCAACCGGAATTATCCAGCAGGAGTGAGGCTTTGACGGTGGTATCAATATCGGGATATCCGGCGGTGATGTAGGCAATGAGTGCCCTGCGGTTCCTGTTTTTGAAAACGGCGTTTATGCGGCTCATAGATTCACCCCCAGTGCGTCGGCAGCTACATTTACGTCCTTATCTCCGCGGCCGGAAAGATTGACGAGGATTATCTCATCTTTACGCATGGCCGGCGCCAGCTTTACAGCATGTGCCAGGGCGTGTGATGATTCCAGAGCCGGAATTATTCCTTCCAGCCTGCTGAGCAGTTGAAAGGCCTCCATGGCCTCATCATCGTCGACGGCGACATATTCTATGCGGTTTATGTCTTTATAATAGCTGTGTTCGGGGCCGACGCCGGGATAATCCAGCCCTGCGGAGATACTGTGCGTCTGGCATACCTGACCGTCATCGTCCTGTAAAATATAGGACATGGCTCCGTGCAATACGCCGATTTTGCCTGCCATTAAAGATGCGGCGTGTTTGCCTGTTGGGATTCCAAGCCCTCCGGCCTCCACGCCCGTGAGGACAACGCCTTTATCCTGAACGAAGGGATGAAAGATACCGATAGCATTGCTGCCGCCGCCTACACAGGCAACGATGCGGTCCGGCAACCGGCCGCACTGTTCAATGATCTGGCTCCGGGCCTCCCTGCCTATAACCGTTTGGAAATCGCGTACGATTTGAGGATAGGGATGCGGTCCCACGACCGAACCGATCATGTAGTAGCTGTTGCCAACGTTGCTGACCCAATCCCTGATGGCCTCGTTAATGGCATCTTTCAGGGTCTGACTGCCGGAAGTGACAGGTCGTACCTCTGCACCCATTAGCCTCATGCGGAAGACGTTCAGAGATTGTCTTTGAATATCCTCCTGCCCCATATAGACGATGCATTGCAGGCCGAGCACAGCACAGACAGCGGCCGCGGCCACTCCGTGCTGGCCGGCGCCCGTCTCGGCTATAATTCTTTTCTTGCCCATTGCACGTGCCAGCAATCCCTGTCCCAGGGCGTTGTTTATCTTATGGGCACCGGTATGTGCCAGGTCTTCGCGTTTGAGATATATACGGGCTCCTCCGCAGTAGCTGGTCAGCCTTTCAGCCAGATAGAGGGGTGTGGGTCTGCCTGAGTAGTCCCTTTCCAGCATCGAAAGCTCCGACAGGAAATCGGGGTCGTCTTTATAATGGTTGTAGGCGGCAGAAAGCTCATCCAGCGCCGGTATCAGCGTCTCCGGAACGAACCTCCCTCCATACCGGCCAAAATAACCTTTATCATCGGGAATCAAGTTGATCACCTCTCTTCAGTAGTTTTCCAAACATTGTATGGGAGTCATGAGGAGTACAAGTGCGTGTGAGCCTTACAGTCCGTATAAAATCCATTATTTTCCTGATATCCTTATGACCGTCTGTTTCCACACCTGTAGATACATCTACCCCGGCGGGTGCCACCGTTCGAATAAGTCGGCGTACATTATCGGCACGCAGTCCGCCTGCTACCATGATGGGGAAACGCAAAGAAGCCTCGGCGGCCACATGCCAGTCAAAGTTGATGCCACTGCCGCCGTAACTGCTATCAGGCTTACTGTCCAGCATACACACGACCGGTCTTTCCCGCATCCGGCTGTAGATGCTGTCGATCTCCCTGAGTATCTGCTGCAGGTTGGAGGCCGGCCCGACATGTACTACTTTTATAACCGGGAAATAGATCTTCCGACAGCATTCGGTGTCCTCATCGCCACTTAACTGTACCATATCAAGATCGCACTGCGCCGCTGTATCGTTGATGAAGTCGGGATTCTCATTGACGAAAACGCCGGCAAGTTTAACGCAGAACGGTAATCGCCGTACCTGCCGGACGATTTGTCTTGCCTGTTGGGCGGTTATCTGATGCCGGCCTGATGCAAAAACCAGACCCAGTATATCGGCGCCCAGCTCTGCCGTCGACACAGCTTCAGTGATATCGGTAATGCCGCAAATTTTGATTACTGTCACCTGAATAACTCCCTGATTTTTTCTGCCGGATCCGGGGAGGATATGAGTGCCTCGCCTATGAGAACGGCGTTTATCCCGATATCTTTTAACCTTGCCACATGGGCGGCAGTGCTGATGCCGCTTTCGCTGACCACCAGCCTGTCGGGCGGTATAAGCGGGCGCAGACGGAAGGTCGCGTCCATATCAACCTTGAACGTGCGGAGGTCCCGATTATTAATTCCTATTATCCTCGCGCCGCCGTACAGTGCCTTTTCCAGGTCTTCCTCACCATGTATTTCGACCAGGCAGTCCATATCCAGTTCATGCGCCAGAACAAGCAGTTCCTCCAGCATTGCAGGATCCAGTATGGCGGCGATCAGGAGAAGGCAGTCGGCACCCCAGGCGCGCGTTTCATATATCTGATAGGGATCGAAGATAAAATCCTTGCGCATCAGCGGGATTTTATCCGGGGCCGTTACTGCTCTTACCGCTTTCAGGTGCTCAAGGGAACCTGAGAAGTACCTGTATTCCGTCAGGACTGAAATGGCGGCCGCACCGCCTTTAACATAGGCATGTGCAATTGCCGCGGGATCGAAATTTCGGCAGAGCAATCCCTTCGAGGGAGATGCCCGTTTAATTTCAGCAATCAGTCTCAATTCACTTCCTTTTATAGCCGATGACATACTTAGCGGCGGATGCTTTGCCTGTGCCAGTTCCTTCAGTTGTTTTAAAGGGACGAGCCTCTGGCGTTCTTCCAGGTCTTTACGTTTGATGGCGATTATGTCGTCGAGAATCATGCTTCTTCACCGCCTGCCTGATCGAGACCGCGGGTGAACTGTACGAGTCGTTCGAGTTTTTCCAGCGCCCTACCGCTATCGATACTTCTGGCTGCCAGAGTGACCGATTCCTCCAGGGTTGGTGCCAGTCCGGCGGTATAAATACCGGCAGCGGCGTTAAGCAGGACGACATCTCTACGGGCGGATTTATCCCCCGTAAGCACCGATCGGAGGATTGAGGCATTTTCACGGGGAGAGCCGCCCTTTATGGAGTCATTGTCGGCACTTTTCAGACCGATATCTTCCGGTCGGATCAGCTTGCGCGCCGACAGGATATCACCGTCCTTTATCTCCCAGATTAATGATGGGCCGGAGATTGAAAGCTCATCTATGCCGTTAAGACCATGAACGACCATGGCCTTTTTAATCCCCAGATGGCAGAGCGCCCTTGCAATCTTATCTCCAATGTCTTCACCGGGTACGCCGATTATCAGGTAATCGGCCCCGGCGGGGTTGGTGAGTGGCCCCAGGATGTTGAAGACGGTGCGTATTCCGAGTTCACGTCGCGGTGCCGCGGCATACTTCATGGCCGGATGAAAGGTCTGGGCAAACATAAAGCCGATGCCGACGCTCATTATGCACTGCCTGACCTGTTCCGGTGTCAGCTCAATCTTTACCCCCAGAGCTTCCAGGACATCGGCTGAACCGCATAGACTGCTCATTGCACGGTTGCCGTGTTTGGCGACCTTTAAATCACAACCCGCTATAACAAAAGACGAGGTGGTGGAGATGTTGAAGGTATTGGCGTTATCTCCACCGGTGCCTACGATATCCAGGACGGGGTCCGATAGGGCTACCCGGCGGGCTTTAGCGCGCATTACACAGGCCAATCCGGCGACTTCATCGGGCGTTTCGCCCTTGATGCGCAGTGCCACCAGGAAGGCTCCCAGTTGCGCCTGTGTAGCTGTGCCGTCCATGATTTCCTCCATAACCGATGATGCTTCTTCCATGGTAAGCGACTGTCCGGCAATCAGATTATTGATTGCTTCTTTAATCATCTTATTTCCTCCTCATATTAAGAAAATTTTTCAGTATATCTTTGCCACCCTGTGTCATGAAAGATTCGGGGTGGAACTGAATGCCCCAGACCTTATGCTGGCGGTGGCGGATGCCCATAACTGTGCCATCATCGGTCCACGCCGTTACTTCCAGACAGTCCGGCAGGGTATCCCGATTTACCACCAGTGAGTGATAGCGAATGGCGAAAAACGGGTCTGGTATTCCGGCGAAGATTTCCCTGTTGCAATGATAAATGCGGGATGTTTTACCATGCATGATCTTTGATGCTCGGCAGATGATACCGCCGTAGGTATAACCGATGCATTCATGACCGAGACAGATGCCGAGGATGGGTATGGATGTTCCAAGCTCACGCACAACATCGTTACAGATGCCGGCATTCTGGGGAGTGGAAGGACCGGGCGAAAGTACGATAGCCGATGGCCCCATAGCCGCCAGCTCTGCCGGCGTTGTACGGTCGTTGCGAAATACCAGTACGTTTTCGCCGAGTTCGCACAGATATTGATACAGATTGTAGGTGAAGCTGTCATAATTATCGATTAGCACCAGCATGTTTATTCCCCGTGATTTTATTTTCGGCCTGTTCTATTGCTTTTAGCAGTGCGGTGGCTTTATTCCAGGTTTCCTGATATTCGCGTTCCGGAACACTGTCATAGACGATGCCGCAACCCGCCTGAATGCTGGCGGTGCCGCCTTTTAACAGCATGGTTCTAATACCGATGGCCATATCCATGTTCCCGTCATAAGAGAAATAGCCGACGGCACCGGCATACGGTCCACGCCTGTCGGGCTCAAGCTCTGCGATGATCTGCATGGCACGTATTTTGGGTGCACCGCTGACCGTACCGGCCGGAAAACAGGCTTTGAGAGCTTCGCAGGCATCACAGTCATCTTTAAGAACGCCCTGTACATGGGTAACCATGTGCATGACATGTGAATATCGTTCGATCTCCATCAGCTCGCTCACCTCCACAGTACCCGGTTTGCTGATCCGGCCGATATCGTTGCGGCCTAGATCAACCAGCATAATATGTTCAGCCCTTTCCTTTTCGTCATGCAGAAGCTCCTCTGCCAGCAGATTGTCCTCAACATAATCGCTCCCGCGCGGTCTTGTTCCGGCCAGCGGCCTGGTCATTACAGTGCCTTCAACTACCTTGACCAGCGTTTCCGGTGAGGCACCAGCGATATCAAAGTCTTTCAAATGCAGGAAGTACATGTACGGTGACGGATTGATAGAACGCAGTGCCCTGTAAATATCGAAGGAGTCCGCAACGGTTTTCCTGGTTAGCCGCTGTGACAGCACGACCTGTATGGCCTCACCGTCGATGATGTAGTTTCTTACCTTCTCCACACATTTTTCGAAGTCGTCGCGGGTGAAGTTTGACCGGATTTCCCGATCGTATGTATCCGATGGATCAACCCGAGTAACAGCCAGAGGTACTTTCAGCTTTTCAATCAGTGTCTCAATACGTTCTATGGCTTGGCTGTATGCTTCTTCCACGCTGTCGTCGATGCGGGCATTGGATATAACAAGGACTTTGTTTGTAACGTGGTCGAAAACCAGCAGCGTATCAACCAGCATGAAGACGGACTCGGGCAGGCCCAGCGGATCAGCATCAGGTACCGGTATATGTTCAAACCGGGCTGCCGTCTCGTATGAGATGTAGCCTACAGCACCGCCACAGAAGACCGGCATGCCGAAAGGCTTAACCTGTCTGTATTTTTTAAGCACGTTCCTGACTGCCGCCAGCGGGTCGACTGTGTCACAGGGTGACGTAATGATAACGGACGAAGGGTTGCAACCGATAAAGCTGTAGCGTGCCTGCCGCTGCCCGCCTTCGACACTTTCCAGCAGGAAACAGTAGTCCCCACCGACTACCTTGAGAAATGCCGAAACCGGCGTTTCGAGATCGGCTACTATTTCGCGGTAGACTGGTATCAGATTACCGAAGGCAGACAGTTTTTTGACTTCTTCAAGGGATGGATAGTACATATTATGCCTCCCAACGTGGAATCATTCCTTCGGGGTGTTCATCTGGCTTTTTCTTCATGTGCTTTCCTCCTTGCTGTAAATTCGGGTAAATAAAAAACCTCCTGGATATCCAGGAGGTTTTGGTGGCAGTTAAAATATGCGGTCAGACTAGGGTTTCAGGCGACGTCCTCCCGGACATGCTGAGAGCATGCCCCACCACCACCAGTTGATGGTATTTAAACTGAGGACGCTATTTGTAATCGCCTTACTCATATATGGTCACTATAGTATCATCGGTTTAAGGAGCCTGTCAAATATCCTCGGAGTTGCCAATATATAATTACAATCGCTCCAGTTCTATGGGCATAATATTTCCATTGAGAGATTTATGTTAGAATAATAAATATCAGGATCTGTTTGTTCTGATGAAAATTGTGTTGTCGGGAGGTCGGGCAATGAAGAAAATTTTATCTCTGTTTTGTCCTTCTCTGATAATCGCTGTTACCCTTATGCTTGGCTGTAAGCAATTAACCACTGATTTACCCGTTATTAATTCTTTTGAAGCCAATCCACCCGGCATTTCGGCGGGCGCCTCTTCAACGCTAACATGGAATGTTTCCGGGGCAACCGCGGTAAGCATCGACCAGGGAATAGGTAATGTGGCTTTGACCGGATCCAGGATCGTGACTCCTGAAAAAACTACCACCTACGTTCTGACGGCAACAAATAAAGCCGGCAGTATTACGGCAACTACCCGGATAATTGTCTCCGGGACATCATCATCAACGACGCAGCCTCCGTCTTCCGGCCTGCCGGTTATCAGTTCTTTTATCGCTAACCCGCCCAGTATATCTGCCGGCAGTTCAACAACTCTGAGCTGGAATGTATCAAATGCTACCTCGGTGACCATCGAACCCGGTATAGGCACGGTTGATTCTTCGGGCAGTATCTCCGTATCCCCAGCATCGAGTACCACATATATCCTGATGGCCATTAACGGCTCTGGTAAAAAGGTTGCCACAGCTCTGGTGACTGTATCATCGGAGGCATACACACCTCCGCCGGCAACCGCTGCTTTTGCCGTGTCAGGCGTTACGGCAGGTGTTGAGCCCACGAATTTTACCGGATCCTGCCCTAAAACTTTCAGCTGTTCTGCGATTATCACCGTAAACGGCCCCGGTACAGTCACCTATCGCTGGGAAAGGAGCGACGGCCTGGCTTCATCAACGCAAACTGCAGTATTTGCTGCGGCAGGATCACAGATGGTTACTACGGGGTGGCCCCGTGAGTCATCCGGTTCATACTGGGTACGTGTACGAACGCTTTCGCCCAATGAGGTGGTGTCAAATCAGGCTAACTTCACATTGAACTGCTCGACCCCCTTTGCCGTAACTTCTGTGCAGGTTGATATAGGTCCTTTGCCACCCCAGCCTGTTACCTGCCCTTACAGCCCTGTACTTACAGTGACGATTGCCACAAACGGTCCGGGTAACGTAACCTACAGGTGGGAAAGAAGCGATGGCGGCTCTTCTCCGGTACAGACCATGAGTTTTGGAAGTGCAGGTACTCAATCGGTAACCACAGGATGGCCTCTTAATGCCGATGGCACCTACTGGGTACGAGTGCGTACACTGACACCCAATGAGGTGATATCGAACACGCGTACATGGACCATCGACTGCAAATAACGTAAGCGATTGATGGCATAAAATGGACGGCAACTCATTGCCGGACCGACTTCCATCTGCAGCCAGTTTCAGCGACTGAAGCTACAGTATGATATCAATGCTGTTGGAGATAATAAGTACGGTAACAGGGCGCTGTATAAAATTGCTGCACCTTCTCGGGTATGCGTTTTGCAAAAACGATTTATTTAATTATCGTATTTAATGAAAAGGAATATCCTTCGGATGGTGCTATACTGAATACATGTGGCGATTATTAACGATTATAATCCTGGTGATGATGACAGGTTGTGCTCCTTATAACGATGCCGGGGTGAAGGGGAATGATAATATAACTCGGCAGGTATTACCGGGGAGCCAGGGGCGATCTGCGGACGATAATGTGAGTGCTATGGAAAATATCTCGGCAAATATGATTGCTTCAAAACCAGATCTTATAATTACCGGGGTGACGCATATCAGTGGTTTGATATATTACAGGGTAAAGAACATAGGCGGCAGCGCAGCAGGTCCGAGTGATACGTGGTTATATGATTTATCGCATATGCACAGAGATACGAGCTGGGTAGAAGGCCTCGGGCCGGGTGAAGAAAGGACCCTGCCGTTTACAAATTACGACTGGAACGGTAATGAGATAACGATCTGTGCCGACGGCGGACGGACGGTTGATGAATCCAATGAGAATAATAACTGCTATCAACCGTTCTTCGGATTTGCGCCGAGCTACAAGCTGCTGTCTTTTGCGGCGGGTGCATCCTGGAGGGGGAGCGCTGGCAGGGTGAAGTTCGGGCAGGGAGATGACCGTGTGGTCGGCGGGGTAAATATGGTCAGCAATATTGTAGCCGAAGATGGAAATTCCTATACCAATGCGGTAATGGTAACAACGCCGGCCACAGCCTATGGCTGGGTTGAGGGTATTTTCGGTGAATATGTAAGCGGATGGCAGACACCCGGATACATGATACCGCTTGAGATGCCGATGAACTACCATTTAACCGCTCGGGTTGGATTTGTGCGTGAAGCAGACCCATCCGCCCGTGCCAGATTCAAAGTGGGTGTCATGGAAGAAGATGGCTGGATCGAGTGGCTGGCGGAAAAGTCTGCCTCGGTTGACGGCAGGCTTGATTCTATCGACGTTGATCTATCTGCCTGCGGCGGGAAGAAGGTGATGTTTCTTCTCCGTACGGAATCTGATAACCGGTCATTGGGTGTCAGTGCACTGTGGCTGGATGTCCTCGTTGCGCCTTATACCGGCAGATAGTATCTATTGCACCGGGTAAAAATCAATACCTTAAATTTAGCGGCTGGCGGAGAACCGCGTCTGTCTCTAAGCAATAATGATTAGGTGTAAATATAAATATATGCGCTTTTGCGCAAAATTAAATTAGGCACTGGAGCGGATGGCATGGAGACGGGTTGATGTTAAATTTAAAGCGTAAAGAAGAAAGATATAGAAAATAAAGCAAGGAGGTAACGACAATGGCTATCAACAGAATGGAAAAAACGGTAAATGGGGTGGAGGATGTCAGGAAAGGCGGGTTCTGGGCGGGAAAAGAGGCCTGCTGGGAGACATGCCATTGTCCTGAAATGGTAAAGGCAGAATGCCCGGCGGTAAGGTACCAGTTCCTGCCCTGCTGGGAGATTGAAGGAACTTACTGCAAGCTTGATGATAGGGGAGCCAATGGTAGGGATACTACCATCTGCCAGAACTGCCCTGTTTATCTGAAGTACGGTCAGGGCAAGGAGATTGAGATAAGGCTGTTTGGAAGGGGGCTGGATACGGGGCTCCGTGAGCTTGAAAAGGTGGCTGTCTGAGCTGGAAACACGGTAAAAAGGCCGGCAGTGCCGGCCTTTTTTATTTTGTCCGATTCTATTCATGCTGGTCAGGTGATATTCATGCCGCCGTCGACGCAGATGGTCTGTCCGGTGATGTATGAGGAATCATCCGATGCCAGGAAAAGTACCGCCGAGGCCACCTCTTCAGGATTACCCTGGCGTCTGAGCGGCACCCTCTGTTCCACAAAGATATCCCGTTTTTCACCCATTACGGGAGCGGCCATGGGTGTCCTGATAAGTCCGGGTGCAACACAGTTGACCCTGACGTTGTAACGTGCGGCACTGTAGGCAAGGCACTTCGTCAGGGCGTTGACGCCGGCTTTGGATGTGCTGTAGGCAAAGATCTGGTGCGACATAAAGGAAGCCATAGAAGAGTTGTTGATAATGGCACCGCCGCCCGTTCTGGCCATTTCCGGGATGGCGTATTTAGACATAAACAGTATGCCTTTAAGGTTGGTGGACATAATGTCATCCCATTCATTTTCGGGGACGTTGATTCCGGCTCTGGTTCCATAGGCGATGCCGACGTTGTTGAAGAGAATATCGAGTCTGCCGTATGTGGCTATGGTTTTTTCGACCACGGCCTTTGCCTGCGGCTCCTGTGTGACGTCGGCTTGTAGGGCCATGCCCTGACCTCCCTGTTCGGCTATCAGTCTGACCGTTTCGGCGGCAGATTCAATAACTTTATCTACGGCTACAACCCGCGCACCCTCGCGGGCGAAAAGCAGAGCGGTCGCCCGGCCGTTGCCCATACCCGGCTTGATTGTACCTGCACCTGCGATAATGGCGACTTTATCCTTTAATCTCACTTTCTTCCTCCTGCAGATTTAATGCGATCTTCGTCAGTATTTATATATACCGGGCATAAGGGAAGTCTCTCCCGGATCGAGGTCTACCTGCATGGCAACCAGAAACCGGCTGACCATTCCGTAATAGCCGATGGTGACCGTCAACTTCACAATTTGCTGCTCGCTCAGAAAAGCCCTGATTGCATTGAAGGTCTCATCACGTATCTGGATCAGGCGGGTGCTTTCATCGGTGTATGCCAGAACAGCCCGTTCTCGATCGTTGAAGCAGGTTGCCGATGTCCAGTAGGGTATAGCGTCGATCTGTTCCTGGGTGACACCGGCTTTTTTCCCCATCTCGACATGTTTGGTGTACTCGTAGAGGGAGCCACACAGCCAGCCCACACGCAGTATGGCCAGCTCACGCAGTACGGGTGGGAAGTCTTCATCACGTAGAATGGCGTTGCCCAGTCGTAGGAAGTTGCGGCAGATACGTGGACTGTGCGCCATGGTCTTAAATAGATTGAATATCGGTTCATTCTGTGCTTCCATTTTGAGAAAAGCTTCTTTTATATAGGGATCGGTTTGTTCGGTTTCCAGAAGTCTTACCCTTGCCATAATTGCCTCCTTTTCCTTTTATCGTAATTGACAATCAATCATATCAGGTTAACGCTTGTAAATACAACGAGCGAAATGGAACAAATTTAAACGGGTATTCAATGGTAAAAACGTCTACTCCGATATGGATACAGAGAGATACTTTATTTCAGATCCAAATGAGTTGGTGGCCATTATAGTATATATTGTGGGTGTTATCAGCATTATCGTCTTATCGCCGCTGAGCTGTACCGGGACATCGTTGATGGTGACCTGCGTGGCGCCGCTGGTCTTCCATATGAGTTTAGCCGGTTTACCCCTTCGGGGATATTCAGGATCGGTTCTGAATTCTTCGATGGCGGGCAGTTTCTGATGGCTGGCGTCCTGCACGGTAAGGATGACCCTGGCGAAAGCGCTGCCCTTTTGATTGGTTGCGGTGATGACATAGGTGGTCTGAACAGCAGGAGTGACCTCGACGGAGCCTTTGCTGTTAACCCGGCCGATGTTATTATTGATTGTTACTGAAACTGCATTGGAAACATCCCAGCTGAGTATAGCTTTGCCACCCGGAGGTATGGTTGAAGGCGATACGGAAAAACGGTTGATAACCGGATCGCCGGATAGGACCGGACCTGTGATCTCCACATTAGCTGTGTTTGCATTATTCTGTAGATCCGACTGGCTGTCTCCGGCAGGCTGGCTGCTACATGCCGTAATTATAGCCGAAATAATCAGCAGAACTGATATTACTCGCAACCAGGTAGGGCCTCCTTTTTTTAGTGCTGATAAAAATCGTTATCTGCCCGGTATAAAACGCGGTAATACTTTACATTATGAGAAATGCACAGGTCAATGATTTATGCTGTATAATAGCGGCAAGTCAAATAGGCGATAAAAAAATAAAGGAGGTAGCACTATGAAAGAGGTTCCAGACTATGAGAAATATCCCGTCGGTGAGGATATCATGGGTAAACGCTACAAGAACTGGACGGAGGCACTGGCAAGGCAACTGGTATTGATGTACCGGGTAGGCAAAGAAGTGGGCGGAAAGAAATTCGTGGAAAGGTTGAAAGAGGAATATTACAAAGACGGGCAGAAGGGCGCCCATCTTTGGATGAAATTGACGGGCACCAAGCCTGAAGATTTTAAAGATTGCTCTAAGTTGCATTTAATCCTCGACCTTATCGATGACACGTACGCCAACTACTGGAATGGCTATATCGAGAATTCAACCGATGCCTTTGAAAAGGAGCTTTACACATGTCCGGTGGTAAGGTGGTTTTCGCGGGAGCCGGAGATATGCCAGGTCCTGTTGGGAGAGTCATCTAAAGGGCTGGCTTCCGAGCTCAACCCGAAATTGAAGGCTAAAGGCTTCAGCAAACTGCTGACCAAGGGGGATAAGGTCTGCCGCTACCGCTTTGAACTGCAAAAATAAAGCACAGTACTATTTTACCGGTAAAGGGGGATTGTTATGGAATGGCAGGATTTGCTGTCGGAAGGATATGATCGTGCCCTGGTGGAAGTTGAGCATGTGCTTGAAGGGTTGAAGTATGAAGACCTTATCTGGCAGCCGCGGCCGGATTGTAACAGCATCGGCTGGCTGGCATGGCACCTGGCGCGACAACAGGATGCCGCTATAGCCTATTTAATGCGTCAGGATCAACTCTGGATCAAGGATGGCTGGCATATGAAGTTTAATCGCGCGGCGGACCCGGAGGATATCGGAACCGGTCATACGCCGGAAGATGTGGCTGCGTTTAAACCGCCCGATGTGGACACGTTGATCGATTATCACCGTGCCGTGCTGGAAAGGTCAAAGACCTACTTCAATACTCTGAGCAGTAAGGATCTGGACCGTGTGGTGAATATTAAATGGCTGCCACCCCTCACCACGCTGGGCACTTATCTGGTAATAGTAATGGCGGAAAGCATTCAGCATGCAGGTCAGATGGGCTATGTACGTGGCATTCGCTACGGGATGGGATGGCAAAAATACTGAGACGAACATGTGTAGAAAGAATTTGAATTTGTTACAGAGAACAATGCCTGGAGGTAATGATGCCTATTGAGCAGTATGAAGTCCCTGCAGATAGACTGGCATGGAGGTGCAGTCTCGATCTGCTGAAATTTAAAAGCACGAAAGATCTGACCGCACTGGGCGAATTTATCGGCCAGGATCGGGCTATACGCTCCATCGAGTTCGGACTGAATATGGACATGGATGGTTATAACATTTACGTGGCGGGCCTGAGCGGGACAGGCAAGACGACAGTGGTGAAGAGCTATATAGAGAGGCTCATCAAAGAAAAAGAAGCGCGTGGCGAAGTCTATAAACCGGACGACTGGTGCTATCTGTATAATTTCAGGGAACCGGATCGCCCGATTATCGCAAATCTTCCTCAGGGGAAAGCAAGACAGTTCAGGACGCAGATAAGCGACCTGTTGATCAAGACCCGGGAAGAGTTGAAACGCGCCTTTTCCAGTGAGGAATATAAGAACCACACAAAGCAGCTTGTGGAAGAGGGACAGCGCGAACAGCATCGCCTGTTTGAGGATATTCAGAGGAGAGCACGCAAGCAGAACTTCTATATGCAGATGACGCAGGCAGGCCCTACATTGATACCGCTGGTGGATAATCGCCCTATGGAGGATAAGGAGTACCTGGCGCTGAGCGATAAAGAACGAAGAGCTCTGGAAAAAAAGCGTAGGATGTTGCTCAAACGTTTTCAGACGAGCTTTGAAAAAGCGCTGGGATCGAGAGACAGAGTTCTGCAGAAGATACAGCAGGCTGATAAGGATATAGGAGATTTTACTATTTCGCGTCTGTTTGCGCCTTTATTTGCAGCTTACGCTAATAACAGCAAAATTGAACAGTATTTACAGGGATTGAAAAAATACACTCTTGATAATCTGGATCTGTTCAAGGAAAGTGAGGAAGCAGTTAATCATGATACGGGAGTGCCTCTCAGTCAGGCTTTGCTGGCAGGACGTAACCCGTTTGTTCCCTTTCAGGTCAATGTGTTTATCGATAATTCAGATGTAAGCGGTCCTCCGGTCGTGGTGGAGACCAATCCCAATTTCACCAATCTTTTCGGCAAGATCGAACGCCGATTTATACTGGGCGGATACCTGAGCGATCACACCATGCTGAAGCCGGGGACACTGGCTATGGCCAATGGTGGATTTCTGCTGTTAGGGGCTATGGATGTACTCACCAATATAGGAGTTTGGCCGGCATTAAAGCGTGCCATTAAGAACCGGGAAGTTAGGATAGAAGACCCGTTCGAGCAATACGGACTGTTTGCTCCCCAGGGTATGCGGCCGGAGCCTATGCCTATCAACGTCAAGGTAATATTGATCGGCGATTCTTTTCTGTACCAGATGCTTTCGGTTCTGGATGAGGAATACTGGGAGATTTTCAAGGTAAAAGCCGATTTCAATTCCCAGATCGAGATAAGTGAGAAGAATATCCTCGATTATGCAGCCTTTATTGCAGATATCTGCGAAAAATGTAAGGTCAAGCATTTTGACCCTTCCGGGGTGGCAAGAACGATAGAATTTGCCGCCAGGATCGTTCACGATCAAGAGAAGCTATCGACACGCTTTGCCCTGATCAAGGAGCTGGTCGAAGAAGCCAATTACTGGGCCTGTAAGAGCGGGGCAGAGTATATTACCGGCGAGCATGTGATTAAGGCAATTGATGAAAGACGCTACCGGCATAATCTGCCTGAAGAGCATATCCAGGAAATGATCGGACGCGGTATGATCATGATCGATGTTGATGGTAGACAGGTGGGCCAGGTAAATGGACTCAGTGTATATGTGCTGGGTGATGCCACGTTTGCCAGACCTTCGAGGATTACGGCTAAAACATATCTGGGGCGCGGTGGAGTGGTGAATATAGAGAGGGAAGCCAAGCTGAGCGGCAGTACCCATGATAAGGGGGTGCTCATTCTGAGCGGTTATCTCGGCTGGAAGTTTGCGCAGGAGAGACCGCTGTCGCTTTCGGCAAGCCTTTGTTTCGAGCAGTCTTATGAAGGTGTGGATGGCGACAGTGCTTCAGCGGCAGAACTGTATGCCATATTGTCCAGTATCAGCGGAGTTCCAATCAGGCAGGACATCGCTGTAACCGGTTCGGTCAACCAGCATGGAGAAATACAGCCCATAGGAGGCGTTAACTATAAGATTGAGGGTTTTTTCCGGACCTGTGCTGATAAGGGGTTGACCGGTAATCAGGGCGTGATAATTCCATATCGGAATATCCCCAATCTTATGCTCAAGGATGAGGTCATCGAGGCGGTCAGGAATGGTAAATTCCACATATATGCTATTAAGACCGTCGAAGAAGGCATTGAGATACTTACCGGCATGCCGATGGGTGAACGTGGTGCGGGTGGGGTTTTCCCTGAGGGCACTGTCGGCAGTTTAATAGACAAACAGCTTACGGCTATGGCTGAAAAAATTAAGGCTGCCGGTGGTGAGGAAAAGAAGACGGAAGATTAACCGGTAAAAATATCCCGGCATAATTTTATCCGGTCACCGGTCTGTTTTGCGGCGGTGGAAGCATATGCGATGATTCGACTATAGCGCTGGTAAGCTGGTTTCTCTCGATCTTCATACCCAGATCCAAACGCGAGGCCAGACGCTTGAGGAATTCGCTGTTGGCATCATCGGTGCCGATGGCAATGATAAAAATGCCATCTTTGCGCGCCGCTTCGGCGGCCATTATGCTGGCCTGGGGATCGCCTTCTCCGTTGGGCAGTCCATCCGTAATTATCACAATCACGCGCATACCGCGCTGACCCGAAAGGAGAGTGTGTGCCAGCTTGATGGCCTTGGCCATATGGGTAGATCTGCTGGCCGTCATTTTAGAAACTGCTTTTTCCAGTGAGCTCATGTCTCTTCCCGGCTCACAGACCAGTGTTGGAGACGTAGCGAACTGGATCAGACCTGTGTAATAACCCTGCTCAAGTGCGTTTTTGGCGAACCTGATTGCCCCCTTTTGTGCCTGCTTGAGCTTGTTACCCTTGCGCATGCTGGCCGAGCCATCGACAAGCAGGTAGATATATCCGGTTAAACTGCCACCAACGGTAACTTCATGCTTCTTTAAAGTATCGGCGGCTCTGGATGGCGGCTGCTCCGGTATGTTCTGGGCGTTTTTGGATTGAAGGCTTTTATTACCGGATATAAGTCTCCACATTCTATAAATTGTCCTATCTCCACAATTTCACACGGTGGGCATAAAAAGTTAACATATTATGTGCTATTCTTTCTTTCATGTAAAGAGATTTTTGAACAGCTGATATGGACATAAAGGATAAAAAAGTTATTGTCGGTTTAAGCGGTGGGGTGGACTCTTCGGTTGCGGCGGCAATACTGGTGGAGCAGGGTTGCCGGGTTACGGGTGTGACAATGAAGACCTGGGGTGGTGGAGAATGGACGGGAAAGGGCAAAAGCGGATGCTACGGCCCTGATGAGGAAAAAGATATTGAAGATGCCCGAAAGGTTGCGGCAAAACTATCTATCCCCTTTCATGTCATCGATCTTGTGGATGAATACAAAAACGAGGTGCTGGACTATTTCTGCAGAGAATATCTCGAGGGGAGAACTCCCAATCCCTGTGTGTACTGCAACCGACAAATTAAATTCGGCGCCCTGCTGGATAAAGCGGCTGAACTCGGTATAGACTTCGATTACTTCGCTACAGGACATTATGCCCGTGTCGAGCAGGATGCACACGGTCGTTACTTACTTAAAAGAGGCAGAGATAGCAAAAAAGATCAATCATATTTTCTGTATAATCTGACGCAACGACAGCTTGCACGTTCTTTTTTTCCGCTGGGTAACTGGCTGAAAACTGAAGTGCGCAAAAAGTTCATTGATCTCGATCTGGGTATAGGGATGAAGCCCGAAAGTCAGAACTTTGTCTGGGGCAGTTATGTTTCTCTTTTTAATCAGCAACCGATACCCGGACCCATTATGGATAAGATGGGTAATATTCTGGGAGAGCATAAAGGCATCGTATATTATACCCTGGGCCAGCGGAGGAAATTGGGATTGGCTTCACCTGAGTCTTTGTATGTCATCGATATAAAACCGGAATTGAATGCTGTTGTTGTAGGGGATAGGGTGGATCTTTATAAAACCGATCAGGTGGTAAAGGCTGTGAACTGGGTTGCCATTCCGTATTTGGTGGGTGAATGTGAAGTAGTTGCTAAAATCAGAAACACGCATGATGGTTACAATGCCTTGATTACCTGTCTGGATGATAATCGTATAAGAATAACATACAGGGAGCCACAGATCGCCGCGGCACGGGGTCAGGCAATTGTTTTTTATAAAGGAGATATCGTTCTGGGTGGTGGAATTGTAGAATGAAGGTGCTCATGCGAGCAATGGTTGAATATATCAGGAGGTGACATAAAATTGGAGTCACAATCTGACGATGGGAAATTGAAATTTAAAACGCTGGAACTGTCCAGATTAAGACGGGGAATCGCCCGCAACTCGATGGAATTGATAGGCAATACACCCATGGTAAAATTGAACAGGATGACCTCCGGGTTGAAGGCCGAAGTTGTAGCCAAGCTGGAGTCGTTTAATCCGCTGGGCAGCATAAAAGATCGCATTGCAGTAAGCATGGTGCTAACTGCGGAGGAGCAGGGGCTCATCCGGGAGGATACTGTCCTGATCGAACCGACCAGCGGAAATACAGGAATAGGCTTGGCGTTTGTGGCGGCTATCCGCGGCTACAGGCTTATTCTGGTTATGCCGGATTCAGTATCGTTAGAACGGAGGCAGTTGCTATCCATTCTGGGAGCGCAACTCGTGCTTACACCTGGCGAGGGGGGGATGGAACAGGCTGTTGCCAGGGCTGAGGAACTGTTGGCCAGAAATGAGAATTATCTCATGCTACAGCAGTTCAGAAATAAGGCTAACCCTCTAATACATGAGGTTACTACGGCCGAGGAAATATGGCTTGATACAGGTGGTGAAGTGGATGCGGTAGTAGCCGGTGTGGGAACGGGCGGGACAATCACCGGTATTGCCAGGGTATTGAAGGCGAGGAGGCCAGGCTTCAAAGCGGTAGCAGTTGAACCGGCTTCATCGGCCGTGCTTTCGGGTGGTAGCCCGGCCGCACATAAAATCCAGGGAATAGGTGCCGGATTTATTCCGGAGATATTACAAACCGATTTACTGGATGAGATCATCAGAGTCACCGATGAAGATGCGGGCATTGCCGCAAGACGTCTGGCCAGAGAAGAGGGAATACTGGCTGGTATATCGTCTGGAGCTGC
>Ga0272448_1001883_pt1 | contig 27483 bp, 23 predicted proteins | sample YNPCB0191_FD_202220 | JGI IMG/M metagenome (GOLD analysis project Ga0272448, IMG submission 202220) | Hot spring sediment microbial communities from Yellowstone National Park, WY, United States - YNP-CB-019-1 | ecosystem: Environmental > Aquatic > Thermal springs > Hot (42-90C) > Sediment... | reverse complement strand
CGAAGTCCGACAAAGCCCAAGGTCCTGGACGACCCCACGCTGGGGCTGGACGCCGTGGCGCGGAAGGCCTTCTTCGAGGAACTGATCACCGACCTCTCCGACCGCGGCGCCTCGGTCTTCCTGGCGAGCCACGACCTGGGCGGGATCGAAGCCATCGCCGAGAGGGTGGTCTTCCTGAAGGAGGGCCGGGTCCTCCTGGACGAACCGCTGGAGTCCCTGAAGGCGCGATTCCGGCGCCTCTCCTTCCGCCGGGAGGCGGGGGCCGGTGACGGTCCCCTCGCGCTCCTGGAACCCGTGGGGGTCTTCTCCACGGCCTTTGGGGAGGAGGCGGTCGTGTCGGCCTTTGGGGAGACCCCCTTCGCCGCCTTCTGCGGGAGCACCGGCGTGGAAGGGGCGGAAGCGCAGGAGATGTCCCTCGAAGAGATCTTCATCGCCCTGACCGGCGACGAAGGAGGTGCGCCATGAAGGGGTATTTCGCCGTCGTCCAGGGGGAGTGGACCCGGCTCCGCAAGGTGTTCTGGATGGTCCTCTTTGCCGCGTTCCTGGAATGGCCGCTGGCTTACCTGCTCCGGCCCTGGGGAGCGGAAGACGCGCTGACCCTGCTGGGTCTGATCTTCGCCGCCGCCTTCGGGCCGGCCACCGCCATGGTCCTCGGTTCGGCGGGCCTGGCGGCCGACCTTCAGAAAGGGTCGGCGGCCTTTGACTTCTCCCGTCCCGTTTCTTCGGGGGCGCTGTTCTTCGGCCGGATGACCGCCGCCGCCGGAAAGGGCCGCCTGGAGGCGCCTCTTCCGCGACGCCGCCGGCCGCTGGGTCCTCTACGAACCGGAAGCCGGCCGCTTCCGCCCCCTGGCGGGCGGCTGACGGCTCCTCACCGCCCCTTCTCGTAGGGGGCGAAGGCGATGGTGTTGGCGCGGTAGTCGAACCAGACGGCGAAGAGGTCGAGGACGTCCCCCCGGCCGAGGATGCCGTAGTTGTTCAGCCCCCACCCGCCACCGAGGGGGGTCACCTGAACGGTCTGCATGTCGAAGCGGGCGGTGCCAAGGAGGAGGACCACGTCGGTGGCGACGCCGGCGGTAAAGGCGCCGGAAAGGCCCGAGCCGGTCTGGGCGGCGTAGCGCCCCGAGTTGACCCGGACGCCCGCCTGGGCGGCCTTCTCGGCGGCGATGAAGGTGGTGTAGGCGCCGGTGTCCACCATGAAGAAGCACCCCGGCTTGCCGTTGAGGGTGGTCTCCACGAAGGGCCGGTTGTTGGCCCAGAGGGATTTGACGGTGAAGGCCCCGGGGCCCAGGGCGTCCTTCGGTGGCGTGCCGCTGGGGTAGAGGACGAGCTTGCTGTGCCGCCGGTCGTAGAGGAGGCCGTGGTGGCGGAGGAGGGAGAGAGGAACGATGCCGCCCACCTCCTTGAAGAAGTCCTCCTTCTCGCCGATGACCAGCGCGGGGACGTTGCGGAGGGTGAGGGGACCGAAGGCCATGCGGTCGAGGATCACCCAGTTGGACTTCTGGGAGCCCAGGTACCCCAGGCCCAGGTACTCGGCGGTGGCCACGGGCTTGAGCCCCAGCTCCTTCACCCACTTGGGGCTCAACAGGACGGTATCGGAGCCCGAATCGAGGAGGACCAGCCGTTCCTTCGTCCCGTTCACCGCCACGGGCGTGACCACGCGGGTGGTGGTGGTGACGCTCCCCGTCCCCGCGTCGCCGAAGCCCCAGGTGAGGGCGGAGACGTCCCGGAACTCCGACTTCTCCTTGAGGGTCAGGGTGACGGGGTAGGGCGCCTCCAGCGTCTCGTCGAAGAGCCGGCCCTTTCCCACGGCGGCGAAGAGGCGCTTCAGTCCCTCGTACTCCTCCTGACCGGCGGGGTCGGCGGCCAGGAGGCGATCGGCCAGGGCCGCCCCCTCCTCTCCGGTGCGGGCGAGGCCGAGGGCCATCTGGAGGAGCCCCGGGCCGGGCCTTTCGGGGAAGGAAAGGGCCCTGTCCAGCAGGGCCGCCGCCTCCTCTTCCTTGCCCGACGCGCGGAGGGCGAAGACCGCCCGGGTGCAGGCCGGCTCCCGCCACTGGGGGTCGGGGAGGAGGGCCGTCCAGTTCTGGACCGCCTGGGGAAGGAGCCCCATGTGGAAGGCCGCCTCCCCGGCGTAGTAGCGGAACTCCGGCCGGCCGGGGAAGCGCGAGGCCCACGGGATGGCCAAACGGGCCGCCTCCTGGGGACGGTTGAGGCCCAGAAGGGCCCGGACCTTTCCCACGGCGTAGGCGGGGTTGTCCGGTTCGGCCTGGAGGCCTGCTTCGGCGGTCTTCAGCGCGTCCTCGTATCGCTGGCCCTCGATCAGGGTGTCTATCTCCTGAAGCCGCCCCGGTGGGAGGGTCCCGCCGGCCTGGGCCCAGGCGGGGAGAGCCAGAACGGCCGCGAAGAGCGGCGGAAGAAACAGCGATCGCAGTCCCATGAACCCCCCTTTCTCCCCGGTCTTCCGGGTTCCCCTCCAGCATACCCCGATCCGCCGGGAAGGGCCAAGGGCACCTCTAGGGTCGTGGTGCCGTCGGCGGGAGGGACTCCACCTCCTCCCCGGCTTTGGGGTACCCTGGTTTGCGTGAGCGGGACGGCGAGACGATGGGGCCGGAGATGGGCGGCGGCGGCGCTGCTGGCGGCGGCGGGCGTGGCCTACCTGCGGTGCGGCCCTCTGCCGGCCTCGCTCCTCGATCCTTCGCCCCGCGTCTCAGCGGCGGTGCTGGACCGGAAGGGCCGCCCCCTCTACGAGCGCCTCTCCTCCCAGGAAGCGCGGAGCACCTGGCTGGAGGCCGGGGAGATCCCGCCTCTGGTGGAGGCGGCCACGCTGGCGGCGGAGGACCACCGCTTCTACCGCCACCCCGGCGTGGACCCCGCGGCCCTCCTTCGGGCGGCCTGGAACGACCTCCGGGCCGGGCGCATCCGGGAGGGAGGCTCCACCCTCACCCAGCAGGCCGTCAAACGCCTCACCGGCCGGCCCCGGACGGCGGCCGGGAAGCTCCGGGAATTGGTCCTGGCCCTCCGCCTGGAGCATCGCCTCCGGAAGCGGGAGGTCCTGGCCCTCTACCTCAACGTGGTCCCCTACGGAAACCAGGCGGAGGGGATCGGGGCCGCCGCCCGGACCTACTTCGGCTGCGACCCCTCCCACCTGACGCCCGCCCAGGCGGCCTTCCTCGCGGGCCTTCCCCAGCGCCCCTCGGCCTTCGATCCCTACCGCCACTTCGGCGAGGCCCAGGCGCGGCAGCGGTGGGTCCTTCGCCGGATGCTCGCCCTCGGCTTCCTGGACGGGGATGCCTACCGGCGGGCCCTCGCGGAACGGCTGGTCCTCCGGAGGCCCGACCGGCCCTTCGAGGCGCCCCATTTCGTCCAGCGGGTCTTGGAGAAGTGCCCTTTGGGTACGAGGCGGGTGCGAACGACGCTGGACCTCGACCTCCAAAAAAAGGTTCTTCAGATTCTGGAGGCGGGCCGGAGGCAGCGGGAGGACCACGGCGCCTTCGCCGCGGCCGTGGTGGTCGTCCACAACCCCACGGCGGAAATCCTGGCCTACGAGGGTTCCGGAGCCTACTTCGACGCCGCCCACTCGGGGGCCATTGACGGCGCCCGGACGCCCCGCCAGCCGGGGTCGGCCCTCAAACCCTTCACCTACGCCCTGGCCTTCGACGGCGGCTTCACCCCCGCCTCGGTCCTTCCCGACGTTCCCCAGCACTTCCCCACGGCCGAGGAGGGGGTGGTCTACAGCCCCCGGAACTACGACGGGCGGTTTCGGGGACCCCTTCGGGCCCGGGAGGCGCTGGCGGGCTCCGAAAACGTGCCGGCGGTGGTCCTCCTCTCCCGTCTGGGGGCGGGGCGGCTCCTCTCCCTCCTTCGGGCCCTGGGGTTCTCCACCCTGGACCGCACGGCCTCCTTCTACGGCTTCGGACTCACGCTGGGCGACGCGGAGGTGCGACTCGACGAGCTCTGCGGGGCCTACGCCACCCTGGCCCGGGGCGGCCTCTACCGTCCCCTGGCCGACATCCTGGAACGGGAGGGAGGGGAGGCGGAGACGCCCCCGCCGCCGTCCGAGCCCTGCCGCTTCTTCTCTCCCCTGGCCGCCTACTGGACGGCCCACATCCTCGCCGACCCCGGGGCGCGGGCCTGGGCCTTCGGCCGGGGGGGAAGCCTGGACTTCCCCTTCCCGGTCTGCGCCAAGACCGGAACCTCCCAGGCTTACCGGGACAACTGGTGCCTGGGCTTCACGCGGGAGGTGACGGTGGGGGTCTGGGTAGGCAACTTCGACCGGACGCCCCTGAAGGGCGCCTCGGGGGTCACCGGGGCCGGCCCTCTCTTCCACGAGGTCCTCCTGGAGGCCGAACGCCACGTCCGCGGGGGCCTTCCCGGTCCCCTGGACCCCTTTCCCGTGGACGCCCCGGAGGGGCTGGTCCCGGTGGAGGTGTGCGCCCTCTCCGGAGGACTGGCGGGGCCGTCCTGTCCCTCCCGGGTCCCCGAATCCTTTCCCCCGGAGCGGATCCCCAAGCCCTGCGCCTGGCACCTTCCTTCGGGAAGGGTGGCCTGGCCGGCGGAGTACCGGGCCTGGGCCCGAGAGGCCGGCCGCCTCACGGCGGAGGAGTCCCGGCTGGCGGCCCCCGCCTCCCCGCCGTCCTCCCGGAAGAGCGCCCGCCCCCTTCTCCTCGTGAGTCCCCCCGACGGGGCCGTCTACCTTCTGGACCCCACCCTTCCTCCGGCCTTCCAGACGCTCCCCCTGCGGGCCACCGCCGAGGGACCACCCCGGCGGCTTACCTGGACGGTGGACGGGACGGAGGTGGGCCGGTGCTCCTCCGAGGAGAGCCTGGACTGGTCCCTCAAGCGCGGCGAACACACGGTGGAGGTGCGGGACGGAAACGGCGCCTCCGCCCGCGCCCGCATCCAGGTGAAGTGAAAGGGGCGGCGATGGAAAGAAAGTAAAAAAGTAAGAAGACGCCCTCCCCGGTTTCCCTGATCTCCCTGTTCTTGGCTCTGGTAGAATGGTCGCCCCTCCGGCGCGGGCGGCGCCGGGGGCCCGCGCGCAGAGGAGGCATCCGTGAACGCCGTCGCCGTCTACCCCGGCTCTTTCGACCCGGTTACCAACGGCCACGTGGACCTGGTTCTGAGAGGGACCGGGATCTTCCGAAAGGTCATCGTGGCCGTCCTCCGGAACACGCAAAAGCAATCCCTCTTCTCCGTGGAGGAGCGGGTCGCCCTCCTGAAGGAGAGCCTCGGGGGGATCGAGCGGGTGGAGGTGGACGCCTTCGACGGCCTGCTGGTGGAGTACGCCCGCTCCAAGGGGGCCCGCCACATCCTCCGGGGGATCCGGGCCGTATCGGACTTCGAGTACGAGTTCCAGATGGCCCTCATGAACCGCCGTCTGGCCCCGGACGTGGAAACGGTCTTCCTCATGCCCCGGGAGGAGTACACCTACCTCTCCTCCCGGCTGGTTCGGGAGGTGGCCCTGCTGGGCGGTCCGCTGGACGGGCTGGTGCCGGAGCCGGTCCTCGGCATGCTGAAGAAGAGGTTCCCCCGATGAAGACCGCCCACCGCCTCGAGACCGTCGAACCTTCCCGCCTGCTGGAGCTCATCGTCAAGGGTCAGGAACTGAGGAGGAGAGGCGTGGACCTGGTGGACCTCGGGCCGGGGCAGCCGGACTTTCCGGTGCCTGCGCCCATTCTGGAGGCGACGTCGAGGGCCCTCCGGGACGGCTTCACCTTCTACAGCCCGGTCATGGGGCTCATGGAGCTCCGGGAAGCGGTGGCGGAGCGGTACAACCGGCTCTACGGAGGCCGGTACACCGCCGAAAACGTCATGGTGACCGCCGGCGCCAAGGGCGCCCTCTTTCACCTCCTGGGAACCCTGGTGGACGCCGGCGACGAGGTGATCGTCCCCGCCCCCTACTACGTCTCCACGCCGGAGATCGTGAAGCTCTGGGGCGGGGTTCCCCGCTTCGTCCCCTGCCGGATGGAGGACCGCTTCCTCCCCCGGCTGGAGGCCCTCCAGGAAGCGGTCACCCCCCGGACCCGCGCCCTGGTTCTGAATTCCCCCTGCAACCCCACGGGAGCGGTGATCTCCCGGGAACTCCTCGGGGAGGTGGTCGCCTTTGCCGAGGAGCGGGGCCTCGCCGTCCTCCTGGACGAGTGTTACGACCGGTACGTCTACGAGGAGGGGCTCTACGCCACGGCGGCTCACCTGGACCCCGAAGGCCGGCTTCCGGTCTTCTGCGCCGGATCCTTCTCCAAGACCTTCTCCATGACCGGATACCGGCTGGGGTGGGCCCTGGGCCCCCGGGAGGTCATCGCCGCCGCCGGAAAAATCCAGGGCCACTCCATGAACGGGCCCACCACCTTCGCCCAGGTGGGCGGGCTGGAGGCCCTCCGCCGGGAGGAGGAGCTCTTCACGCCGGTCCTCGCCGAGTACCGACGCCGCCGGGCGGCCCTCCTCGAGGGGCTCAAGGACCTGCCGGGGGTGGAAGCGGAGGAGCCGCCGGGGTCCTTCTACATCTTTCCGAGGGTCGAAGGGCTCTGCCGCCGCCTGGGCGTGGAGGGTTCCGACGCCCTGTCGGCCCTCCTGCTGGAAAGGGCCGGCGTCATGGGCATTCCGGGGGCGGCGCTGGGGCGGGAGGGCTTCATGCGGCTCTCCTTCGCCGTCCCCATCCCCCGCATCGAGGAGGCCCTTAGGCGGATACGGGCCCTGATGTAGGAGCTTCCCGGCATCCCCGGGAGGGCCTCACCCCCGCCTCTCTCCCTGGAGATAGGCCCGCTTCAGGGCGGCGTGCAGGGCGGGAAGGCGGTCGTAGAGGCGCTTGAGGGGCCGGGGCCGGTGCCGCGTCAACGCGTAGGCGGTGATCAGGGGCAGGGCCACCGTCGAATCGAGGTAAACCACCACGGTGTCGGGGAGCTGGCTGGGGTCCACCTTGCCCCAGGAGACCGCTTCCGAGGGGGTGGCCCCGGAGAGGCCTCCGGTGTCCGGGCGGGCGTCGGTGACCTGCAGGAAGTAGTCGTGGCCCTTCTCGGGGAGCCCCAGGACCTCCTGGATCTGGGGCTCCGTCTGGAGCATGAAGTTCTTCGGCGATCCGCCGCCGGCGATAAAGACGGCGGACTTCTTTCCCCTCCGCTTGGCGTCCCAGACGATGGCGGCGGTGAGGTTTACGTCGGCGCTCACGTCGAAGGCGAAGGCGTTCCCCTGAAGGGCCATGGCGGCCACGTTCATGCCGATGGAGGAGTCCCCCGGCGAGGAGGTGAAGACGGGGACGCCGGCCTCGTGGGCCGTGGAGAGCAGGGAGGGAACGGTGAGGCGGAGGGCCCGTTCGCGCTCCCTCAGGTACCCGCCCACCCGGTAGTGGAACTCCGCCGTGGACATGGGCCGTTGGAACTCCTCCAGGGCGAGGATCTTCCGGAAGAAGGCGTCGGTCTCCAGGAGCACCTTGTAGTCGAAGAGAATGTCGTAGATCCGCACGACCCCCTGGCGGCGGAGCGCCGTGTCGTCCAGGAAGGGGCTCCCCCGGTGGAGGGAGAGGTTCAGGGCGAAGTGGGCGTCGTGGTAAAGGTTGGCGCCGGTGGAGACGATCCAATCCACGAAGCCTGCCCGGAGGAGAGGCACCACCACCGACCGCCCCACCCCCGCCGGCGTCAGGGCTCCCGTGAGGCTCATCCCCACGGTGACCTCCCGCCTCAGCATCTTTTCGGTGAAGAGGCGGCAGGCCTCCTGGAGCCTTCCGGCGTTGTAGGCAAGAAAGGCCTCGTCAATGAGGCGGGCAACATCCATGCCGGGGCGGATGGGGCGGGGGTCGATGCGGGGACCCTGGAGAAAGCGGGATCGGGCGGCCATGGGCACCTCCGAGAGGGAGCGATTATAGCCTTCGCACGGGCGGGAGGCCACCGGCCCCAATCCCCCAAATTCCGCGATGGAGTGGTCTTTCCTTCGGCGCTGTAAGTGCTTTCCGGGGGAAAGGCCTCTTCTCCCAAACGAGGAGGGGCTTCTCCCCCGCGCTCCGCTGGCCAAGCCAGCCGGAACGCTCGGCCCACCCTTCAGGGCCCTCCCCGCTCCAGGGGCCAAACCCGCGAAGCCTCACCCCACCCCTCACGCCTTCTTCGCCTTCGGCTCGAATGCCCCCAATCCCTTGGCAGGGGATGGGGCTATTTTGGGAATCTGAAAGGTTTCCATAGACTTGCACCGCCTGTTCGGCTCTCATCGCGGGACTGGGGATTCCCGCGGCCCCCCTTTCACCCTCCGCTTTGCTCCGGGTGAAAGGCGGGAAACCTCCGCGCTTAGGATTTTGGACAGCAGTGAAAGTAAAAAGTGAAAAGTCAAAAGTGAAAAAGAAAGGAACCCCTCCCCGATCTCCCGGACCTCCCTGTTCAAGAAGTGAAAGGTGAAAAGAAGAACCCTTCCGTGGGCCAAAAAAAGGCTCCCCCTGAGGGGAGCCGAGCAGAGGAGGGGGATCCTCATGGGAACGGGTCTTGCGCCCCCCGCTCCCCCGGAGGGGAGGGTGCTCCCCGGCCTTTCGGCCGGGGAGCGTTGAGAGGAGGGGGGATCCTCTTGGGAAAGCTCTTTTCGGGCCTTTCAGCCTCCTCGCCGTTTCACCGGCGTACTACGCCCGATCCTTACGCAAGGACCGTGCCAGAAAGCGATCCTCAGGCCTCGAAGGAGTGGCCGCAACTGCAGGAGGCGTGGGCGTTGGGGTTTTCGAAGACGAAGCCCGAGCCCCTGAGGTCGTTCACGTAGTCCACCACGGTGCCCTTGAGGTAGAGCATGGAGTTCTTGTCCACGAAGACGTCGAGCCCGTCGAAGTGGACCACCTCGTCGTTCTCCGAAGCCTTGTCCGCCAGGGTGAGGTCGTACTGGAAGCCGCTGCAACCGCCGCCGACGACGGCGATCCGGAGGCCGGCGTCCTCGCGGCCCTCGGCCTTACGAAAGTTCTTCACCGCTTCCACGGCCTGTTCGGTCAACTGAATCATCTCTTCCTCCATGCCGGTAGACGGCCCGGCGGCCACCAAGGTGCAAGGGGAATGCCAGGAGCCCCGAATGGGCCAGAGTGGCCTTCCGAAAGGGGCTCTTTCTCCGATTTCCCCCCGGCGATGGAACCACCGGTTCCAAGGATGGGCGGGAATGTTTCAAGACGAAAGGCATGTTGCAGACACGTAACGCCAGGGACTTCCCGACGAGCCTCCATTCGTGGTACAACCGCCTCCGGAAGGAGCCCGCCCCATGGCACACCGCTTCGATCCCCGGAAGGTCGCCAAGCTGGAGAGCGAGGAGCGCCGCCGGCGCCTGCCTCCGGAGAAGGTTTTGGCGAAGATCGGCCTCAAAGAGGGAATGGTCCTGGCCGACGTGGGAGCCGGGTCGGGCTACTTCACCCTTCCGGCGGCGGAGGTCGTGGGACCGTCCGGAAAGGTCTTCGCCCTCGATCTTTCGGAGGAGATGCGGAACCACCTCCTGGCCAAGAACCCCCCTCCCCCGGTGGAGGTCCTTCCCTGCGAAGAAAGCCGCCTTCCCCTCGCCGACGGGGTGGCCGACCGGGTCCTCGCGGCCTTCGTGCTCCACGAGGCGCGGGCCCCCGCCGAATTCCTCCGGGAGCTTTACCGGGTCGCTCGGCCGGGGGGACGGGTGGCCGTTCTGGATTGGGTTCCCCTGGAGGAAGAGGAAGGGCCGCCCCTGGAAGACCGCATCGCCCCGGAGGAGGCCTGCCGGCTTCTTCGTCAAGCCGGCTTCCATCCGGTGGAAGAGGAGCCCTTCGGGGGGAGCTTCTACCTCCTTCTCGGCCTCAAGCGCCCGTAAAGCCCCAAATTCCGCGATGGAGTGGTCTTGCCTTCGGCGCTGGTGGTGCTTTCCGGGGGAAAGGCCTCATCTCCCAAACGGGGAGGGGGCATCTCCCCCGCGTTCCGCTGGCCAAGCCAGCCGGAACGCTCGGTTGGCCCTTTGGGTCCCTCCCCGCTCCACGGGCCAAGCCCGTGGAGCCTCACCCCACCCCTCACGCCTTCTCCGCCTTCGGCTCGAATGCCCCCAATCCCTTGGCAGGGGATGGGGCTATTTTGGGAATCTGAAAGGTTTCCATAGACTTGCACCGCCTGTTCGGTCCCCATCGCGGGATTGGGGCGCGGGAGGCTCAGAGAAAGGGATAGGGAGCCGGCCGGGCTTTCACGGTCCCCTCCGGGCCCTCCACCGAGATTTCCGTCTCCTCGTCCGAGGCCAGGGCCGGCGGAAGGTAGGCGAAGGCGCAGCTCCGGCCCAGGAGGGGGGAGAAGCGGGCGCTGGTGAGACGGGCCACCTCCTTACCCTGGAGCCGAACGGTGTCCCCGGCGTCGGCTGGGCCGTCCACCAGAAGGCCCGTCCGCAGGCGACGAAGGTTCCCGTAGGTCCGGACCCTCGCCACCACCTCTTGGCCGACGTAGCAGCCCTTGTCCCAGGAGAGGTGGCCCGGCAGGCACGCCTCGGGAAAAAGAATCTCCTCGGTGAGGTCGGCGCCGAAGCGGGGGAGGCCCGCCTCCGTCCTCGCCGTCTCCAGGAGGTCCCAGCCGGCGGGGGTGGCGCCCTCGGCGCAGAGAGCCCGCCAGAGGGAGGCGGCGGCCTCCGGGGCGATGAGGAGGTCGAGGCCGGGGCGTCCCGTCCGGGGGATCTTCGCCAGCCGGACGGGGGTGCCTTCGAAGTCCGCGGTCCCGTGGCCGTAGGGGGCAAGGTCGGCGCCGGAGGTTCCCAGGACCGCCCGGGCCATCTCCCCGGCGGCCGGTCCCTGGAGGGACAGGAGGGCCAGGGCCTGGCCCCGCCCCTCCACCTCCACCCGGGAGGAGAGGCGGAACTTGCGCAGTCGCTCGCAGAGGGGGCCCTCCAGCCCCGGCTCCCCTTCCAGCAGGAAGCCTTCTTGGAAGGCGAGGATTCGAACCTCGGCCAGGATGTGGGAGTGCCGGTCCAGGAAGCAGGCAGGGCATCCCTCGCCCTCCTGGAGGTTCAGGATTTTCTGGGTGACGAGGCCGTTGAGGAAAGTTCGCCGGTCCTCGCCGGAGACGAAGATCTTGGCGTGGTCCGAGAGGTCCAGGAGAACGGCCCCCGTTTCCAGGGCGGCGTACTCCTCCTCAAAGGATCCGTAGCCCGCCAGCCGGGGGCGGCCGTACCGCGTCAGAAAGCGGGCGCCCCGGCTCTCGTGGAAGTCGCGGTCCAGGATCTGCACGGAGCCTCCTCTCTCCCCACCGGTGGGGAGAGAGGAGCAACGCTTTCCAGGAGGGGGTTCTTCCCGCCGCTCAGAGCTCCTCCACCGTCTCCAGGATCCGGATCTTCCGGCGGGCCAGCTCTTCCAAGAAGGCCCGGTAGGTCTCGCCGGCCACGGCGTCCTCCGGTGCCACGATACCCTTTTCCCGGATGAGGCCCTTCCCGATGAAGACCGCCCCGATGGCCGCCGGAAAGCCGGTGACCCGCCCCATGGCGGAGATGCCGCTCTCCGCGTCCGGGCCCTCCCACATGTGGTAGGAGATCCGCGCCGGCTTCCCGTTCTTGAGGCCCGTGACGGTGTTGAACATCACGCAGACGTCGCCTTCCCCCGGACGGGGCCTGAGCCGGGGCTCGATGCAGGCGAGGAGCACCTCCCGGGGAACCACCTTCGCGCCGCCCACTTCCACCGGTTCGAGGTCCAGAAGACCGCACTCCTTCAGGGTCTGCACGCCGTCCCAATGGCCCGGCCAGCGCACCGTCTTCTCGGCGAAGCGCTCAAGGAAGGGGCGGGTGAAGATGAAGGAGGGCATGCCGGGGGTGACGGCGCACTCCAGGACCTCGTCCACGCCAAAGCGGTCGAAGCGAAAGGTCTCCCGGTCGGTGGCCGCCTGGACCTCCACCCGCCGGCCTCCCTCGAGGACGAAGAGCTTAACGTTGTACTCGCGAAGGACGTGGGAAAAGGCCCAGGTGATCATGTACCGCAAGGGGTGCCGGGCGGCGGCGGACTTTTCAGGGATTCCGCCCACCCGGGCGATGACCTCGCGGGCCTCGTCCAGCTTCCGGATGGCCTCCCCGCAGGTCAGGTTGGAGAGGCCCGGAGCGAAGCCGATGCCGTCCAGGAAGGTCACGCCGTTCTTGAGCGCCGTCTCGTGGAGGTAGTCGCCGAAGGCGTAGAGGTCCATCCCCTCGGGAAGGCGAAGCCCCTCCACCTCGTAGAGGTCCGGCCGGCGGTGGTACTCCTCCAGCATGTCCACGTAGTGGACGCCGGCTTCCACCGCCGCCCGGGCCAGGGCGTAGGAGGTCCGCCGATCGGGGAGGGTGGAGACGACCACGTCGTAGCTTCCGGCCAGCCTTTTGACGGAGGCTTCCTCGGTCACGTCCAGGGCGTGGAGGGCCACCCGGGTGCTGTCCAGCCACCGGTGGGTCTCGTTCAGCGCCTCCATCCGGCGTCCCGCCAGCCCCACCCGTTCCACCTGCGGCTCCCGCACGAGGTCGTAGGCCACCGCCCGGCCCATCTTGCCGTTCCCGCCAAAGACCAGGATCTTCATGGGGCACCCCTTTCCCGTGATTCGCCGAGGCCATTCTCCCCTCCGGCGAAAGGAGGCGTCAAGGCGGCCTTGGCGCCCCAATCCCGCGATGGGAAGCGAACAGGCGGTGCAAGTCTAGGGAAACCTTTCAGATTCCCCAAATAGCCCCATCCCCTGCCAAGGGATTGGGGGCATTCGAGCCGAAGGCGAAGAAGGCGTGAGGGGTGGGGTGAGGCTCCACGGGCTTTGCCCGTGGAGCGGGGAGGGCCCCCGAAGGGTGGGCCGAGCGTTCCGACTGGCTTGGCCAGCGGAACGCGGGGGAGAAGCCCCTCCCCGTTGGAGAGATAAAGCCTTTCCCTCGTGTAGCACTTACTTCACCGAAGGCAAGACCCATCCATCGCGGAATTTGGGTAGCGATGGAAAGGCGCGGGAGCCCGGTGGTTTTTCGGCTACCGCACGGGGGCGCTTCCGAGCAGGTCTTGCAGGAATTGTCTCAGGGCTCGGATGGCCTGGCCGCGGTGGCTGTAGCGGTGCTTCTCCTCGGGGGAGACGCAGCCGAAGGTGGTTCCCGAGGGGGGGTGGAAGAAGAGGGGGTCGTAGCCAAAGCCCCCGGTTCCGAGGGGCGCCTCGGCGATGCGTCCGTAAACGCGCCCCCTAAAGAGCCGCTCGCCGCCCTCCGGGAGGAGGAGGACCACCACCGCCTCGTAGTAAGCCTTCCGGGCGTCCCCCTGGAGGCCCTCCATGCGCCGGAGGAGGAGTTCGTTCCGCTCGCCGTCGGTGGTGAGGCCTCCGTACCGAGCCGAGTAGACCCCCGGTTCCCCCCCGAGGGCGGGGACGACGATCCCCGAGTCCTCGGCGGCCACGTACCCCCCCGGCAAAAAGGGGGCGTAGCCCAGGGCCTTCTGCCGGGCGTTCTCCTCGAAGGTGGTCCCCGTTTCCGGAACCTCCGGCGGGTTGCCCACGTCGGAGAGGAAGAGGAGGTCGAGGGGCAAGCCGTCGAGAATCTGGCGGATCTCCCGGGCCTTTCCCGGGTTGGAGGTGGCGAAGAGGAGGCGAGGGCGGTCAGCCATGGCGGGATCTCCCGAAGGGGGTCATTCGGCGAAGCGCTCCACCCGGCCGCCGAGGGCGCGAAGGCGCTCCTCCAACCGCTCGTAGCCCCGGTCCAGGTGGTAAATTCGGCGGATCCGGGTGGTGCCTTCGGCGGCCAGGCCCGCCAGCACCAGGGAGGCGGAGGCCCGGAGGTCGCTGGCCATGACCGGCGCCCCCGTGAGGCGAACCGGTCCCGTCACCACGGCCAGCCTTCCCTCGATCCGGATCCTGGCCCCCATCCGCAAGAGCTCCGGGACGTGCATGAAGCGGTTCTCGAAGATCGTCTCCTTCACCGTTCCCGTTCCGTGGGCCGCCGTCAGGAGCGCCAAAAACTGGGCCTGGAGGTCGGTGGGGAAGCCGGGGTAGGGGAGGGTGACGACGTCCACGGCCCGGAGGGGCTCGGGAGCGGCGACCCGGACCCGGTCGGGACCCGTTTCCACCCGGGCCCCCATCTCCCGGAGCTTCACCAGGAGGGCCTCCAGGTGCTCAGGAACCGCCGGGGCGCAGGCGACGTCGCCTCCGGTGATGGCGCCGGCCAGGAGCAGGGTTCCCGCCACGATTCGGTCGGGGATGCACCGGTGGACGGCCCCATGGAGGTTCCGCACCCCCTCCACCCGCAGGGTGTCGGAGCCGGCCCCCTCGATGCGGGCGCCCATGGCGGTGAGGAGCCGGCAGAGGTCCGTGATTTCCGGCTCCCGGGCGGCGTTGCGGATCACCGTCGTCCCTTCGGCCAGCACCGCCGCCATGAGGAGGTTCTCCGTCCCGCCCACGGTCACCTTGTCGAAGACCACCTCGGCTCCCCTCAGCCGGGGAGCCGCGGCCTCGATGAAGCCGTGCTCCACCCGGATGTCGGCCCCCAGGGCCGAGAGGGCGCGGAGGTGCAGGTCCACCGGCCGGGCGCCGATGGCGCAGCCGCCGGGGAGGGAGACGCGCCCCCGTTTGAAGCGGGCCACCATGGGGCCCAGCACCAGCACGCTGGCCCGCATCCGGCGGACGAGGTCATAGGGGGCCTCGAGGTGTCCCCCGCCGTTCACGGTCCTCAGGGTGAGCGCGCCGGAGGGGCTCCGGGAGACCTCCACGCCGAGGTGGCCGAGGACCTCCAGCATGGTGGAGATGTCCGCGTGGGCCGAGGGGGCCTCGAAGGTCACCGGCTCCGACGTGAGGAGCGCTGCCGCCAGGCAGGGGAGCTGCGCGTTCTTGGCCGTCTCCACGGCGGCGGTTCCCTTCAGGGGAAGGCCGCCCTCGATCCGAAAGGCATCCATGTCACGTCCCGAAGAGGGGCTCGCCCCGCCCGGTCACGGAGAACCCTCGCCGGGAGGGCACGGCACGTCGGCCTCCGGCTGGAGTTCCTTGAGGCGGGGAAAGATGTCGGTGCGGTACACCCGGAAGACCTCCAGGGCCACGGCGAAGAAGAGGGGCCCCACCAGAATCCCCAGGAAGCCCATGCTGGCCAGCCCCCCCAGCACCCCCAGGAGAATCACGAGAAGCGGAAGCTTGGAGTGGTTGGAGATGAAGTAGGGCCGGATCACGTGGTCGATGGAGGAAACCACGGTGGCGCTCCACAGCAGCAGGAAGACCGCCTTGCCGGTGTGCCCGGCGGCGAAGAGGTAGAGGACCCCGGGCACCCAAACCAGCGCCGTCCCCACCACCGGGATGAAGGCGAAGACCACCATCACCGCGCCGAAGAAGACGGGGGAGGGCAAACCCACCAGGGCGAAGCCCACTCCGCCGAGGGCCCCCTGGACGACGCAGGTGAGGATGATCCCGTAGAGAACCGCGTAGACCACCCGCCGCACCGCCGAGGCGATGAGGTCCTTGTCGCACCGCTTGAGGGGGACGACGTCCCAGAAGGCCTGGGCGATCCGGTCTCCGTCCCGGAAGGCGAAGAAGAGAACCGCCACCATGACGAAGAATTTGAGAAGGGCCGCGAAGAGGTTCTTGAAGGCGGCTTTGGAGAGGGTGATGGCCACGGTGCTGACGGTCTTCATGGCCGCCAGCGCCAGCGGCTTGAGGTCCAGGTCCTTCACGTACGGCTGAATCCAGGCCAGAAAACCCTGGACCCGCGGGTTGGCCAGAGCCGCGTCGATACCGGGAATCTGGCCGGTGGAGGCGTACCCCTCCAGGGCGATGACCACCTGCGTCGCCTCGCCGGCGAAGAGAATCGCGAGGATCAACAGGGGGAGAACGAGGACCAGGACCACCACCGACGTGGAAAGGAAGGCCGACAGGTTTTCCCGGCCCTTGCACCACTTGAGGAACTTCCGGTGGAGGGGGCGGGCCGCCAGCGCCAGAACCCCCGCCCAGGCCAGCGACGAGAGAAAGGGCTTGACGAGGATCACCGCCAGCGCCGCCATGGCCAGGAAGCCCACGAAGTACAGCAGGGTCAGGAAGAGTTCCTTGTTCATCGGCGCTCCCCAAAGCACCAGTATAGCCTACGCGGGTGAAGGGGTGGAGACGGGATGAGGGGATGAGGAGATGAGGAAAAACCAGCGCCCCGGAACAAGGAAGTTCGGGAGATCGGGAGTCGCCGTTCTTTCTTCTTACTTTTTGCTTTTAACTTTTCAATTCTTTAACAGGGAGACCAGGGAGATCGGGGAGTCTTTCTTTTTACTTTTCACTTTTTCATTCCTTGCCGAGGCCGAAGAGGCTCCGGAAGAAGCCCCGGCGAACCTCCGACTGCTTCCCCACGAGAAGCTGTTCCAGCTCACCCCGGTCAAAGTAAATCCCCTCGCAGAGGGTGCAGACGTCCACCTTGATGCTCTCCAGGTCCTTCTCCTCCATGGCGTGGCCGCATTTGGGGCAACGCATGTAGTGGAGGTCCCGGAGACGCTTGCGTTCCTCCTCGGCCTCTCGGGCCTGGGCCTCGGCGATACGGGCCTCCCGCTTCTTCCGCATCTCCTCGAGGAGCTGGCGTTCCCGTTCGAAAAAGTACTGCTCTTCCTTCTTCTTGGCCTCGTCGCTCAGAACCATGGCTCCCTCCTGAAGGAAAATTCTACACGCCCGCTTGCGGGGAAAGGACCCGGAGCGTATGCTGGGACGGGGATTCGGGGGAGGAAGGATGGCGGAAAGAGGGCGGTTCCGGCGGACCGCAGCGGCGGCGGGGCTCCTGCTGGGGCTGGCGGCCTGGGCGGCTCCGCCCGGAAAGGGACGGCCCCTGTACGACGCCGGGGCCTACGCCCGGGGCCGGGAGGCCCTCGCCCGGGGCGAGGTGGCGGCGGCGGCCGCGGCCTTTTGCGGCATGCTGCCGGCGGAAGAGGAGGGGAACCTCTACACGCTGAGCGTGGTGTTTCTGTGCCGCCCGGAAAACGTTCCGGGGGAGGCGGCCCGGCTCTCCGGCGTCGAGCCGGTCTTCGTGGAAGCGGTGGAGTACCGCGGCCAGACCTGCTACCGGCTCTGCGCGGGCCTTTCCCGGACACGGGACGGTCTGGCCGGCCTAAAGCGGCGGCTTCCGGAGGAAATCCGGGCCCTCCACCCCTTCATCGTGGCCCTTGAACGGCCTTGCCAGAGGGTGGCCTCTCCGCCTCCCTCTCCTCCTCCCGCCGCCCCGGCGCCGCCGGAGAATCGGCAAGCGGCGGCGGAGGAGGCGCCGGCGCCTGCCCCGCACTCTCCTCCGGCGGTCCTTCCGCCCCTTCCACCCCCGGCCACGGAGCTCTCCCCTCCCGGGGAGAAGGAGGCCGAGGCCTGGTTCCGGAAGGGGGTGGCCGCTTACAACCAGGGCCGGCGGCAGGAGGCCGAGTCCTGCTACCGGGAGGCCCTTCGGGCGGATCCCTCCAAGCCCGAGGTCCTCAACAACCTGGGGGTCCTCAGGTTGGAGGAGAAGCGGTACGAGGAGGCGCGGGACCTCTTTCGGCGGGCGCTGGTACGGGCTCCCCGCTACGCCCGTGCCCGGCTGAACCTGGCGGGGGCCCAGTGGGCTTTGGGGGAACGGGACGGCGCCGTGGAGGAGGCTCTCCGCGCCTCGGAGCTAGACCCCCAGGACGTGGCCACCCACCTGACCCTCGCCTCCTTCTACCTCGCCCTGGGCAAGAAGACCGAGGCCCGGGCGGAGGCCCAGCGGGCTCTGGCCCTGGACCCGGGAAACGAGCAGGCCCAGGTCTTCGCCGCGGCGGCGGGGATGGAGGGGGTTCCGTGACGGGGGGTTCCCGGGGGGGCGCGGCGCTCACGGTCCGCGACCTTCGCTTCACCTACCCCGCCCTGTGGGGCCCCCTCGCCTGGCTGGCCCGGGGGCCCTCCCGGCCGCTTCCGGTTCTGAAGGGGCTTTCCTTCTCGCTCTCTCCCGGGGAACACGTCTGCCTCATGGGGAAGAACGGCGCCGGGAAAACCACCCTCTTCAAGGCGATCCAGGGATTTCTCGACCCGTCGGGAGGGGAGATCCTCTTGGAGGGCCGGCCCGCCGGGAGGGAAGCACGGTGGCGCACCGGCTTCGCCGCCACCGACGAGCGCTCCTTCTACCATCGCCTCACCGTCCTCGAGAACCTGGAGTTCTTCGGCGGCCTCTGGGGCCTTCCGGCAAAGGAGGCCAGGGTCCGGGCCCGGGAGACGGCGGAAAGGCTGGGCCTGACCCCTCACCTGGACCGGCCCTTCTCGGACCTCTCCACCGGTTGGCGGCAGAGGGCGGCCCTGGCTCGGGCCCTTCTCCATCGGCCGGGCCTTCTTCTCCTGGACGAGCCCACGCGCAGCCTGGACGCGCCGTCGGCGGCCCGGTTCCGGGCCCTCCTGAGGGAGGAGCCCCTCCGGGAGGTCACGGTACTCCTCTCCACCCACAACCTGGAGGAGGCCCGGGAGGTGGGAAGCCGGTGCCTGGTCCTGGCCGGGGGAAGGTTGGTCCTGGACGGACCTCCACCGGCGGCGGAGGGGCTCTCGGCCCTGATGGAGGGCTCCCCGTGAGCGGCCCGGCGGTGGCCGCGGTCCTTCGCCGGGACCTCCGGCTGGCCCTCTCGTACCGCCTGAACTTCCTGCTCACCGCCGGGTCCAGCCTCTTCTCCGCCGTGCTCTGGTTCTATCTATCGGCCTTCGTCACCGTCCGCGGGACGGAGGTTCCCGGCGGCTACTTCGCCTTCGTGATGACCGGAACGGTCCTCCTCCAGTACGTGACGGCGGCCCTCCACGGAGTTTCGCGGCGGCTTGGGGAGGAGCAGGCGGCGGGAACCCTGGAGTTCCTCCTCTCCTCTCCCGCCCCGCCCTGGGGACTGCTCCTGGCGTCGGTTCTCCTCGACCTTTTGCTCCGGACGGCCGACGCCCTTCTGCTCCTGGGGGCCGGAGCGGCGCTGGGCCTGGAGTTCCACCTTCGCCATCCCCTCGCCCTGCTGGTCATCGCGGGGCTCTCGGTGGCCTCCTTCGCCGCCCTGGGGATCCTGGCCGGCTCCTTCCTGCTGGTCTTCCAGCGCGGGGAGCCGGTGACGCCCCTGGTGGGAGGGCTTTTGGCCTTGCTGGGCGGGGTCTTCTTTCCCCCGTCGGTCCTGCCTCCTTTTCTGGCCGCCGCGGCGCGGCTCCTGCCGCTCTCCTACGCCGCCGATGGACTGCGGGCCGTTCTACTGGAAGGGAAGGGCCTGGCGGACTTGGGGGGCGTTCTCCTGCCCCTCGCCTTCTTCGCGGCGCTCCTCCTGCCGCTGTCGTTCCTGGCCTTCGCATCGGCCCTCCGCGCCGCCCGCCGGTATGGCCTCTTGGGTCGGTACTGAAGCCTGTGGTATGCTGAAGGCCGGAGCGTAGCCATGGCCGAAGGCGACACCTTCACCGTCACCTGCCCCTGCTGCCAGGCCCTACTGCGGGTGGACGGCCGGGCGGGGGTGGTGGTCTCCCACGAAGCCCCGCCGTCCGCCGGAGAGAAGGCCTCCTTCGAGGAGCGGATGAAGCGCCTCGAGGAGGAGAAGCGGGCCGCCGAGGAGAAGTTCCAGGAGTCCATCCGGGCCGAGAAGGCCAAGAAGGACGTGCTCGAGAAGAAGTTTCAGGATCTGTTCAAGAAAGCCAAGGAGGGGCCCGCGGGGCCGGTTCCCAAGGACATCGACTTGGATTGAGGCCTCGGGGGGGTCCCAGGGGAGGCGCACGATGAAGAAAGCGATCGCGATCATGGCGGCCGGAATTCTGGTGGCGGGGCTGACGGCTGGGTGCAAGAAGGGCCCCGAGCCCCCCAAGGACATCCAAGCCTTCGCCGTAGATTCGGCCCAGGGGGTTCTCAACCCCGAGGTGGCGGTCTTCGACAAGTCCGTCTCGGCCGACGGCAACGGCTCCCTCAAGGTAAGCACCGAGATGCCCACCACCGTGGCCCTCTACGAGGTCTCCTTCCCCGGCGTGGAGGGGGCCGACCTCGTGTACCGGGCCAAGGTGAAGACCCAGGACTTCGGGGGGGACGCCTACCTCCAGATGCAGGTCCACTTCCCCGCCGGCGGTGAGGTGACGGCCCAGAACTACCAGAACGCTCTCCACGGCACCTCCGACTGGAAGACGCTGGAGACCTCCCTGCGCCTCCAGAAGGGCCAGAAGCCCGATTCGGTGCGCCTGGGCCTGGTGGTGAACGGGGTGGGCACCGTCTGGATTGACGACATCCACCTGATCAAAGCCCCCTCGGCCCAGTAGGGCGGCGGACCTTCGAAAGGCGGGGCGGGGGGCCGGCCCGGCCCCGGCCTTTCTGTCCGGCGCTTGCGAGGGGCCGCCTTCTCCGGATACACTCTCCGTAGCGTGTGAGCCACCGCGCGGGCGAGGGGAAGGCCATGTGGAAGGTCAGGGAGCGGTACCGCAAATTCTTCCAGGATCTCCTGCCCATTCTCCTGGCGCTCTTCATCGCGTGCGTCTACTTCCTCTCGGTGGTACCCAACACGCGGCCCTACTGGGACCGGTACGTCCTGCTCGCGCTGGTGCTGCTGGTCTTGGACCGGATCTTCGTCACCGCCTACCTGCGGCGGTCGCTCCTTCCGCCCATCCTGGCCTACAAACGGGGGCGGAGGGCGGGAAAACGCTTCACCCGTCCGGAGCTGGAGGGCTTCTACCGGGCCTTCACCTCCTACGTGATCCGCCACCAGGTGATGAGCGGCGCCGCGTGGGCCGTGGCGGCGCTGACCCTGGCCACCCTCACCTACCTCTTCCTGCAGCGGTCGGCCGTGGCCTTCTTCGGTATCCTCTTCACGGGGGCCATCGCCGCCGGCGTTTCCCTGGGCTTTTCCTACTTCAGCCTCCAGCGCCAGACGGGACCGCTCATCGAGGAGGTCCAGGCCCAACTGGAGCGCCTCCCCGACGTCTCCCGCTGGCGGCTCTCCGTGCGCTCCAAGGTGGGGGCGTCGGTGGTGCTTCTCACGGCCCTGGCCTTCCTCGCCTTCGGGGTTCTGGTCTACTCCCGGATTTCGCTGGGGCTCGCGGACTTCGCCGTGCGAACCGGGCTGGAGGAGGCGGCCCCTCTCCTCTCCGGGCTGGAAACCACCCCCGAAAACGAGTGGAGCACCCTTCTCCAGGGGGTCTCCAGCCCCCTCTGGTGCCTCGTGGTGGTGGACGCCCAGGGGGAGGTGGTCGCGAGCACGCCGGGGGAGGTCCGGACCCCCATGGCCGAGGCCGCCCGCCTTTTGGCGGGCCCGGGGCCGGCGCGGACGGTGCTGACCAACTGGGGCAACGTGGGGGTGAAGAGCCTCCCGGGGGGGAAAATCGCCCTTCTCCTTCCCCGCAAGGGAGGAACGGGGGCGATCCTCGGCGGCCTCACCGTGACGGGGGGGTTCTTCCTCCTCGGAACGCTCCTGGTGCTGGGGACCTACACCCTCTGGCTCAGCCAGGAGACGGCCCGGACCCTCTCCCGGACCACCAAGTTCGGCGGCCGTTTGGCATCGGGGGACCTGCGGGAGGTCCCGGCCATCTGGTCCGACGACGAGATGGGGAGCCTAGCCGACGACCTCCGGGAGACCTTCCGGGGCCTTCGAAAGCTGATCCGGGAGGTGGCGGGGGCCGCCTCCACCGTGGACGAGGAGGTGGCCCGCACCGTGGAGGTGGTGGGCGGCCTCCATGAACGGGTGGCGGACCAGAGCCGCTCGGCGGCCCGGACCGACGAGGCCCTCAAGTCCCTGGAGGGGCGGATCCTGGAGGTCTCCCGGGCCATGGAGCAGGTCTCCACCTCCACCCAGGAGGTCTCCTCGGCCATCCTGGAGATGCAGGCCAGCGTGGAGGAGATCGCTCGGAACGCCGACGTCCTCATCGCCTCGGTGGAGACCACCGCCGCCTCCTCCAACGAGATCGCCTCCTCGGCCCAGGAGGTCAAGGGGGCGACGGAGCGCCTCCACGGGTCGGGGCAGGAGGCCGTCTCCTTTCTGAACGAGCTGGACGCCTCCCTGGAGGAGACCCGCCGGAACGCCGCCGCCCTCCGCGACGCCGCCGCCAAGGTCACCCGCGACGCCGAGGCCGGCTTCTCCGCCGTGGCGGCGGTGGAGGACGGCATTCTCAAGACCCGCCAGGCCGGGGAGGAGAGCCAGAGGACCCTCGGTGACCTGATGGACTCCATCCACCGGATCGGCCGGATCGTGGGGGTGATCCAGGAAGTCACCGAGCAGACCAACCTCCTCAGCCTCAACGCCTCCATCATCGCCGCGGGGGCGGGGGAGTACGGCAAGGCCTTCGCCGTGGTGGCCCACGAGATCCGGGAGCTTTCGGCCCGCACGGCAGCCAACGCCAAGGAGATCCGGGAGGTCATCGCGCGCCTCACCGAGAGCGGCGGGGAGATGGCCGCCTCCATGGACCGAACCGTCGAGGTGGTGGACCGCAGTACCGAACTGAGCCGGGAGGCGGGACTGGCCCTCCGGACCATCCTGGAGTCGGCCTCCACCCAGGAGGAGATGAGCCGCCGCATCGCCGCCGCCACCGAGGAGCTGGCCCACGGCGGGCAGTCGGCCAGCCGGGCCATGCAGGCGATCTTCGAGATGATCGAGGGGATCTCCCGTGCGGCCCACGAGCAGGCCCAATCCACCCTCTTCCTCAACCAGGAGGCGGAGCGGGTCCGGGACGTGGCCCGCCAGCTCCGCAACGCCACCGGGGAGCAGGCCAAGGGGTCCAGGGTCATCAGCGAGGCCGTCACCCGCATCATGGAGGACACGGCGGGAACCACCCGGGCCGTCCAGGTCCAGACCCGTGAGGCGGCGGCCATCAGCGAGGCGGCCCGGGAGGTGGCGGAGACGGCGAGGGCCATCGAGCGCTCCTTCGGCGACCTCAGTGCCGCCGCCGGGCGGCTCCGCCAAAGCGCCGAGATCTTGCAACGGGAGATCCGGACCTTCCGCACCTGAGGCGGGCCTTCCCTTGTCTTCCGAGGAGAATCCCATGACCGAAGGACCGCTGCGCTACAAGGACGCCGGGGTAGACATCGACGCGCAGGAGGAGGGGCTTCGGGGCGTGAAGCGGCTCGCCCGGGAGACCTTCACCCGGGGGGTCCTTTCGGAGATCGGGCTCTTCGGCGGCCTCTTCGCCCTGGACCCCGAGGATCCCCGGGGACCGGTGCTGGTGGCCTCCGCCGACGGCGTCGGCACCAAGCTCCAGGTGGCGGAGAGGGCGGGGCGCTTCGACACCGTCGGCGAAGACCTGGTCAACCACTGCGTCAACGACATCCTGGTCCAGGGGGCGGAGCCGCTCTTCTTTCTCGACTACTTCGCCGCCGGGCACCTGGATCCCCCGAGGCTCGTGGAGGTGGTCTCGGGGCTGGCCCGAGGGTGCCGGGAGAACGGCTGTGCCCTCCTGGGGGGGGAGACGGCGGAGATGCCCGGCCTCTACCAGGGCGAGGACTTCGACCTGGCGGGCTTCATCGTGGGCCGGGTCCAGAGGGACCGGCTCCTGCCCCGGGGGGTGGCGCCGGGGCAGGTTCTGCTGGGATTGCCTTCCACCGGCCTCCACACCAACGGCTACTCTTTGGCCCGCAAGCTCTTCTTCGAGATCAAGGGCTTCACCCCCGAGACGCGGCTCGACGATTTGGGCGCTCCGCTGGGAGAGGTCCTGCTGGCGGTCCACCGCTCCTACCTGAAGCCGCTGCGGCCCCTCCTCGGCCCCGATTCGGGGCTTCGGGGCCTGGCCCACATCACCGGAGGCGGCATCCCCGACAACCTTCCCCGAATCCTGCCCGAAGGGGTCCAGGCGGTGATCCGGCCGGCGGGCTGGACCGAACCCCCGGTCTTCGGCTACATCCGGAGGGAGGGAAGGGTCCCCGAGGCGGAGATGCGGCGCACCTTCAACCTGGGGGTGGGGATGGTTCTGGTGGCCGAGGAGGGACGGGCCCACGACTTGATGGAGGCCCTTCGGGCCGCCGGAGAGAGGCCCTTTCCGGTGGGCGAACTCCGAAGCGGCCCCCGGGGCGTCGTCTACGAACCCTGAGGCGGTGCGGCCTTCGGTTCAGGCGGCGGGGGAGCGGCTTCGCAGATAGGCCTCCAGCGCGTTGCGAACCTTGCCCCGGGCCCGGTGAAGCCGCATCTTGACCACGTCCTTGCCCAGGCCCAGGGCCTCCGCCACCGTTTCGGTGTCGAGGCCCTCGAGATCCCGCAGAACCAGCACCGACCGGTAGCCCTCGGGCAGGTCGAGGATCGCCTGCCTCAGCCGCTCCCGGAGCTCGTCGTCCAGGAGGGCCTGGTCGGGCAGACGGTTCCAGGGCAGGGCCTCCCCCGCCCCGGGCCCGGGGAGGGCTTCCTCCAGCTCCACCTCCTCCTTCAGGAACTTGGAGCGGCGGCGGCGCATGAGGCAGGCGTTGTGGGCGATCCGGTAGAGCCAGCCGGCGAAGGCCCCCGGCTGCTTCAGGGTGGAGATGGATTCGAAGGTCTTGAGGAGGGTGTCCTGCAAGACCTCCCGGGCGTCCTCCCGGTCCCCGCACATGCGGTAGCCGAAACGGAGAAGCTTCTCGCCGTAGGTGCGGAAGAACTCTTCGAAGGCCTGGGGATCCCGGGCCTTCATGCGCTCGATGAGCTCGACGGGAACCTCCACGCCCTCTTCCTCCTGAGGCCGACAGTATAGGCCCGAAGCCCTTGCCGGGAAAGGCGGCCGCGCCGCTCTCAACGGAAATCTCCGGCCAGGCTTGTCGGGAAGGAGACGGGGCGGGTACGATAGGGCGGGAGGTGGAGGATGGGAAGACTCATCGGCAGGCTCCCCAGCTGGTTGCTCGAACTGGTGCCGATCCTGGTGGGCATCGCCGTGGCCTTCACCTACTTCATCGTCACCCTTCCGGCCACGGGGCCCTTCGTCCCCCAGTACTTCCTGGCCGCCTTCTTCATCTACCTCTTCTCCCGCCCTCCGGCCATCTGGTACTACCAGAGGTTCGTGCTTCCGCCCCTCAAGGCCTACCGGAAGGCCCGCAAATCCGGGCGTCCCCTGAGCCAGGCGGACCTCCGGACGTTCTACCTCGACCTCTCCCAGTTCCTGCCCCGGCACCTCCTGGGCAGCGTGCTGATCTGGCTGGGGTGCGGCGTGGCCCTCCTCGCCACCGACCAACTCTTCCTGGTGGGAACCGTGCTCTCCGCCGTCACCCTCCTCTTCACCACCATCATCATCGTCGTGGTGGGGGTGGTCCTCTCGTACTACGTCAACAAGGCCCGCCTGACCCCCGTGATGGAGGAGATCCAGGGCCTGCTGGAGCGGCCTCCGGAGGTGAGGAAGGGCCGGCTTCCCATCCCCCTGAAGGTGGCGGGGGGCGTGCTGGCCATCAACCTGCTGGCCTTCCTGGCCTTCGGGGTCCTTCTCTACGCGCAGATGGAACGGGCCATCCAGGTAGGGATCCTCCGCCAGGCCGCCGAAAAGGCCGGGCCCATCGGCGAAGTCCTGGACGGCCTCCCGCGGGAGCGCTGGTCTGCGGAGCTGGAAGCCCGGCGCCCCGCCGGAGTCGTCCTGGCGGTGGTGGGCGCCGACGGGGCGGTGGTGGCCGAGGCCCCCGCCCGGTCCGTCTCCGGCTTCCGAAGCATGGGAAGGTGGCTCCGGAAGTGGGGCAAGGTGGGCCAGTCGGCCCAGGCCGCAACGCCCTTGGGCCAGGCCCTCTTTCGGCCGGGACCCCGGGGGCTCGGCCTCCTTCTGGGTGTGGACCGGGCCGAGACCTCGGTAGAGAAGATGTTCGCCATCTTCACCGTGGGGTTCTTTTACCTCGTGGTGGCCATCCTCCTCCTGGTGCTCTTCATCGGCCTCTTCGGGCGTGACCTCTCCGCCGTGGGCCGGAGGCTGGCGGCCTTCTCCCACCGGATGGCCGGGGGAGACCTCCGGACCTCCATCCCCGTCTGGTCCGACGACGAGCTGGGGCGGATCTCCGATGACCTCCACGGCCAGTTCCACGGCCTCAGAACCCTCGCCGGGGAGGTGGGCCTCTCGGCGCGGGTCGTGGAGGAGGAGATCGGAAGGCTCGCCCTGACGGCGGAGCGCCTCCACCGCGAGGTGGACAGCCAGAACCGATCCCTTTCCGAGACCCGGAAGGCGGTGGAGGAAGCCTCCCGAACGGCGGCGGAGGTCTCCCGCTCGGCGGCGGAGGTGGCCTCCTCCACCCAGGAGGTCTCGTCCACCGTCCTGGAACTCCAGGCGAGCACCGAGGAGATCTCCCGGAGCGCCGACGTCCTCACCCAGTCGGTGGAGCAGACGGCCTCCTCCTCCAACGAGATCGCCGCCGCGGCGGAGGAGATCGCCGGAACGGTGCGGGAACTCGAGGGGAACGGCCAGGAGGCGGTCTCCTTCTTCCTCGAGCTGGACGCCTCGCTGGAGGAGACGCGGCGCAACGCCCAGAGCCTCCTGGAAGCCGCCCAGAAGGTCCGGGCGGACGCCGAGGCGGGAAACGTGGCGGTGCGGGAGGTGGGCGAGACCATCGAGGGCACCCACCGCGCCATCGAGGAGAGCCAGCGGGACCTCAGGGCCCTTCAGGCCGCCCTGGATCGGATCCACTCCGTTACCGACGTCATCCAGGAGATCAGCGAGCAGACCAACCTGCTCTCCCTCAACGCCTCCATCATCGCCGCCGGGGCGGGGGAGCACGGCAAGGCCTTCGCCGTGGTGGCCCAGCAGATCCGCGAACTCTCCCACCGGACGGCCCTCAACGTGCGGGAGATCCGGGACCACGTTCGAACGGTGGGGGAGAGCCGGGAGCGGGTGGCCCTTTCGGTGGAACGGTCGGTTGTCTCGGCCCGGCGGAGCACCGAACTCTCCCGCTCGGCCTGGGAGGCCCTCGCCACCATCCTCGAATCCTCGGTGCACCAGGACGAGGTCTCCAGGACCATCGCCGCGGCGGCGGAAGAGGTGGCCCACGGCGGGCGGAGGGCCAGCCGGGTCATCGAGGGGATCTTCGAACGGGTCCAGCAGATCGGAAGGGCCACCGGCCAGCAGGTGGAGGCCACCCGGCTCCTGCACCAGGAGGCGGAGAAGGTTCGGGAGGTGGCTCGCCAGCTCCGGGCCGCCACGGAGGAGCAGGCCCGGGGAACGGCCATGGCCAGCCAGGGGGTCACCCGGATCTCCGAGGAGAGCGTGAAGACGTCGCAGGCCATGGCCAGCCAGGCCGAGACCTCCCGGGCCATCACCGAGTCGGTGAACCGCATCAGCGAGGCCGCCGACACCCTGGCGGGGGCCTTCGGAGACCTCACCCGCTCGGCGGCGCGCCTCGAGGACGGGGCACGGCGGCTCAACGAGAGCCTCCGGGCCATCCGGGTCTGAGTCCGGTGCGGCCCCCGGACCCTCATTTTTCCGGTTTCCGCCGGAAGTACTCCAGCCAGAACTCCACGTCCACCTTTCCGGTGGAAGGCTTCTCGTTTCCCCGCAGGCGCCGGGGTTTCCGCAGGGAGGCCAGGAACTCTCCGGGGTCCAGGCCCAGTGCCCCCTTCTCCCGGCACCGGGCCAGGAGCTCCCGGTCGGCGGTGACCACCGTGTCCCCCGGCCGGGCCAGCCCGGCGATGACGTCGTCGGCCTGGAGCCTTCCGGCGTAGGAGACGGCGATCTTTCCCCGCCGCTCCCCGCCGCGGCGGCCTTCCGGCGGGGGACCGTCGAA